>Ga0209697_10001734_pt1 | contig 32855 bp, 22 predicted proteins | sample AliMusrvi5mmetaG_FD_184115 | JGI IMG/M metagenome (GOLD analysis project Ga0209697, IMG submission 184115) | Freshwater lake bacterial and archeal communities from Alinen Mustajarvi, Finland, to study Microbial Dark Matter (Phase II) - Alinen... | ecosystem: Environmental > Aquatic > Freshwater... | reverse complement strand
GAAAGTACTATTAGTTGAAGATGATCCCAAGATATCATCATTTGTTAAGCTTGGTCTTGAAGACGAGGATAACAAAATCACAGTAGCCTACGATAGTGATATGGCCGAAAAGCTTGTTTTCAAAAAAGAATTCGATATTATTATTCTGGATGTAATTATTCCGGGAATCAACGGTTTTGAGTTATGTAAAAAAATCAGAAACGCCAATATAAAGACCCCTATTATTATGCTTACTTCACTGGACACAGTGGAGGATAAACTTACCGGTTTCGATTGTGGAGCCGATGACTATCTTGTAAAGCCTTTTAGTTTTAAAGAACTTCATGCACGCATCAAAGCCCTTGACAGAAGACACACTGAAACGATCGTTGCACCTACTCTGACAATTGCCGACCTTGAGTTGGATACGATAACCAAAAAAGTTACCCGCGACGGTAATGAAATTAAACTGACTGCCAAGGAATATGCAATCCTTGAACTTCTGCTAAACAACCAGGGGAAAGTGTTCGAAAGAATAGAGATCGCCGAAAAGATATGGGGGTTTTCGTTCAATACAGGAACCAACGTCATTGATGTCCACATCAATTCTCTGCGAAATAAAATTGACAAAGATTTCAAACCTAAACTCATTCACACGATTGTTGGCTTCGGTTACGTGTTGAAAGAAGAAGAGTAGATTGCCGGAAAAATCTGCGGAGTGCAGCGCTATTTTACTTTTATCGGATTTCGATTTCTTTATGAATTTACGGACTGCAACAGGATTTAGCGGTTCGTATTTTTTTTCTCAATCGGTGGACTGATCATTTTGAATCAAAATTGCATCAATTTCTCCGGGTTTAGCGCAGGCATCCGGAGCATACCATAACAAATTTACATCCATTCACAAAATCCATCAATTTCCACACCCAACCATATCAGCTTCATTTTCTGAATTCTTTAAATCAACAAACTCCCCCCTTTTCCTTCTTAATCCAATTTTAACGTTCACTTAACAGGGTCTTAACGTCCTCGTTTTAATAACACTGTACTTTTGTTTAGAATTATTTAAAATAAAAAGCGAGATGATTTCACGAACAAAGTAATAAAAATAAACGCATTATGAAAAAGACCTTATTCTTTATAACCACAGCGCTCATTTGTACACAGATTTTTTCCCAAACCAGTTTTGTTTCTTCCAATATTGACAAAACTTCCGGGATCGTACCATTTGATCCTGCACTTTTGGTGAACATTAATGGAAAGGAGTATCTGAGAACAGTTAGCAATAGCAAAGCACCACCGGAAACATTGGCAAGTGTCTGGACTGATATTAAAGTTCCTGTTACAGCTACAAGCGCTGCAGGAAGCAACCCGCCCAGGTTCTCCTCATTTTTGAACAGTGGCGGAAATTTTATTGGATCAGCATTATCATTTAATGGTGTTGATCAGTTTGATTCAATTCCGGCAAACCGTAAGCTGGATTTCATTTACAGCGATTTTACTATTTCCTTCTGGATACAGCCCGAAGCCACCAAAAGCGCCTCAGGCATTGCAAACATTATTTATAAAAAAGGCGGATGGAATATTTCAATCCAGAATAAAAAGATAAGGGTATCGCTTGAGGGTGCCGGTGTATTGTATTCAACGGGTGAACTTTTGATGGGAGAACGTAATTTTGTGGTACTTGGTGTCAATAACAATCATCGCAGTTGCACGGCAATGTTGTATCTTAATAATAAATTGTCAAGCAAACAGTTTTATGATTATCCTATGACGGACATTATTGCACCTGTATTAATTGGAAAACCGGAGCATTGTGGTTATGGTGATTATTACAAAGGTGTGCTGGATGAGCTTAACATTTGGAATAAATACCTGTCGCCTCAAGAGCGCGATTCATTATGGAATAACTCAAAAGGCACCGAAACAATCATTGCCACCCAGTCCCATGTTGCAGGTTTCAGCTTTGAAGATAATAATCCGATCATGCTTTTGGGTAATGATGCCGTGAATAATATCAATGCGTTTACACGGGATAATAATACGGCTCCTCAATCTGTCAAAGGATTGATCTCGGAGAATATTATCAGTCATGGTGTGTTTACCTATTATTTTGATAAAGATGCTTCACAGGAATTGTTCTTCAGTGCCGAATTGCCTCATTCGTGGCAGGAGCAAACCGAATCAAAATGGCAGGTACATTATATTCGTCCGACACATGATACGGGAACCGTCGTATGGGGACTGGAATATAGCTGGACAAATACGGATGAACAGTTCAGCAACACCAAAACCATCTACGTATATGATACCGCAGTTTCGAAAAACGATATAAATACTGTTTCGAGTTTCAACCTTCCTGATGTGGATGGAAAGAAAATAAACAGCGAAATGGTTTGCCGCATTTTCAGAGATTCGGGCAACCCGAAAGATACTTACAATCATGAAGTAGGACTGCTTGAAATAGATCTTCATGTAAAAAGCAATGTGAACGTAAACAATAGCATTGCACAAAAAGTAAATTATTAATAAGTTCTTGTAATTTAAAGAAATTCAGCAAGTCAATTGTTTTAATACAGCATATATCCCGCATAATTTTTACTCACGTGAAAAAGAGCAAAGTATTCTTTGCTCTTTTTTGTGCCTTTCACTTTGCCGGATTATTATAGTCAACGCACTGTGATGTTGTAAAATTGAATATCCGCTATTTTACCAGTTTAATTAATTTGACTAATTTTTTTTGTGCTGGAAAGAAAGACCTTATTACCTTAGTAACAATATAATGCATCAGAGAGCGCAACCTTATTATCTTATTAATTTGCAATAAGGTAATAAGGTTAAAGTTTCGCTATATCAGCCTTTTACTAAGTGAAATGAAAATAGCATTTACACACGATACTGAATGAAAATTGAGAGCACCGAAATCTACGTGTTTTACTATGTATCTATGTGCCTATGTGGTAAAGTAAAAGGGAAATTACCACATAGTAACATAGGAACATAGGTTTCACATAGGAAAAGCTATTTACAGAGGAAGGTAATAAGGTTGCCGAATCCAATTATCATTAAGGTTGTTCATGACTTTGAAAACTTATTCTTGTGGAAAACAAAATTTACTGCCAGTAACTTGAAAAAAGAATTAAATGGCTTTTCATACTGGTATGATTGGGGATATTCAATAGTTGAGTCCACTCCGATAAGTCTTTTTTACCACAAAAACACTAAAACACAATCCCGCACCTGCGGGATCACGAAAATCCATTATACTGAATTTTATAATTTTGTGTTCTTTACCCCGTTGGATATCTTTCAGATTTAATGAGTATCTTTAAAACAGAATTATCCCACGGGGTGAAGTGAATTAGAGTTTTTGTGGCAGTTTTTTCTTTTTTTACTTTTCGGAGTAGTCTCATAGTTCAATATTCATTGAAGATTACAAATCACATGGATGCCGGTGTGAAGAATTAAAGTGATTTTAATCCAAACTTAATTTTCTTTTAATGAGATATCTTAAAGGCGGCTGTAATTTTGCAGTGCTTGAATTGAGCAATCAAACCAATTAAGATCATTAAATACGATTATTTTGTGTTATCTGATTCAAGAGTAATTAATTGAAATAGAAATTTTATAGAATTTTAAAACAGAAGAACTAATAATAAGTTCAAAACAACCAACGAGAAATGAAAATTTTACTAATTGACGACAACAGGGATCTGGCTACAGTACTGAAAATTGGACTAGAGGAAAAAGACTTTGAAGTCGAGGTTGCTTATGATGGATGCACCGGTAAAAGTCTGGCCTTAAAAAACAAATATGATCTGATAATTTCAGATGCCATGATGCCTGGAATTGATGGATTTGAAGTTTGTAAGAAGATCAGGTACAAACTTGAAACACCTATCCTCATGATAACCTCTCTGAATATGCTGGAGGATAGAATAGCCGGGTTCAATAGCGGAGTGGACGATTATCTGGTAAAACCTTTCACCATGAAAGAACTCTTTGCGAGAATAAAAATGTTGAACATCCCCGTAGAGATCTGATGATATTCCCAGTCTGAAATAAGTTCACATGATTATTTATTTAAGCCGGTGTTTAAATTAAACTCACACCATAGATTCCTGTCCCCATTTCCTTCCTCACTAATTCTGTATTTTTTTCAATCCACTTTTTCACACATTTTTGCAGGTTCCCTTCTTTTTTTAAAAATTAATTGTTAACACAGGCAGCATTTCTTAATTTTGTTGTCTTCTAAGTGTTCAATCCTGATTTAATGAGCAATATTTATATCACTATTCCTGACGAGGAATTGATAAAAGGCTGTCTTAAGCAGGAGGAGAAATATTTTTCGATGCTTTATCAGAAGCACTACAGGAAAATGTTTCACCTCTGCAAGCGCTATGCTATAAATACTGAAGAAGCCGAGGACCTGGCCCAGGAGGGATTTATTCTTGTGTTCAAACAATTGAAGAAATTTGAATTCCGTGGTTCTTTCGAAGGTTGGATACGCAGGATCATGGTGAACAATGCGATCAACTTTATAAAAGATAAAAAGAAACTCAACTTCATTGAGAGTACAGACGAAGAATTGTTTCAAAGTGACCCGGAAGCTTTCTCTGTTCCAAATGAAGAGATCAGTGAACATATTTCTTCCGAATCGCTGTTGAAAATTGTGAGTGAATTGCCGGAGACTTACAGGATGATCTTTAACTTGTTTGCCATTGACGGATTCTCGCACAAGGAAATTGCAGAAAGATTGAAGATCAAAGAAAGCACGTCAAGAGCCAACCTGACGAAAGCAAGATTGAAATTAAAAAAATCAGTAGAAGAATTATTAATTAAGGAAAGGGCTAATTATGCTTGACCCATTATCAAAAATAGATGAGCTGTTTCGCGACGCCAGCCTGAAGGAGGAACAAAAACCTGCTGAAGGCAATTGGGACGATATGCGGAAAAAACTTTATGGTTCACGTTCATGGAAACGGAAATTGTTGTTATGGTCTGCCATGACAATAACGGCAGGTTTAATTGCACTGTCTGCATTTATTATTCTGAATAACCATTCATCAGATTTGGTTCAACCAAAGACTGCATCGCATCCTATATTAATTAACATTAATAAAGAAACTGTTCAAAAGGACACTTCGAAAAAAACAATATCAAGCGGAACTGTTGTAAAAGCAAACAATACTTCAAATAATAATTATACAGGAACAACAACTACTTACACTAAGGAAAATAAACAGAACATTCAGGAACCATACAAAATTCAGATCGGCGCTTTCAAAAACAAACTTCCGGAAAACTATTTTTCTTCCTTTGCCAATGTAACAGAAGAGGACAAGGATGGTTACTATAAATACTATGCTGGCTCTTACACTAATCTTGCCGATGCTGTGAAGAGACTGGATGAGATGAAAAAGATGGGTTTCAGCGATGCCTTTATTGCTTCTGAAAATGGCCCTGTTTATAATCATGAATATTCAACGGTTGCTTCTACCGCTACAATTGACCAGAAACCTAAAGTGAATGATCATTCAACAAAAGTTGATTTGCCAGTTGTACAGAAAAAAATCACCACGGATAGTGTTCCAAAAAATGTTATTCAGCCTAAAGATACAGTGAAAATAAAGACTGATACAACCGGCAAAAACAATTCAGGGAATAAGAAAAATAATCCGATTGTAAAAATTGCTCCAAAGAAATTCGGGATCGGAGTTGCCTTTTCATACGACATCACTAAATTTCGTATGACTGAGAATACGAGTGACGGAACAAGATTGCTTGGTTCGTCAAACAGTTTGTTGCAGGGAAGTAATAATTTTTCATACAGCATAGGGGCGCAGTTTACTTACAGGTTTTCCGATAAGATCGCTGTTGAAACAGGACTTTCCTTTTCTCAAAAGAAAAAGCTTTCTGCAACCGACATTGTTGAGGACACAGTGAAGCATTTTTCTTTTGAGTACAACGGAAAATATCTTGACCTTCCGCTGAGGGTGCGTTATTATGTATTGAATAGTCCGGTGAAGCTCTTTGTCTCAGCAGGAGCTTTGTTCAGTTCAAATTTCCCGGTGAAGAATAATGGATATTTCCAGTATCAGAATCTGGACACTTCTATTTATACTGAAAAGGTTTTCATTGAACCTACCTCGATTGGTGTTTCGCTTCAACTGGGAGCAGGCATAGACTACGTAATTCAAAATAAATGGAGGTTGTATTTCTCGCCAATTTACAATTATGGTTTGAGTGCAGTGCTGAAACATCCAACTTATAACAACGAACCGGTGAAGCATTTTATAAACGGGGTGTGCATTTCCTTTGGTTGTTATTATGATTTTTAATTTTCAGGCAGCGAAAACACAAATGCATTGTCTTATTTACAAAATCCGTTAAAACATTACACAAATGAAAACAAAAATTGAAATAATGAAAAGAACATCACTTGCAATACTAATGTTAGCCTTGTTCTGGATATCCTGCAAGAAAGATAAGCTTGAAGTGACCAACGAAACAGTTTATTCAAGCACGCAGCAATTCCTGAATCAACATGCTGCAAAATCGCAGTTCTTCACTTTCAATGATTCAGTGGGTGGAGTCTTTACTTCAACAAAAGGATCAGTGATTACAGTGTTGCCAAATTCATTTACTGCCAATGGCAATGTTGTTACAGGGAATGTTACACTGGAGTTTAAGGATGTGTACAGTAAAACGGATATGATATTTACTGATAAATCTACAGTTTTGCTTTTCGGTGGAATATTGAAATCTGCCGGGATGTTTTTTGTCAGAGTTAAACAGGGTACGCAGACATTGGATTTGGCACAAGGGAAGTCAATTAAAGTCTTTCAACCTGCCGGTAATACGGGCTTCATGGATTCAGCTATGGTTCCTTTTGCTTTTGTTCCTGATAGCTCATTAACAACATGGGGATGGGGACAGACTACTACTGATACAATGAATTTTTTAACCAATGGTTACTTGTTTTCACTATACAACCTTACCAATCCACTTGATTCAGGAACATGGAGTAATAGCGATAACGCTTCCTTCTTCTCAGCCTATCCGCAAACATCCTTGACATTATTGGAAGCAGATGCTCCCGCCCTTTATGGAACCCAGGTTTATCTTGTGTTCCCCGGAGTGAATGCAATGGTGCATGTTTACAATCTCTCCCAAAATAATTTCACTTATTCCTATGCTCCTCTTGGCTTAAATTGTACGATGATCGCGATAGGAGTGAAAGACAAGAAACTTTATTATGCCAAACAAAACTTTACGATATCGTCCAATTATTCTACGACTTTTACAATGACTGAAACCACTAGCAATGATTTGCTGGCTCTGCTGAATTCATTGAATAACTAAATCAGATAAGGATCCCTTTGAATAATTTTTGAATTAAAACTTTGCCTACCCTCTGCTTCAAATGGCTGTCATGAATAACGAATGGCAGCCATTTTTTCTTATTTCCACCATTAGGTTATGTTGCCCCCATTGATTAATTTTGCTCAAACAAAAAAACTGAAATAATCAGGCAGGAACTACAAATAATATTCCTGCAAAAATTTCAACAATAGCATAACAACAAACCACAAACCACAAACATTTCAAACTCTTCAAACATGAAATTGAAACTTTACCAGGTTGATGCTTTTGCAGAAAAACTGTTCTCCGGAAATCCTGCCGGTGTTTGTCCACTTGAACAATGGCTGCCGGACGATTTGATGCAGAACATTGCCATGGAAAACAATCTTGCTGAAACATCTTTTTTTGTAAAAGAAGGTGACAAGTATCATATCCGTTGGTTTACTCCATTGGTGGAAGTTGATCTTTGCGGCCATGCTACACTTGCTACATCGCATGTGATATTCAATTATACCGGTTATGGAAAAGATAAAATTCACTTCATTTCAAGAAGTGGTGATCTTTTTGTCAGAAAGACAGGTGAAATAATTATCCTTAATTTCCCGACCGATAAATTCGAAAGATCAGAAACACCAATCGCACTTGTTGAAGGCTTAGGTATTGCTCCGCTCGAAACATACAAAGGGCTGACGGATTTTATGCTTGTTTATAAAGACCAGGAGCAGATTGAAAAGATGCAGCCTGATCTGAGGTTGTTATCACGGGCAATTTCAAGGGGTGTTATTGTTACGGCAAAAGGAAACGATTGTGATTTCGTTTCAAGATTTTTCGCTCCCCGTGCAGGCATTGATGAAGATCCCGTCACAGGTTCAGCACATACAACGATGATCCCTTATTGGCATAAGAAACTTGGTAAAACGGAAATGACAGCCAGGCAACTCTCGAAAAGAAAAGGGTTCCTGCATTGCAAATACCTTGATGACCGTGTTGAAATAGGAGGGAAGGCCCAAACATATCTTTCCGGAGAAATTGAAGTCTGAACATTAAAATGGTGACCTAGCCTTGAACCTTAAACTTTAAACCCTGAACTTTTAACTTTCCCTATGTCAACTTTGAATGGTATCGGCACACGCTTTTATGGTTTTTCCAAACCGGATGAAGAAGGAAATTGCAAAGCTACTTTATGGTTGTCTTTTTTTTATCTTCCCTTCATTCCACTAAAAACTGTGATCATTAAAAGAGAAGTTACAAAGCCGCATATTTTTCAGTATAATGTTGTCAGAAAAGAGAAGATTGAACCCTTCGAAATTCTCAAAACATATTTCTTCTCATGGATAATAATGCCGCTATTGTTGGCATGGCCTGGTATTTTCTGCGTCAGAGAAGTTTCGGAAAAAATAGGTATTCCCGTTGATGATAGCAGTGGGGTAGGAGTGAGCACCACATGGACAGTGATTTTTACCTTTTCAATTATTTATTTTATTGTAGCCCTTTTGCTGTTGAAAAGTTGGGATGAAAAAAGAGGGCTACCGGTAACAAAAAACAAAACTGATGTATCGCAACCTTCATGATTTTATAATAGCTCTAGAGAAAGCAAATGAATTGATCAGGGTCAGGGAATTTGTTTCTCCTGTGCTTGAAATCTCTGAGATCACTGACCGGATAAGTAAAGCAGGAGGGAAGGCATTGCTCTTTGAAAATACCGGAACAGATTTCCCTGTATTGATCAATGCAATGGGTTCCATGCGCAGGATATGCCTTGCACTCGGAGTAAATGATCTTGATGAAATAGGTTCTGATATGGAGAAACTTTTTAAACATTTATTATCTCCAAAAGATGGACTGTTGGATAAACTCAGAATGCTGCCTGCTTTGAATGAAATTGCTTCATGGATGCCAAAGGTGCTTTCCGGCAAAGGTGCCTGCCAGCAGGTGGTGATGCCTATTGCCGATATCAGCAGGCTCCCTGTTTTGCAGTGTTGGCCGTATGACGGAGGAAAATTCGTCACACTTCCTTTGGTGCATACAGTTGACCCTTTATCAGGAATGAGGAATGTTGGAATGTACAGAATGCAGGTTTTCGAAAACGACCTCACCGGAATGCACTGGCACATTCATAAAAATTCTGCACGGCATTACAGAGAATATAAAAGATTGGGCAAAATAATGCCTGTTGCAGTTGCACTTGGCGGTGACCCTGTTTATACTTACGCTGCCACCGCTCCATTACCCGACAATATTGATGAATACATGCTCGCAGGTTTTCTGCGTAAGAAAAAAGTGGAGCTTGTCAAATGTTTAACACAGAATATTGAGGTCCCTTCTGATGCTGATTTTGTTATTGAGGGATACGTTGACCCTGCCGAAGAGCTTATCTGGGAAGGCCCTTTTGGTGATCACACGGGTTATTATTCCTTGCCCGATTGGTATCCCAGGTTTCATATCACCTGCATCACTCACAGGAAAGATGCGGTTTTTCCTGCTACTATTGTCGGGATTCCTCCGCAGGAAGATGCCTATATTGGTAAAGCAACTGAAAGAATATTTCTTACTCCCATTCGTCTTGCAATGCTTCCCGAGATCATTGATATGTCAATGCCGTCCGAAGGAGTTTTCCATAACCTTGCCATCGTAAAAATAAAAAAGGATTATCCCGGACACGGTGTAAAAGTGATGAATTCATTGTGGGGTGCAGGACAGATGATGTTTAATAAAATGATGATCGTGGTGGATGAAGATGCCGATATTCATAACCAGCTTTCTTTGATAAAATATATTTTCAAAAATCTCAGTGTTCCACGAGACATTGTTTTCAACCGCGGACCATTGGACGTGCTCGATCATTCAGGTAGTGAGTTTGCATTTGGCGGAAAGATTGGAATTGATGCCACAAAAGGGAAGAAAGAGATAACGGGAAATTCAATTAAAATTGATGGAAATTCATTGATGATAAAATACCCTGAAATTAAATCTGTCAATGATTCATTATTGAAGGAAGCAGTTCCTGTGTTGATTATTTCGCTGGATAAAAATTCAGAAAGGGGTTTGAAAAATCTTACACATGCTATTATTAACGAAAAGGGGTTTGAAGATATTGCAGCCATTGTTTATTGCGAGCCGGGACTTGATATTTCCTGCTATGGTGATGTTGTGTGGAGTGTGTTAAACAATATTGATGCAGCAAGAGATTGTTTTATTGCAACCCCGATAAACCCAAAATCCTCCCCGAAGCTGATCATTGATGGAACAAGGAAATCATTGGAAAATGATAATTTCAAACGTCAATGGCCAAATGTTACCGTAATGGATGAAGCGACAATTAAAATGGTGGATGAGAAGTGGGAAAAGCTGCAAATTGGTCCTTTAGTTCCATCTCCTTCTTTAAAGTATAGATCGTTGTTGAGGGGAAACGGGGCAATTGCTGAATGAAAAACCCGAAGCTATTTGACATGATGATTGAAAATTATTAATTTTGTAAAAAAAAACATTATGCAAAGCCTGTTAATTCAAGGAAAAGCCAAATCGACATTAATATTTTTATTGATCTTGCAAAACGACTAGGTCTTGTTTCACGAGTTCTTTCTGATGAAGAAATGGAGGAAATTGGTTTGTTATCGGCAATGGAAGAGGGGCGAAAAACAAAATTTGTGCCGCGTTCAGAAGTAAGAAATATTTTAAATAGTAATTTAGTAAACAGAAAAATTTAAACTCAAATGAATATGCATCTACAGTATATCACTAATGAAAAAGGAGTACATCAAGCTGTAGTTATTCCTAATAAAGAATGGATTGCTTTTCAGGAAGAATACAATAAAATAAAGATGAAACTCCAGATTATGACTGGAATTGAAAATGCTCTGAAAGAAGTTGAACTAATAAAAAATGGTAAAAAGAAAGGGAAATCATTAAAATCCTTCCTTGATGAACTATAATATTATAGCAACTGAGAATTTTCAAAGCGAAGTTAAACGTCTGCTTAAGAAATACGCTTCATTAGCAAATGAATTAAAATCTCTTGAGAATTTAATTCTTGTTCAGCCAACAATGGGGACACCCATAGGTCATAATGCATATAAAATTCGTCTTGCCGTTAAAAGCAAAGGAAAGGGTAAAAGTGGAGGATTGCGATTAATATCTTATCTTGAACTCAACTATATTATCAATGACCTTACTGATATTTTCCTTCTTACAATTTATGATAAATCAGAAACTGAAAGTATCAATAAAAAAGAAATTGCCCGCCTAATTAAATTAAGGAAGAAGCTGAAATAAGAAGGTTGTTTATTTCCTGTCAAAAAAAGGATTCTTAGAAGTTGCGCTTAATGGAATTCCATAAGCAATCTTTACTTCTTTTCCCAGCAAGCCCAGATCCACAACTGCATGCCCAACTGAGTACATCACCCTGTTGTCAACACGATGATCCATTGCAACACTTACTGCCGATCCAATTGCAATACCCAAATCTCCTGTATTGAATGCGCATGGTACTTTCGGAAATTTTTCTTTTTCTTCACAGTTTTTAAATCCACAGTGACCGCATAATGCAAGCCCGTTTGTTTTTATTTTCGTTCCGATGATCATCATCACGGTTGATTGCAAAATATTTTCTGAATCGCGAAGAAATGTGTGGTTGTTTTCTTCCTGTCCGATCTCAAGCATTTTTTTTGAGATCATTTCAATACTTTGGCTTTCTACCAGGGCAATTTCGAGGTTGTCTATTCCCCTGGCTTTTGGGGCTGTTCTGGCTGCAATAAGCATTTCTTTTGCAATTGACAGCAGGGTTTCTGTTCTTATGCTTTGTTCAGTAATTGGGGCCATGATTTGATATTTTTATAAACAAAGGTAATAAAATTGTTCAGAATAGTTCAGTATTCAATATTCAACTGCCTTATTTTTCAAAAGCAATGTGATCGCTTTCATAAACTAACTTTTTGATGGTATCACCGTTTCGTGAGAACCAAAGTTCAAGCCCGTTCTTTTTATTATACTTGTAATGTATCTCCCTCTTAAGTTGTCCGTCTTCATAAAAACCTTTTTGTATGCCCGCGCCTGCCTTGTAATCACCTTCCCCGACTTTCATTCCGTTAATATCCCAATATTCCCATTTACCATCATACATCCCTTTTTTGTAAGCGCCAACCACTTTGACCTTGCCATTTACATCCCATTCTTTATAGGCGCCTTCAAGTGTATCATTCACGTAAGTGAGTTCTTCGTTCTTTTTCCCGTTTTCGAAATAAGCAACAGATGTTCCATTCAGAGTGCCATTCTTGTAATAGTCCTCTCTTTGCAAACTTCCGTTAAAATTCCATCGCGAACTTTTGCCATCAAGCAAGTTGTTTTTATAATTGCATTCCATTTGCTTTATCCCGCTTTCAAACCACCATGTGCAAAGGCCATCCATTTTGCCGTTGTAGTATTTTAGTTCAGATTTTTTACTTCCGTTTGGCCAGTAGTCAGTTTTAGTTTTGCTGGCACACCCTGAAATAAAAAGAGTGATGATTGTTATAAAAAGAAGCTTTTTCATTTTGTTGTTATTGTAAAAATCTAGTAAAGCTGAAAGTTTTTGTATTTGTATCGGCTATCAGTGGTCGGTCTGCTTGGTTTTGCAATCTTCTTTGTACAGGTCAATGTATTGAAAAATATTATCAATGGCTCCCTGACGCATGTCCTGCCTGAGTGATTTGTTATTTCTGACTTCATCACAGGTTTTATAAACGCTGCACCAGTCATTATCCATAGCTTTTTGCGATTCAGCAAGCGCCAGTATGATATTAAATGTGTAACTCAGTGGATTTTTTTCGCGCGCAACTTTGAGAATACTTATCGCTTTGTCCGGATTGAAGTAATCGTCCATGATAGAAAGGTAGCCCAGGCAAAGTATGTCGGCACCTGATAGTGTATTCATGTCAAAGCCGTTGGACAATCCATATTTTTTCAGGATATAAGGAATCAATAAGTTTGCGTTTTTTTTACCCTTATCCCACGACAGGGCATTCACCACAGCAACTTTGAAACCTATGTCAATTGTATCATTCAGCAGAAAAGCTGCAATTGTATCATTCATCACACCAGTTTCCTGTGCCTTTACCACCATGGGACAGTCAAGATATGATTTGTAAATCTGAGTCGAGGTGATTGGCGAATCAGCAAATGTTGCTGATATTCCTGTTGTCATTATTATCAGAAAAATAATTACCCGGAAATTCATTGTTGAAGATTTTGTTTTTGTGACTATTGGATATCTTCTTCGATTCGAAAACTGTTCTGAGTTATCCAACTTTTAATAATGAACAAAGGTAATGTTTTTTAAAATTTGAAGAGATAATTGCTGAAATGATTTTGATGGCTTTGTTGGTTTGTGATTTTATTTTTTATGCGGTTATTACTTTTTTAATAAATTTGCAAATTCAATAAAACAATGAGGCTTAGGAATTGTTTTTCTTATAAATTTATTGATATTACTATCACTTCATTTATTAGACTTTCATTTTTTTGCTGAATTATAGTGCTAAAAATTTTAATCCTTTATTCATAGTTACTATTAATCTTTAAAAATTTTTCAAATGAAAAAAATCAATCAATTGTCAGCTGTCGTTTTGATAGGTGCGGCGCTAATGTTAAGTGGTTCTGTTATGTTTTCAACATTTGCTCAGAATTCATATACCTATCTTTTTACCTCTACTCCGTTTACCGCTATTCCTTCAAGCGGCCCGGTTATGCAACCAATCGGAACTACTACAACACCTGTTTTTGTAACGATGCCAGCTTCAACATGCCCGGGTATGCCGGTTGTAAAGCTTACCCATTTTGATGTACATTCAGGATTTAAAGCAAAAGCTTTTTTTACCGGAACCTACAGCATCGAAATGATCTTTAAATTTGATCAGCTTACCGGCTACAACCGTATTATTGATTTTTCAAACAGCCTTTCGGATAATGGTATTTACACTTTAGATGATTGTTTTAATCTTTATCCCGATGGCGATGTAGGTCTTTGCCCCGGCGCTTTTGACACTACTAATTACAAACAGCTGGTCATCACCCGTGATAACTCTACAGGTCAAATGAATATTTATCTTAATGGAACAGCATTTGTCAATTATCATGATTCGACCAATTATTATGTGATTGGCGCTGCTCCCAACGATAGTATCAAATTTTTCAAGGACGATCTTGATGTGCCGGATGAAGATTGGTCAGGCAATGTTGCACTGATCAGAATGTGTGATTTTGTATTAAATCCTGCGCAGATCAACTCAAGTTACAACGATTTTTGCACCCGTATTTCCGGAATTCAGGAAGTTGACAATACTTTAGAATTTAACCTGTACCCCAATCCTTCCGCTGATAATATTACGATCGAAACTTCGCAAAAAACAAATATCGAAATTCAAAATGTAGAAGGAAGAACAGTTAAAACAATCAACAATGTTGAAAAGGCTACCATCGTTGATTTGTCTGAACTTTCAGGTGGCGTTTATTTCATCAAAGCAATCACCGAAAAAGGAATTTCAGTGAAGAAATTCATTAAGGAATAAACTCCTTTAATAAAATTTATTTCTCACAAGACTGAGGTATAAATTCATTTTAAAAAGGTTTCGCTCTCCTGTAGAGTGAAACCTTTTTTGTTTGTGGTATTCAATGGTGAGCGTACATCAAAACTCCGATTCCAACTCTTATTATCAAACGGGTCCTCTAATAAAGCCAATCGTGTATAGCTGCTATCTTGGCTATTATTCACATAAAAAAAGAGGCTGCACTCAATAAGTACAGCCTCCTTTAATCATTTTATTCCTTTACGATTATTTACGTCTTTGGGTGAAATAATTATTTCGTGAATTTCTTCAACACATCTTTCATAGCATCTTTATGCACCATGAAGTCCATCATTTTCAGTTTAACAAAGTCTTCGCTGTAGAACCAAAATCCGAAATTCTGTTTGTTCTTAACTGTTGTATTGCGTGAGCCCGATCCGGAATCTTTTATCAGGTACCAGGTGTTGCCATCTTTTACATAATATCCCACAAGGTGAATTCCGTGATCATCCGTAGTTGTTCCATTGCTGAAGCGGAACTGACGGGCGTTCTCATCAATATATGTCGAAGGAATGTCGAACGAAGGAACAACTGCGGTGTTTGCATATGAATCAATGCCTGCTTCTGAAACATCTCCACCAATGGCGAGAGTGTAACCATTTTTGATAGCAGATTTGATTATGCTCATATAGTCGTCAAGAGACACGTTGTAATAATCTGCATTGTGATTCCAGTTGTCGGGCACAACGTATTCGCAGGTTTTATTGTAAGGATTTTGCATCAGTGAGGTCACATCAACATAGTCATCAAGAACCAGTTTTAATTCATTTTTCAGATAATCCTGCGGGCTCATTTCTTTTCCGGCAACAGTAACTTTTGTTGGAGGTTCACCCATGTAAGAATTCAGTATGGATTTCACAGTTGCAATAACATCGGCTTCGTTCCATGCATTGGCAGTCTTTACTGATTTCATATATGTATCCAGTTCGTCAAACATCTTTGCATGATTATAAAAAGTTTGTCCTTTAAGCAACCCGTTGTAATCAGCTTCCGGAATAATGCCGTAAGTGTTCCATATTCTAGTCACAGCATTTGCTTCCGAACCTTCACTAAATTCAGTAGTTCCTCTTGATTTCACGTAGCCTTTTGCTTTTTCAATATACTCCCAATATACTGTGTACATTTCTGAAAGTTTTACTTCTTTTTTAGATAACCTGTAAACTTCCGATTCGAAAAAAGATGTTGTTGAAAAGCACCAGCAGGTACCTGTGTTTCCCTGGGAAATTGGAGGCTGAAACCAGAATTTAGTGAACTGGTCAACTGATGTTGGAATGTCCATTCCTGTAAGATCGATCTTGAAGCGTTTTGTTGACGGAGTGTCAGTTTTTGTTTCATAAGCATCAATGCTTTTCATGATGGTGTTCTGGTAATAGCTGGTGTTGTAATATTTGAATACAGCTTTGTCCTTTTTTTGCAAAGCCTGGCCAAACACTGTTGCGCCGGCAAGAATAGCAATTAATAATAATCCGGTTTTTTTCATTTTGAAATTGTTTAAAGTTTGTCTTGAATGATGTCTGATTTGAAAAAACAAAAGTAAAAAAGATTTGAATACAAAATCAGAACACCGATTTTTTGTAATAAAGATAGATCGTTCAGGGAAATCCTAAATCAAAAATCCTTACCTGATGATCAGATTCTTCTTGTCAGTGATCTTTTCGCAATAATGGCAGCGCAGCTTCACAGCTTCCTTATCAACCACCGTGAACCTTGTTGTCACCTTTTCATGATTGGTGATGCAGTTTGGATTAAAGCATTTCACAATGTCCTCAATCGTGTCAGGCAGTTTAACAACTTCCTTTGTTTTTACCTGGAAATCTTTGATCACAATCAGTGTGGCGTTAGGAGCAACAAGACCGATTTTATTTATCTCATGTTTTTTAAAAAACTTATTGCTGGCCTTTACGATTCCTTTTTTTCCGTATTTCTTGCTTTCAAGGTTGGTGCCGAAAAGCACCATGTCGCCTGCTTCTTCAAGATGCAGGATCTTTATTACCTGGAAAACATTTTTTGATGGAATATGGTCTATAACCGTTCCGTTCTCAATAGCTGAGACTTTTAATTCTTTTATTTGTGTCATTTCAATCCGAGTATTAAAGTTAATAAAGCCTGTCTTACGTAAACGCCGTTAAGCGCCTGCTGAAAATAATATGCACGTTTGTTGTCGTCCACATCCTCGTCAATTTCATTCACCCTTGGCAGCGGATGCAATATCTTCATATTACTCTTCGTCTTTTGGAGCATTTCATTTTTCAGGATAAACGAATTCTTGATCTTCTCGTATTCCATAGGATCAGCGAACCTTTCCTTTTGTATCCTTGTCATGTAAAGGATGTCAACTTTCGGGATCACTTCTTCAAGTTCGGTGTACTGCATGTACTCCATTTTCTTTTCTTTGATGTGCACCTTCACAGAGCTGGGCAATTTCAACTCCAGCGGCGACACCAGGTGGAATTTGCAATTGAACTGACACAGGGCCTGTACAAGCGAGTGCACTGTTCTGCCATATTTCAGATCGCCGACAAATGCCACATTCAACCCATCAAGGGTACCCTGTGTTTTTCTGATGGAATATAGATCCAGCAGACATTGTGTGGGATGTTGATTAGCCCCGTCACCTGCATTGACGATTGGAACTTTCGACACTTCGCTTGCAAAGCGTGCAGCGCCTTCTTTGGGATGACGCATAACGATCACATCCGAATAATTTGCAACTGTCCTGATGGTGTCGCGCAATGATTCGCCTTTCTGCACACTCGTACTCGAAGTGTCGGAAAAGCCTATGATCTTTCCGCCAAGGTACGACACAGCGCTTTCAAAGCTTAGGCGTGTACGGGTGGAAGGCTCAAAAAACAAAGTTGCGACAACATAATTGTTCAGAAGATTCTGTCTTGGATTTTTCTCAAAGCCTTCTGCAACGTCCAAAAGATGCAGCTGCTGCTCTTTGGTGTAATCACTGATTGATACTAAACTTTTATTTTTCATGAGTTATTTATTGGTTGATATAAGTATTAAAAATAATAGAACACTGATGACACTGATAAAACTGATATGTACTGATTGAAAATTAAACTGCATAAAATTTCATTTTAAAATCATAATCATTCAGTCCGCACGTGCGGAATCAGTATCATCAGTGTCCTGTCAAAAATATTTGCACAAAAAAAAGGCGACTATCGTCGCCTTAATAAAATTTATGAACAGCAGGAGCATCCTTTTTTTGCCAGGTTATGCTTTACGAGAAATTCGCAAATTACATCATCCAGGTTCGGGCTTCCTATTTCCTGCAGGTTGTAATCAACCTTGGTGCAGGGCTTGTTTATTTTTATAATTCTCTGAAGATCGATCGGTGTTGCAATTACCACTGCATCGCAGTCAACATTATTGATTGATGTTTCAAGATCTTTCACTTGTTGTTCGCCATATCCCATAGCCGGCATCAGTTTGCCAATGTTAGGATAAATTTTGAATGTCTCAGCAAGTTTGCCTACAACAAACGGACGTGGGTCAACGAGTTCTTTTGCGCCATATTTCATAGCTGCAACAGTTCCTGCGCCTATCTTCATTTCGCCGTGTGTTAACGTTGGGCCATCTTCAACAACCAATACTCTCTTACCTCTTATCACACTTGGATCATGAACAACCAGTGGTGAAGCTGCATCAATAACAATTGCATTTGGGTTCACTTTCTGAATGCTGTCTCTGACGATCTGTATGTTTTCAGGAGAAGCGCTGTCTATTTTGTTTATCACAACAACATCAGCCACGCGAAGTGTTACTTCACCAGGGTAATAGTTAAGTTCATTACCTGGTCTGTGAGGATCGGTAACGGTGATCATCAGGTCAGGTGTGTAGAATGAGAAGTCGTTATTTCCGCCATCCCATAAAATAATATCTGCTTCTTTTTCTGCTTCGCGAACAATTGCTTCATAGTCAACACCGGCATAGATCACGTTTCCGCGAACTACATGTGGTTCGTATTCTTCCATTTCTTCAATGGTGCATTTGTGTTTCTTCAGGTCTTCAACAGTAGCAAAACGCTGCACTTTCTGTTCGTTCAGATCGCCGTAAGGCATCGGGTGACGAATAGCAACAACTTTTAAACCCTGTGCCATCAGAATTTCAATAACTCTTCTTGAAGTCTGGCTTTTGCCGCAACCTGTTCTCACTGCACAAACAGCGATAACCGGTTTGGTGCTTTTTACATAAGTTTTATCAGGGCCCATTAACATGAAGTCAGGACCTGCAGCATTTACAATTGCACTCATGTTCATAACTCTTGGGTAAGGTATGTCACTGTATGCAAATACGCAGATATCAACTTTGAATTTTTTGATCAGGCTTACCAGATCAGATTCTGCGTAAATAGGGATACCTTCAGGATACAAGTCACCAGCCAATTCTTTGGGATATTTTCTGCCAAAAATATCAGGAATTTGAGCAGCTGTGAAAGCCACTACATTAAATTCCGCATTGCCTCTGAAATAGGTATTGAAATTGTGGAAATCTCTTCCAGCAGCGCCAATAATAATCACATTTTTTCTTATGCTTTCCATAAAATACGATTTTTGTGTTGTTTACAAATAATTTTCGGCAAATATAAATCTTTAAGTTCACCTGACAATTATTTTAAGAAAAATTATTTTGAAATTTTCATTCCGTTCTTTGCAGAATTAGTCAGGACATCAGTATCCACGCTATTTTTAATAAAAAAATCATATCCCAACAAAATAAACATTCCTGTTTTCAAAACCTCTTAAGTCATTTTCCCCCGAAACCTTGAACCTTCCCCCTTCAGCAGAACCACAAACTACAAACCCCTTAACTTTTTCTTCCCCCCTAACAGATATTGTTTTAATTTTGCCGTTCTAAAAAACAATCTCATGAAAATTCAATTTTTGGGTGCTGCACGCGAAGTTACCGGAAGCAAACACCTCATTACACTCAACAATGGTAAAACAATTTTGCTCGATTGCGGCCTCTTCCAGGGCAAAGGCGAGGAAACAGAGAACCTCAACAGGGACCTTGGTTTTAATCCTTCGGCCATTGATTTCCTCATCCTCTCGCATGCCCACATTGATCATTCGGGCTTGCTGCCTTTTGTGGTGAAAAAAGGTTTCAAAGGCACTGTTATTTCAACCCATGCCACCCGCGAACTGTGCGCTGTGATGCTGGCCGACAGCGGACGAATTCATGAGAATGATACCAGGATGAACAATAAAAAACGTGCAAAACACGGCTTGCCGCCTGTTGAGCCTCTTTACACCCATCAGGATGCCGACCGCTGTATGAATTATTTTATCAGCATTCCTTACAACAAGGAATTTTACGTTGACGAAGGAATTAAACTTACTTACACCGATGCCGGCCATATTCTGGGCAGCGCAGTAGTGAACCTGCAGATTACCGAAAATGGCAAAACCACAAAGTTTTGTTTCACCGGCGACATAGGCCGGCAGCATAATAAAATTTTGCGCATTCCCCAGGTTTTCCCGCAAGCCGAGATCCTGGTGACTGAATCAACTTATGGCGACAGGCTGCACACCGACCTTGAAACTGCCGAAGATGATCTGAAGCTGGTGGTGCTCGAAACATGTTTTAAGAAAAAAGGCAAACTGATCATCCCTGCTTTCAGCGTGGGCCGCACACAGGAGTTACTCTATGCGCTGAACCGGCTGATAGGTGATGGTCGTGTGCCGCATGTGAAAGTTTTTGTTGACAGTCCGCTTTCAGTGAATGCCACCAACATCATGAAACTTCATCCCGAATGTTTCAACGATGAGATGCTTACTTTCATGAAAAACGACCCCGATCCGTTTGGCTTTAACGGGCTGGACTATGTGCAGACTGAAGAAGATTCAAAAAGACTGAACAATATCAAAGAACCCTGCATCATCATCTCGGCATCGGGAATGATGGAAGCAGGCCGTGTGAAACATCACCTTGCAAACAGCATCTGCAATGAAAGAAATACCATACTGGTTGTGGGTTATTGCGAGCCTTCAACACTTGGTGCTCGTATCAGAAGGGGCGATAAAGTTGTTTCAATTTATGGTGTGGAATACGCTGTGAAAGCCGATGTCAGGGTGCTCGAATCCTTCAGCGCTCATGGCGACTACAACGAAATGATCACTTTCCTCAAATTCCAGGATCCAAAGCAGGTGAAACAAATGTTTCTTGTGCACGGGGAATACGAAACACAAATAAAATACCAGGAAAAACTGGCCAATGAAGGATTCAGCAACATTGCTATCCCTGAATTGCGGCAGACTTTTGAGATTTGAGATTTATAAATTTCACCACATAGACACAGTAGATACATAAGAAAAACACATAGTTATTGGCGGAATTCACTTTGATGAAAAATTGATGTTTCGTGAGCAGACCTATGTGAAGCCTATGTTCCTATTGTGTCTATGTGGTTAAAAAATAGCTTGAATAACTTATAAAATTCAATAAAAAAAGGGTGATTTCAAGTCACCCTTTTTCGTTAGGTAATTGGCTCTCTCAATAGCCTATTTCACAACAATCAATTTGTCTGATCCAACTATTTTGTTGCCTGCACTGATCCTGTAAACATAGACTCCCGAAGGAAGATCGTTCACTGAAAGATTATTGTCGCCCTTCATTAAATCAATAGTTCTGACGGCTTCTCCCAAATAATTATAAAGGATCATTTGAGCATTCATTCCACTATGATTTACAATTTGAACATTGCCGGATGCAGGATTTGGATACACACTGAATTCTGAAGCAAGATTGAATTCGTTGATCCCGCTGTGATATCCAATTGTGTCGCATTTGGTGGCTTTGCATAATGTGTCGTGAGTTACCTGGTCAATATCCATTGCTGTCAGACAAACAATATAGCTGCCATAACCGCTGTAATTATGGAAGGCATAGTTGGAATTGGTGGATGAATAAGTGCTGTCGCCAAAATCCCAGTAATATGCATTCTGATTACCTGACTGGGCGTTCACATAAAAATGAAAAGTAGTTCCCTGGTAAAGATACCATGCAAAACTTGCAACGCAGGTATCGGTAATACCTATTGTTACCGTATGGCAAATAGTATTTAAACAAAGTGTGTCATGCGTTGTGGGATTAATATCATAAGCAGTTAGGCAAACATTATAAGTGCCATTGCCGGGGAAAGTGTGGAAGGGATACAGATAAGTCGTATCGAGCGTGGTTCCATCACCAAAATCCCAGTGATATTCATTCTGGCTGCCCGTTTGTGCGTTCACATAGAAATGGAAAGTGCTGCCCTGGTATTGGTAATCACCAAAGCTTGCAGTGCACAGATTCCCTATGGTTATTGACTGGCAGGTGTAATTATAGCAGAGCGTATCGTGGGTCGTAGGGTTAATATCATAAACGATCAGGCAAACATTGTAAGTTCCGTTGCCCGGATAAACGTGGGATACAAAAGTCCCCGTAGTATCCAGCGATGTTCCGTCGCCGAAGATCCAGTGATAATGGTTCTGATCGCCCGTACCGGCATTCTCATAAAAGTGGTAAATAAATCCCTGGTAAAGATAACCGGCAAAACTTGCAACACAGGTAGCAGTATTACCCACCGTGATTGTCTGGCAGAGGGTATCTGAACAAAGTGTGTCATGCGTCAGCGAATCAATATCAAACACTGTCAGGCAAACATTGTAAACGCCGTTGCCGGGGAATGTGTGGAAAGGATACAAATAGGTTGTGTCGAGTGTGGTCCCGTCACCAAAATTCCAGTGATATGCATTCTGATCGCCCGTTTGAGCATTTACATAAAAATGATAGACATTGCCCTGGTACTGATAATATCCAAAGCTCGCAACGCATGTGTTTCCGATAACGATAGTGTGGCAGGTATAGTTCATGCACAGCGTATCGTGAGTGGTTGGGTTAATATCATAAACGATCAGGCAAACATGATACATTCCGTTGCCCGGGTAGGTATGAGATACCAGATGCCCGGTAGTATCCAGAGTTGTCCCGTCACCAAAGATCCAGTGATAATTATTCTGACTTCCTGATTGCGCATTTTCATAAAAATGGAAGGTGCTGCCATTGTATAAATAATAGGAAAAACTGGCAACGCATGTTGCACCAATGGTGATCGTCTGACATGAATAATTGGCACAAAGCGTATCGTGCGTTGTCGGATTTATGTCATAAACGATCAGGCAAACATTGTAAGTTCCGTTGCCCGGATAATTATGCGAAACAAAATGACCGCTTGTATCGAGCGAAGTACCATCACCAAAAACCCAGTGATAATTATTCTGGTTTCCTGTACTTGCATTTTCATAAAAATGGTAAGTAAATCCCTGGTAAAGATAACCCGCAAAACTGGCAACACAGGTGGCTGTTGTACCTATCGTAATGGTATCGCAAAGAGTTTTTGAACACAGCGTGTCGTGCGTTAAGGTATCAATATGGTATGCTGTCATGCACACATGATAAACACCGTTTCCGGGAAAACTGTGGAAGGGGTAGAGGTAAGCAGTGTCCATAGTGGTGCCATCACCCCAATTCCAGTGATACCAATTCTGATCGCCGGTTTGCGCATTTTCATAAAAATGATAATTGGTTCCTGAAACAAAGTAATAGCCGAAGCTTGCAACACAGGTATCTCCGGGACCTATGGAGAGGGAATGACATGTGTAATTGGCACACAACGTGTCGTGAGATGTCGGATTAATATCATAAACGATCAGGCATGCATTGTAAGTGCCATTACCCGGATAGGTATGAGATACCAGATTGCCTGTGGTATCAAAGCTTGTTCCGTCACCGAAAATCCAGTGATAATTATTCTGATTGCCTGTGGTTGCTGTTTGATAAAAATGGTAAGTCAAACCCTGGTAAACATAATCAGCAAAACTTGCCACGCAGGTAGCTGCAGTGGTTATTGTAACAGTGGTGCAATGATGGTCTGTACACAATGTGTCATGGTTGGTATCAATATCATAAACGTAAAGACAAACATTGAAACTGCCGTTGCTGGTAAATGTGTGCGATTCAAGATTGAAAGAGCCGCTATAGGTAGTGTCCAGGGTGGTTCCATCACCAAAATCCCAGTGATAATGATTTTGAGCGCCCGTCTGTGCATTTTCATAAAAATGATAGGTGCTGCCCTGATAAAGATATGAAGCATAACTTGCAAGACAAGTTACTTGTCCAAAAATTCTTACTGAAATGAAAAGAGAAATTACAAGAGTAAAAATTAGTTTTTTCATAAAACAAATTGGATTTAATGAATAATAATTGGAGGTGATGTAAGAGAATTTTCTCCAAATGAATTAATCGCTGTCTGAACAATAAGACAAGAAAACAATCATTAGGTTGCTTTATAGAATTGTCAAATATTTGTTATTGTGTTTTGAATAAAATTTTTTCAACAAGCCACCTACCATAAGAGAAATTGAAGTACTTTTGAAACTCTTAATAATATTGATAAAGTGGCAGATTTTCTTACCGACCTGAACGAAGCACAGCGCAATGCTGTTTTATGTACCGACGGACCAGTTATGGTGATTGCAGGCGCAGGTTCAGGAAAGACCCGTGTACTTACCTATAAAGTGGCCCATTTGCTGAGCAAAAACATTGACCCTTTTAATATCCTCGCCCTGACTTTTACCAACAAGGCGGCACGCGAAATGAAGGAACGTATCACCGGCCTTGTCGGGACAATTGAAGCCCGCAATGTCTGGATGGGAACCTTCCACTCCATCTTTGCCCGTATTCTGCGCATCGAAGGCCATCGTCTTGGCTATCCTTCTAATTTTACCATCTACGACACTGACGATTCAAAAAGCCTTATTAAATCAATCATCAAAGAACTGGAACTTGATGACAAAGTTTATCCCGCAGGCATTGTGCTCTCGCGCATTTCAGCAGCCAAGACCAGTCTTCTTTCTCCACGCGCCTACATTGAAGATTTCGAGATCGTGCAGCGTGACAAATCTGCCGGAAAACCACGGTTGGGTGAAATTTATACAAAGTACGATCAGCGGCTTTACAGGGCTTCTGCTATGGACTTTGATGACCTGCTTTTCAAAACAAATATTCTGCTCAGCAATTTTCCTGAGGTTCTTTATAAGTATCAGCAGCAGTTTCACTACATCCTCGTTGACGAGTATCAGGACACCAACTACTCTCAATACATCATCGTGAAAAAACTGGCTGCAAACAATGAGAATATCTGTGTTGTTGGCGACGATGCTCAAAGTATTTATGCCTTCCGCGGTGCAAACATCAAGAACATCCTGAACCTGAAAAACGATTATCCCGATATTAAAATATTCAAGCTGGAACAGAATTACCGTTCCACGCAGAACATTGTCAATGCCGCCAACAGCATTATTGTGAATAACAAAGACCAGATATTTAAAGAGATCTGGACACAGAACGATAATGGCGAAAAAATACAACTCATCAAAGCCAATTCCGACAATGAAGAAGGACATCTTGTGGCATGTTCCATCTTTGAGCAAAAGATGCAGCACCAGTTGCAGAACGCCAATTTTGCCATCCTCTACCGCACCAACGCCCAATCACGTGCAATGGAGGAAGCCTTGCGCAAAATGAATATAAATTACAAGATCTTCGGAGGACTTTCATTTTACAAACGCAGGGAGATAAAAGACCTGCTCGCTTATTTTCGGCTTTCCATAAATCACAAAGATGAGGAAGCATTGTGGCGTATTATCAATACTCCCAACCGCAAGATCGGTAAAACCACGCAGGAGAAAATAGTGGTTGTGGCTGATCAAAATTCCATCTCTCCATGGGATGTAGTTTCAAATATCAAACCCTTTTCCTTTGGTGCTGCCGGAGATAAAGTTGCCGACTTTGCCACGATGATCCGCAGTTTTGCGGCCATGCAAAAGACAAGAGATGCTTTTGTAGTTGCTCAGCATATCGCCAAATCTTCAGGATTGTTGAAGGATCTGAGCGAAGACACCACTCCCGAAGGCATTGCCAGGGTTGAAAACATTGAAGAACTTCTCAACGGTATCAAGGAATTTTCAGAAAGAGAAGAAGAGGAGGGCGCCGAAGAAAAACTGAAAACCCTTGAAGAATACATGAAGGATATCGCACTACTCACCGATGCAGAAGACCCTGACAAAAGAGAAGACGGCGACTATGTCTCACTCATGACCATCCATGCCGCCAAGGGTCTTGAGTTTCCTCATGTCTATGTGGTAGGAGTGGAGGAAAACCTTTTTCCTTCAAGTCAGTCACTGTCTTCACGCAGTGATCTTGAGGAAGAGCGCCGCTTGTTTTATGTGGCCGTCACAAGGGCAATGAAAAGAATAACCATTTCCTTTGCCGAAACACGCTACAAATGGGGCAACCTCAATTTCTGCGAACCCAGCCGTTTCCTGGAGGAGATCAATCCTTCCTTTATTGAATTTCCCAGGAGAAAGTCACAGGCGGTTCAGAAAGATTTTATATTCGATACAAAGCCGGTCTCAAAACCAGCCTTAAAAAATACCTTGCCTCCAAACTTTGTAAAAAAGAACCTCGTTCCTTTCAACAAGGCAGCAGAAAAACCATCAGCCGGTGAATTCCAGCCTACCGAAAACGTTATTGATCTGCTGCAGGTAGGCATGAAAGTGCAACACGAACGCTTCGGAACAGGCAAGGTGATCAATGTTGAAGGCAAAGCCGCCGAGAAAAAAGCCATGGTATTCTTTGAAGGTGTTGGACAAAAACAATTGCTGCTGAAGTTTGCAAAACTCCGCATACTGGAATAAAATTTCAGTAATTTCACACTCCTGAATTTCCTTTATTTTCATTACTATACTTTGGAAAAGTTTTCTTCACTTTTCCAAAGGTCATTGTTCAACAAATTCTTATTGGTTTTTTAATTGGTAGTTTATAGCCTGCGCTAATCAATAGTTTTATCCTTCATTTCTTTATCTCTGAAGTGTTTTCGCTTATCTGACCGGTGTGATTATCATTCTTAAAATTGAATCATACTGAATTAGGTTGGCATTTTCAATTTTATTTTTTGCTGAATATGAAAATTAAAGTTAAAGCATATAAAAAATGCATCAAATCAAATAAATTTTAGGAAATTTTCAATAGTGTTAAAATTAACAAATAATTGTTGGATTGTAAAATAATTAACATTATTATGACGTATCTTTGCTGATAATTAGTGCTGAAAAAATTGTAAGTTCAAATAAAATATACGATATTAATAGTAAAAAATAATTTTTATGAGGGTAAAGGTATACATTTTTATTGTAGTGCTTTTCTTGTTTAAAGATTCAATAGCACAAAACACATGCGTTAACGCAGATTTTTCGTTCAATAATTTTAGCAATTGGACAGGTTCTACAGGGCAAAATAGCACTGGAACATACATCAACAGCGTACCAGGCATTGTGCCTGGAATACCGAACTCGCCTCCATCTTCAGCAGGGAGGCAAACAATCATGAACCTTCCGGGCACCGACCCCAATACCGGAAATTTATTAAGTGTGTTGCCTCCCGGAGGTACTACCTCATGCAGGCTGGGCAATGAACTGGCTGCTGCCTGTGTTGGTGGCAATCCACAGGCGGAAAGACTGGAATATTCTGTTGCGGTGGGTGCTACCAACACGATATTCACCTATCAATATGCGGTTGTCCTGCAGGATCCCGGTCACAATTTAAATCAGCAACCGAAATTCACCATTTATGTCCTTGACTCATCAGGCAACGTCGTGGATCCTGTCTGTGGAATTTATGAAGTTTCTGCTACCGGCGGTATCCCCGGATTCCATCAGTGTAATCCGGAACCTGGTGCATGCAGACCCACAGACCCTGTCGTCTGGAAAGACTGGACTACAGTGAGTGTGGATCTCTCAGCCTATATCGGGCAGACCATCACAATTCAATTCACAACTTACGATTGCGATCCCGGTGTCCCCGGCGGTCACTTCGGTTATGCATACATTTCTTGTTACTGTGGAACAATGGAACTTACTCAGGAATGCCTCGGCAATACCGAATTTATTGCCGCACCCCCCGGTTTTGCACAATACCATTGGAGTACCGGCCAGACAACCGCCAATATTACCATAGCCAATCCGGTGAACGGCGATACAGTTACCTGCACCATGACCACAGTTACCGGGTGTACCGTAAAACTTTCTACGGTCATATTTATTCAGCCTGTTGTGATCGTGCCTCCGACACCCGTTATTTGCAACGGAGATTCAATTGTCGTTACCGCAAACGGTAACTATACTTACGTCTGGAGCACAGGGCAGAGTGGTCCCTCTATTTCGGTGAATCCAACCACCACCACCACTTACACTGTTACCGGAACTTCAATCAGTGGTTGCAGCAATTCTGCCGAAGTTGTTGTCACCGTGAACTCATTACCTGTTTCAAGTGCGGGTCCAAATGAAGCCATTTGTTTGGGTTCAACTGCTACCATTTCTGCTGCAGGAAGTACCGGAACGGCTCCATTGTCTTTTCTATGGAATAATGGTGTCAACACAGCTACACAGGTCGTCGCTCCGCTGGTGACAACCACTTATACAGTAACAGTGACAACTGCTAATGGTTGTAGTTCTTCAAACCAGATGACGGTTACCGTTAATGCAGTACCCACTGCAAATGCCGGGTCTGATGCAACAATTTGTTTCGGCGCCAATACAACTTTGAATGCTTCCTTAAGTTCCGGTATGGCGCCATTGTCTTATCATTGGAGCAATGGTGTGAACACAGTCTCACAAACAGTTTCTCCTGCTGCAACAACAACCTATATTGTAACCGTTACTTCAGGAAATGGCTGCACTGCTTCTGACCAGGTTGTGATCACCGTCAATCCTTTGCCCATAGTAAATGCAGGCCCTGATGTTTCCGTTTGTCTGGGAGTGAACACCACGCTCAATGCCGGCGGTAGCACCGGTGTATTGCCCTTGTCTTATGCCTGGAACAATGGCGTAAATACTCCTTCACAGATAATAACACCTGCTATAACCACCACCTATACTGTGACTGTCACAGCCGGCAATGGTTGCACTTCTTCCGATCAGGTTGTAATTACAGTAAACCCCTTACCGGTTGTGAACGCCGGACCCAACACTGCAATTTGCCTTGGCACCACTGCTACTCTTAATGCAGGCGGAAGTACTGGTGTACTTCCATTATCGTATTCGTGGAACAATGGTATTAATTCTTCAACCCAGGTTGTATCTCCTGCAACAACGACAACTTATACAGTAACTGTTACCGCAGGCAATGGTTGCAGTGCAACAAGTCAGGTTGTCGTCACAGTGAATCCTCTTCCTGCCGCCAATGCTGGTCCTGATGCCGGACTTTGTTTCGGCACCAACACCATACTGAATGCATCAGCAAGCACAGGCGTTGCTCCTTTAACTTATAACTGGAGCAATGGGGTCTGCTCAATTTCGCAAACAGTTTCACCTCCTGCAACAACAACTTATACCCTGACAGTATCATCGGGTAATGGTTGTAGTTCTTCCGATCAGGTTGCGATCACAGTCAATCCTTTACCTGTAGCCAACGCAGGTCTCAACACAGGCATTTGTTTTGGAACAAGCGCAACTCTGAATGCCGGTGCCAGTTCGGGTGTATTACCCTTGTCTTTTAACTGGAGCAATGGTGTCGCAGGAGTTTCTCAGGTTGTCTCGCCAATTACAGCCACAACATACAATCTGACAGTAACCGGTGGTAATGGATGTGTCTCTACCGACCAGGTGATCATTACAGTTAATCCCTTACCTGTTGCCTCCGCAGGTCCTGATGTAGCGATATGCAATGGCCTTGCCACCATTCTGAATGCAAACGCCAGTTCCGGAGTTTCGCCTCTTTCCTTCATCTGGAGCAATGGTGTCAACGGCGCTTCTCAGATAGTCTCTCCGTCCGCAACCACAGCCTATACTGTGACCGTTATTTCAGGAAACGCATGTACCGCTACCGACATGGTTATTGTTACTGTCAATCCTTTGCCGGTTGCCAATGCAGGTCCGGATGTGAGTATCTGCAATGGCGCCAATACCATGCTCAATGCTTCCGCAAGCACAGGCACACAGCCGCTGCATTACCAGTGGAGCAATGGCATCAATGCCGTTTCGCAATTGGTCGCACCAATTACTTCCACCAATTATTTTCTGACTGTAACTTCTGCTAATGGCTGTACAGCCACCGATCAGGCGCTTATTACAGTGAAAGCATTACCTATTGTGAATGCCGGCCCCGATGTGGGAGTTTGTTTCGGTTCCGGTACCAGCATTTGTGCCAACCCTGTTGCAGGTTTGCCTCCCTTTACTTATCATTGGAGCAATGGTGTCAACCTTCCTTCGCAAAATATTTTGCCGACTGTTACAACAGTTTTCACAGTAAGCATGACCGATGCCAATGCCTGCACTGCGCAGGATAACCTCAACGTTACTGTTTACCCTCAACCCACCGTTTCAATTGCAGCAACAACACCCGAAAATTGTGCACAGGGCAATGGCGGAATTACCATCATCGTCGCCGGAGGCACTTTGCCTTATCAGTATCGCTGGAACACCAATCCCAATCAATATACCCAAAACATTGCAGGCATCCCGCAGGGTGCGTATATTGTTACCGTTACCGACAACAACAACTGCACTGCTTTGGCTGCCGGTGTGATCACTGAAATACCACCGCCTGTTATCACGAGTGTGACAGGCAGTGAAAGTTGTTCCGGAAATAGCGATGGTTTCATAGCAGCAAATGTCACCGGACAGTCGTTTCCTTTTTCTTATCTCTGGTCAAACGGAAGCAATTCGCAGGTCATTTCAAACCTTGCCGGTGGCGCTTATGATCTCACTGTTACCGATGCCGCAGGCTGTTCGGATACCGCCATCTTCAATGTAGGAACCCACCCTGTGATCTCGCTTGCGCTCTCTCATCAGGATGCACATTGCGGACATAATGATGGCAAAGCTTTCTCAAATGTTTCAGGAGGCAGCGGAAATTTCACTTACCTGTGGAGCAACTTCCAGAACACCCAAAATCTTTCGAACGTACCTGCAGGAACCTATACTGTCACTGTGTCCGATGGATTTTGCACAGCCACTCAGTCCGTAACTTTGATGAATCTTTCAGGACCAAATTCCATCATCACCTCCAACATCAACGAAACCTGTTCTGCTTCCAATGCAGGCGCACTTGTTGTGGCGATGGGTGGCACAACTCCCTATATCTATCATTGGAATACCATTCCCGTTCAAACGAATGCAGCGTTGCAGAATGTTCATGCCGGAACGTATATCGTTACAGTTACCGATGCCAACGGATGCATTTCAACAAGCAGCGTGACATTGCTCAACAGTCCGCCGCCAATATCTTCAGTTGCTTCTTCGGTGAATGCCGCCTGCGGCTTTCCTGATGGGGCTGCAAACATCGGAATAACCGGGGGAACGGCGCCTTTTCAGTTTTATTGGAACACAACTCCGCCTCAGGCAACGCAGAATATCACCAATGTCGTTTCCGGTACTTACACCGTTACCGTTACCGATGCCAACGGATGCACATCTACTTCAACAGTCGTGATCAGCCAAAACGCCGGTCCTTTGGCAACTGTTGCTTCGCAGAATGAAATCTGCAACAACTCCAATGGCACTGCAACGGTCACCGCAACAGGCGGAACTGGCATCTATACTTATTTATGGAGCAACGGGCAAACATCAACCACATTGACCGGGCTTCCTCATGGCAATTATTCCGTCACTGTCAGCGATGGCGGCTGTTCTTCTTCAGCAACAGTCTCAGTTCAGAATACTCCCGGACCTACGGCTTCTTTTGTGGTCCATCCCAAAGTACTTAACCTGATGCAGGGCCCCGTTACTTTCAATGATTATTCCACCGGCAATATTGTCAACTGGCTATGGAACTATGGCGATGGAAGCCCCGACGGCAGCGGTACCTACAACACCCACAACTATCCCAACATCGGCACCTACATCGTTTCTCTCGTGGTCACCGACAACAACGGATGCATGGATACCATGATTGACACTGTTCATGTCAACGATATCTACACTTTTTATATCCCGAATTCTTTCACCCCCAATGGCGATGGCATCAACGATGTTTTTTCTCCCGAAGGCATCAATGTTGACCCCTATCATTTCAACATGTACATCTTCGATCGCTGGGGAAATATCGTTTACCATACCAACATCTGGAACACCGCAGCAAACTCCTGTGAAGGCTGGAACGGCACAAAGGACAACAAATTTGGGTGGGAAAGAGCAGTGGTGGATGTTTACGTTTACAAGATCTATGTTAAAGAACTTTCAGGACAAACACACGTCTATTATGGCCATGTAACACTGGTGAAATAGATTGTCTGACTTTCCGGGTTTACTTGTGAACCCGGAAAGTCTTTTTCCCTTAGCAAAAGTCACATAGTGACGACATATCGGTAGGAATAAATTCAACAACGCAATCAAAAGTCACGTAATGACGATATCTTTGTAATATTGACAGCCAAGCTATAGTGAAAGTCACGTAGTGACGACATCTTGGTAGTATGAAGCAATCAGCACCCTTAAAAGTCACGGAGTGACGACTTTTTGGTAGTAAAGGTCATTTGACAGATGATTAATGACTGATGAGTAATGACGTTGTAAAATATTTTCAAAAAAATCACCAGAATAACATCGCATCGCGAATGTGTCGGAACCCTTTATTTATCAATGGTTCCTTTACTGATTGAAATTTCAAAAAGGGATTATTCGGGATTATTTGGGATTAATTTTTTTCATGTTTTCCATTATTATGACATTTACCGAATAAATCAATTAAATTTTACAATTATGAAAGACATACTTTATGTACAAGTAAAAGGCACAGTGCCTAAAAATTTAAAGTATCTTTATTCTCCTAAGAAAAGGGTGCTTTTTGTAAACACAATGTTGA
>Ga0209697_10001730_pt1 | contig 32900 bp, 29 predicted proteins | sample AliMusrvi5mmetaG_FD_184115 | JGI IMG/M metagenome (GOLD analysis project Ga0209697, IMG submission 184115) | Freshwater lake bacterial and archeal communities from Alinen Mustajarvi, Finland, to study Microbial Dark Matter (Phase II) - Alinen... | ecosystem: Environmental > Aquatic > Freshwater... | reverse complement strand
TATGAAGGTAATAGATAAACTCCTCTTTCATGAAAAAACCAACACTGCTGTTTATCAGCTTCGTGGTCGCCGGAAATATGGGTAGTTGCATTTGCATAGGTGGTGGTATTTATGCAAAAATACGACAATTTGATTTGCCGCCGCCAAATTATTACTTGATTATTTTATAGTCTGTTATCACTATGAGATCAGGAAATCTGAGATTACTACGAAGGTATAAAAAAGATCACCAGTTGATGATGTACCGATCAAAATAAATCCCGCTAATCGCGCTGATGATCGCAGATTCATTCTTTTAATCTGCAACGATCCCTGCGAAATAAGCGGGCTTCAATAATGGTATTTAAAACAAACTATTCTGCCTGATGACCCTGGTGTGTACCACGGTCGCGGTGACGAAAGTCTTTTTTCTTTGCAATGGAACCAGGTCGCTGATTATTGCCGGATCTGCCGGCTGGCCTGCGGCCAAATTGCCTTCCTGCAACCGGATTATAAAGTGGCGCTTCACCAAAATCAGGTGGAAGCGGAATCTTAATAATATCGCGTTCAATCAATTCTTCAATTTTCTTGAAATTGTGCTGATCAAGATCAGAGATCAGTGTAATGGCAACACCCGAACTCTGTGCCCGGGCTGTACGTCCGATACGATGCACATAATCCTCAGGGTCTCGCGGAACATCGTAGTTCATCACAAGATCAATTCCGTCAATATCGATTCCACGGGCCACAATATCTGTCGCCACAAGAATCTGTGTTTCACGGTTCTTAAACCGCAGCATCACCTCTTCACGTTCCTTCTGTTCAAGATCTGACAACATTCCGTCGGCCGAAAAACCCATCCGACGTAATTCGCGGACAAGACCATTCACATTGATCTTACGTGAAGTGAAAATTAGAACGCTCTTGTAGTCAGTCTTTCCCTTTAACAAAGATTTAACGAGTGCTACTTTTTGATTTTCGTAAACCATGTAAGCAGCCTGAATAATATTTTCAGCTGGTTTCGAAATCGCGATATTTACACTTTTAGGATTGTTTAATATACCTTCTGCAAGCTTCCTGATTTTTGTAGGCATTGTTGCCGAAAACATTAATGTCTGACGCGCTTTAGGCAATTCGCGAACAATGCGCATAATATCATCGAAAAAACCCATGTCCAACATGCGGTCAGCCTCATCAAGAATCAGGTGTTTAATCGTACTAAAATCTGAGTATTTAAGGTTAATATGCGACAATAACCGTCCAGGTGTTGCTACAATGATATCGGCTCCCTGAACCAACGCCGCTTTTTGCTGATCAAAAGCAGCACCTTCTCCCCCACCATAAACTGCAAGCGAAGTCGCTCCGCAAAAATAAGAGAACCCTTCAATTTGTTGATCAATCTGTAAGACCAATTCACGTGTTGGGGCAATGATCAATGTGTTAATGCCATGACTCTTTGTCCGGGTAATCCTGTTCAAAACTGGCAGCAGATATGCCGCTGTTTTTCCGGTACCCGTCTGTGCACATGCAATCAGGTCATCTCCCTTCCATATAACCGGCATAGCCAATTCCTGAACAGGCGTACATTCCTCGAAGCCCATGGATTCAAGACCTTCCATGATTTCGGGAACAAAATCAAACTCTTTAAATTTCAAGTTTTTATTTATTTAAAATTAAAATCAATTTTTATTCAACGTATAAGACCAACCCTTTCAGATACTCACCCTCCGGATGATATATACTAATCGGATGATCTCCGGGCTGCGATAACTGGTGCAAAATGCGTACATTTCGTTTCGATATGGCTGCAGCCGAAAACACAGCTTCGCGGAAATTTGTCCTCGTTACTACCTGCGAGCAGGAGAAAGTAAACAATACACCACCTGGACGAATCTGCTGAATAGCCCTCGCATTTAGTTTTTTATATCCCTGAAGTGCTTGATTAAGAGCACTTCTGTGTTTCGCAAATGCTGGTGGATCAAGGATGATCAAATCGTATTTATTATTAATATCCTTCATAAAATCGAAAGCATCCGCTGCAAAAGCTTCATGACGGGTATCACGTGGAAAATTGAGCTCTACATTCTGATTGGTGAGCTCAATTGCCTTAGCAGAAGAATCCACCGAATGAACCAGATTGGCACCTCCCTGCATAGCAGAGAACGAAAATCCACCTGTATAACAGAACATATTCAAAACGTCCTTGCCAAAGGCATACTCACTAAGCAGCTTCCTATTTTCACGTTGATCGACAAAAAAGCCGGTCTTCTGTCCTTCTTCCCAATCAACAATGAAACGATTACCATCTTCCATCACCTCGCGGGTGGTCATTTCACCAAATAAATATCCGTCAACTGATTCGATTGAAGCTTTAAATGGCAAGGTTTTGGCACTTTTATCATAAACTGCCGTAAGCATATCGCCAAGAACAGCTTTCATGGCTTCGGCTAACAAGTTACGCATTAACCACATTCCGACAGTGTGTGCCTGAAGTACTGCAGTTCCATTGTAAAAATCAACGATTAGTCCGGGCATACCATCGCCTTCGCCATGAACCAATCTGAAGACATTAGTTCCTTTACGTGAGGTGAGGCCAATCCTTTGACGTAGATTAAAAGCAGATTGCATTTTATCACACCAAAATGTTAAGTCTGGAATAACATCCTTAAACGAGAAGATTCTTACTGCGATGGAACCGATTGAACTGTGGCCGATTCCCAAAAAACGATCATCACTGGCGTGAACCGATACGATATCTCCCTCTTCAACACTTCCCTCAATGCGATCAATAGCACCTGAAAAGACCCAGGGATGAAACCGGAGAATTGACTCTTCCTTCCCTTTTTTTAAAACAACTTTACTAAAATTCGACATACTAAAATTAAAATTCTTGCAGAAAACTGCGGAAGCATTAATCCTCCGGAGCGCTTTCTGCTATTTCAGGTTCGCATAACACCGTCTCAATGGGTGTTATTAATAATTGCTTGTAAATTTCGCACGAAACCCAGGCATCGGTGGCGCCATAAATCAATTGCTGTTCCGATAATTCCGGGGCATCCCAGTTTGTAAGTCGTGCCGATTTTGATATTCTGAAACCTAAAACGATTGCCGATAGTTTCTTCAAGCTAAAATTTTCAATTCCATAAACTTTAACAAGGTCCTGTAATTCAATAAAACCAGCTGGTTTGAACGGAACAATTCGTTGCAATATTTTAATGTCATCCCTGATTGCAACCCCTATTTTCAAGATTTTTGGCGATGCAAGAATCTTGATTAATTCTGCAGGCAAACCTATTTTATTAATTCTGATCAGAAAAGCCTGATCAGAGGTTGAGAGTTGCAGTAAGGAAACCGGGTAGGTCTGGCCTTTCTTAAATGCAGGGCGGGTTTCAGTATCAAATCCTAAAATCGTTTGACGGCTGAGATACTCAAGGGCCAAATCCAAATCCTTAGGCTGTTCGATCAGATGAATAACACCTTCATATGAAGAAAGCGGTAATTCAGCTAACTCGTCGTTGGAAATACTTTTCTTCAATGTGTTAAACTCGTGACTCATAATTTAATTCTATCTAATTCAAACGGCAAGAATTACCATTATTTAATGTCAACTTTTTCCGATTCTCTTTCTGTCTCTTCAAGATCTGAAATTCCATAGACAAGGTTGTGAACAGCCCGAAGACCATTTACCAATCGCTGACCCCAATATTGCTCATAATTATTACGACATTCCCATAGTGCATCGTTCATCACTTCGAGAGTACCAATCCTGTAGGACAAAATAAAATCCTTCAAATCCTGGTAAACATCGGCAATATTCTCCGAAATACTTGCTTCTATTGCCACTTCACTGTATTGCATGGAAGGATCAAAAACCTCATGGTATGCATCAAACTGTCCGAATTTCACTTCAAGTTTATGCAATATAAAATTATAATCTTCCTCGCTTACAAACTTTTCTGGTGCATCGTCCGACATCTCAATATCGGGCTCCGGAAGCAAAGCCGCCTTCAGATAAAGCAGCGGAAACAACTTTTGTACCCTGGTAACAAAGTCCTTTCGCTGAAACTGATCAACAGCCTCAATAAATGAACAATATTCATTGGCAACGGTGGCAAATTCGATCACATTCTTCGAATAGACTACCTCCGAAAATGGCTCTTTACTCATTAATAATCCTTTTGTTTTGAGGAATTAACTGCAAAGGTAATCAAAATCCCGACAGCGAAGGTTTTTCCATCCATTATTGAGCCTTTGAAATGTTTGTTAACAACCCGTTTGAGGCAGAACGGAGAATTCCGTTGTCAAGTAACCAACGCGAAACCTTAATGACAACCGGTTCAGGCTCGCTAAGCTGTTTTACAATTTGATCAATCGAATAACCTCTGGAAAGCAATAACTCATGAATCTTACCCGAAATCCGGCTAAAATCAGCAAAACTGATTCCCGATTCATGATCCCCTTTGCAAACATCACACGATCCACAGGGTTCAGATCCGTATTGCCCGAAATACTCCAGCAAAGCAACACTTCGGCACTTATTGTCGTTTACAGCATAATCGATCACGGAATCGACCTGCAACTGATATTTCACCTTGCGGTGTTGGTAATTGTCGGTGCTCATGTGAATCCTGTTAGTATCCAACCTTTCGGTCTCGAACACAATGACAGGTGTCTTCTTCTGAGGTATATAGTCGATGATCTTCATTTGCGCCAGCGTCTTTAGCTGCTGGTAAATAAGATCGCCTGTGATATTTGATCGTCGGGCAAGCAAAGCTTCATCAATGTTCACAAAATCAGTAAATACACCTGTATACGATCGAAGAACCAATTTAATAAATGCATCGAGTTCCACATTCCTTAATTGAATTTTGTAAAGATCGTCACGCCGCACTGTAAACAGAATACGCGAATAGTTATCAACGTTTTCAACATACGAAACATAGCCCTGCCGTTCTAAAAGCTTCAGACTATGATAGACTGCGGTGATCTGAAATCCAAATCGTTTAGAAAAATCCTCGATACGAAAACTAAAAATCCCCCCTTTTCCGCTTCCGACAGCAATCATCAGAAAATTGCAAACAGAATTATATACGGAGCGAATGACATCGATAGGCGGAAAACTATCTGTAACCATTTTATGAAGCCGACGCTTATCTGAATTGTTGTATAGAAGTACAGCTACCGATTTCTTACCATCGCGCCCTCCCCTGCCAGCTTCCTGGAAATAGGCCTCCAGCGAATCTGGCAAATCAAGATGAATCACAAACCTTACATCGGGTTTATCGATCCCCATTCCAAAAGCATTCGTTGCAACAATCACCCTGATTTCACCACTCATCCATTTTTCCTGTTTCAAACCCCGTAAATCGGGTGCAAGACCTGCATGATAAAAATCTGCAGCTATTTTCTGCTGTTGAAGCATCTGTGCTATCTCGCGCGTTTTTTTTCGACTCCTGACATAGACGATTCCAGTTCCCTTTGATTTCTGTATAGTGTCGGTCAGATAACCCATTTTATCCTCTTTATCCCTCACCAAATAAATAAGGTTATCTCGACGGAAACTCTTTTGCAGCACATTCTTCTCCCTGAATAGTAATTTATCCTGGATATCTTCCACCACTTTTTGTGTAGCAGTGGCGGTTAATGCCAAAATAGGTGTTTCTGGGAAGGTTTTACGCAGATCCGATATCGTAAGATAAGAAGGACGAAAATCGTAACCCCACTGCGAAATACAATGCGCTTCATCTACAGTGATCAGGTTGAGTTTCATCCTGACCAGAAACTCCCTGAAATGCTCAGATCCAAGCCGCTCAGGCGAGACATACAGAAACTTGTAATCGCCATAAAGGGCATTGTTCAATGTGATGTCGATCTCACGGGCTGACATTCCGGAATAGACCGCCAATACTTTGATTCCTTTCGATCTTAGATTTTCGACCTGGTCTTTGATTAATGCAATCAGTGGTGTTACAACAAGACAAATACCCTCAACCGAAAGTGAATATACCTGGAACGTAATTGATTTCCCCCCACCAGTTGGCATCAAGCCCAGCGTATCTTTTTGATCGGCTACAGAGCGGATGATATCCTCCTGTAACGGACGGAATTCATCATATCCCCAGTATTGTTTTAATATCTCGTGGATCTTGTCCATAGAATGCGCTTCGCCTATCGGATGTTAAAAATTAGGAACCGTAAAGTTATTTTAAAATAGCAAATATTTTAGATTGATGCTTATTTTTGATGGCAATTGAATATTTGAGTTATCAAAGTATATCTCGAAATAAGTGCTTGTTTACGCCCAATAAGTAATTGCCAAGATATAATGTCATATATACATTAGCAGTACCTTCTTTGTAGTTTAAATAAGGTTTGTGATACTTTACTGTAATGTTTCTGTAATATTTGTTACAGAAACATTACAGTAAGATTACAGATACATTACACAAAGACCGAACTTGGTATGATGAAAGTACATTTTAGGTAATCTATGAATCCCGCAGTTGATGCGATGAAATGTGAATTTCATGACATTTTCTTCGCATTTGGTCGATGAATTTTGTGTTTGAGAATGCACCACCTATTTGTTCTCGTTACTTAAATAGATAGAGACGGTGGTAAATCTTTTTTATCAATAATCTCATCGCAATTCAATCCATAGTTTCCGCTTCATTTCGCTATATTTGCCTGACGAAGTAACACACAAAATTCCATTGCCATGTCATTTATATCAGATAAAATTTTGATCGAGGGTCTCACTTTCGATGATGTGCTTTTAGTACCTGCATACTCCGACGTATTACCGCGTGAAGTTAATTTGTCATCGATGTTTTCGCGAAACATTCGTTTAAATACACCTATCGTTTCGGCGGCGATGGATACAGTTACCGAAGCGAAAATGGCCATTGCAATTGCCCGTGAAGGGGGAATTGGAGTGATTCACAAAAATATGTCAATCGAGGAACAAGCGCGACAAGTGACCATCGTTAAAAGGTCCGAAACGGGAATGATTATCGACCCAATTACAATCTCGAAAGAGAAAGTAGTTGCCGATGCGCTAAAACTTATGGAGACATATAAGATCGGGGGTATTCCTGTGATTGACGATGAACGTCATCTTGTTGGAATTGTTACCAACCGGGACCTCCGTTTCGAAAAAAAAATGAACCGGCCAATTTCAGAAGTAATGACTTCGAATAACCTTATTACTGCCGACGCAAGTACAAGTCTCGAAAAAGCAACAGAGATTTTTAAAAACTACAAAATCGAAAAACTTCCTGTTGTCGATAAGAACAATAAACTCATTGGCCTGGTCACCTTTAAAGATATCACCAAAGCAAAAGATAAACCCCTGGCATGTAAGGACGAAAAAGGCAGATTGAGGGTTGCCGCGGCTATTGGAATCACAGGTGATGCTATGGACCGCGTCTTTGCTTTGGTTCAGGCACAAGTTGATGCTATCGTCATCGATACAGCTCATGGTCATACCAAAGGGGTACTCGAATTACTCAAAACCGCCAAGAATAAATATCCTTTTAAAGATTTTATCGTAGGAAATATTGCTACCGCGGAGGCAGCTTCCGAACTTGTATTTGCAGGAGCAGATGCTGTAAAAGTGGGCATCGGTCCAGGTTCGATCTGTACAACGCGGATTATTGCAGGTGTAGGTATACCGCAGCTTTCAGCCATTTATAATGTATCCAAAGCACTGCGCAATAGTGGTGTGCCGATTATTGCAGATGGCGGACTCCGCTATTCGGGTGATATTGTCAAGGCATTAGCGGCAGGAGCTCAAAGTGTAATGACAGGTTCCCTATTTGCAGGAGTTGAAGAGTCACCCGGTGAAACCATCATCTTTCAGGGTCGCAAATTCAAATCGTACCGAGGAATGGGTTCTGTTGAGGCGATGCAAAAAGGTTCGAAAGACCGGTATTTCCAGGATATGGAAGATGACATCAAGAAATTCGTTCCGGAAGGAATAGTTGGAAGAGTTCCCTACAAGGGAACCTTATACGAGGTAATGTATCAAATAGTTGGTGGATTACGAGCAGGAATGGGATATTGTGGTGCCCATAACATCGAAAAACTGCACGAAGCCAAATTTGTACGAATCACCAACGCAGGAATTGCAGAAGGTCATCCACACGATGTTACCATCACAAGCGAATCACCAAATTACACCCGCGACTGAAAAAAGCGAATTGCAAAAGGACTATCTTTTTCTCAAGAATTTAAGGTAAATTTGACGCCTGTGACAACCATAGGCCATCATACCACATCTAAGAGGGAAAGATGGTCTTTTAAATTTTGTGGGGTGTGAAAACGATTTAATTTTAAATGAAAAGAGATTTCTATCTTATTATATTCATATTTAGCTTTTTATCTGGGTGCACCTATTTCTCCAAATCATCTCAGGGCGATGGCATTATTGCCAAAGTCGGGGACAAATTGTTGATTCGGCGTGAACTTGCCTCCGTTCTTCAGCGAGGTATTACAAAGGCCGATAGCGTAAATCAGGCAAAAGATTACATTCAGCGTTGGGTAAAGCAAGAGTTAATGCTCCAACTGGCCGAAAAAAACCTTTCAGATGATCAGAAAGATGTTCAGCGCGAATTGGACGAATACAGAACTTCGCTCATAATCCACAGATATCAGCAACAGTTGATTAGTCAAAAACTTGACACTGTAATAACAGCTTCCGATATCCGCCAGTTTTATGATACGCATCCCGAACAGTTTATTCTTGATCAGCATATTGTGAAAGCAATTTACATTGAAGTTCCTAAAAGCCTGGCGAAGGTCGATCTGCTTAAAAGATGGATGAGTATGCTTGACGACAAATCACGCACTGAACTTGAAAAATATAGTTTTCAAAACGCAACTAAGTTTGACTATTTCAACGAACATTGGATTGACTATAGCCTGATCAGGTCAAGAATGCCTGTTAGTCTTGGAAGTTCAGAATCCATGCTTAAACGAAACAGTTTTATCGAGACCTACGAAGGCAACAAATATTATCTTGCAGCCATTAAAGATTTCAGATTAAAAGGAGATAAAGCGCCATTTGAATTTGTAGAAAACAGTATTGCCAATTTAATCCTTAACAATCGGAAAATGGAGTTCATTGAAGCTCTTCAAAAAAATATATATCAAAAAGGTATCAGAGAGAATCTATTTAAAATTACAGACTGAAAATTAGATATAAGACATGTTCAAAAACGTAATCAAAAGTGTCCTTGTGCTGGGGACTATCATTTCTGCACAACAGATCTCAAATGCTCAGGATAAGGTCATTGATCAGATTGTGGCGGTTGTTGGAAGCAACCCGATACTAAAATCGGATATCGAAACACAGGCTATTCAGATGCAGGCACAGGGCGTGACGACACAAGGCGACCAGAAGTGTGAAATTTTGGAGCAACTACTTGAGCAGAAACTACTTTTAGCCGAAGCAGAACTTGATACGATGATTGTCGTAACCGATAATCAAATCAATCAGCAAATGGATCGACGTATGAATTATTTCATCGAAAACATTGGTTCGGAAAAGGAGGTTGAAAAATATTTCAGTAAGCCAATCAATCAATTAAAAGCTGAAATGAGCGAAACGATCAAGGAACAGTTGAAAACGGAACAGATGCAGGCCAAAATCATCGCTAAAGTCACTGCAACACCTTCCGAGGTAAGACAATTCTTCAGACAACTTCCTTCGAAAGATGTTCCCGAAATTGGTTCGCAATTGGAATATGCACAGATTACCATTCTTCCAGCCATTACAGAGCAGGAAGACATGGCTGTCAAAGCAAAATTACGCGATTTCAAGAAACGTGTTGAAAACGGCGATAATTTTGCCACACTTGCAATAATGTATTCCGAAGATCCGGGATCAGCCAGAAATGGCGGAGAAATGGACTATGTGGGAAGAGCCATGCTCGATCCTGCTTTTGCAACCGAAGCATTTAACCTTAAACCGAATCAGGTATCGAAAGTAGTAAAAAGTGAATTTGGCTACCATATTATCCAATTAATTGATCGCAAGGGTGAGAAAATCAAGTGCCGCCATATTCTACTCAGACCTAAAATCGACCTTAAAGAGCTTGAATTGGCAAAAAACAGGATTGACAGTATAGCTGATTTTGTGCGTAAAGGAAAGCTAACCTGGGAACAGGCCTCTTTTCTCTATTCATCCGACAAAAGCACACGAAACAATGGAGGATTAGTGACATCGCAACGCACCGGATCATCCAAATTCCAGGTTTCAGAACTTGATCCCGACGTAAGTAAAATAATCACAGTAATGAATATTGGCGAAACATCACATCCGTTTGTGACTGTTGACGACAAACAAAGGCAAGTTTATAAAGTTGTTAAGCTGATCAATAAAACAAAAGCGCATAAAGCAAACCTTCAGGAAGATTATCAAAGTCTGAGTGAATTGTATCTCACTAAGAAAAAGGAAGATATTTATCGTAAATGGATCGCCAAACAGCAGGCAAAAACTTATATCCATGTTGATGATGCATTTGCAAATTGCAACTTCAAACTGAAATCGTGGAAAAAATAAACTATTAAAGTTGAAAAATAACAAAGCTGATAAATCTGCTCTTTTACCATTAATATTTCTGATTGCAATTGTTTCGGTATTTATCCAGGCAATTCAACCACAAGACAAGAAGAAGCAACGCATCGATGTTGATAATGCTGATTTAATTGTTCATGATGAGAAAATAATAGCCAATGCTGACCGTCTGCTCGGAAACGTAAGTTTCAGACGAGACGGAGCATTGATGTTTTGCGACAGCGCTTATTCATATACGGATAGTAAAAAGTTCGATACTTTTGGACATGTGCATATTATTCAAGGCGATACTCTGCACTTGTATGGGGACAAGATGTTTTATGACGGTGATACGAAAATAGCGCAATTTGTCAGCAATGTTAAACTGGTCGACAAATCAATCACACTCACAACTCAGGCACTCGATTTCGATCTGGGGACAAACACAGGATACTACAATAACGGCGGAAAAATCGTCGATACTTCCAACGTATTGACAAGTAAAATAGGGAGGTATTATTCGAATGATAACATGCTATTTTTCAAAGATTCTGTGGTTGTAACGAATAAAGACTTTGTTCTTCATGCCGATACTTTAAAATACAATAGTAAGACCGAAAGAGCGTTTATCGTAGGACCAACCACAATTAAAGGTACAGGCAAAGATGGGGTTCTTTATTCCGAAAGTGGTTGGTACGATACCAAAAAGAATGTTGCTGAGCTTTATAAAAAATCGAAGATTACTAACAAATCGCAAATTCTTGAAGGAGATACGCTTTTCTATGACCGGGCAACCGGAAATGGCCGCGGAAAACATAGGGTAACATTAACTGATACTACAAATAAAGTTGTCATTAAAGGCAAAATCGGAGTTTATAACGAGAATACTAAAATTGCATTTGTAACCGATTCGGCCATGTTCATTCAATACGGGAAGAAAGATACAATGTATATGCATGCTGATACGCTCAGGACAAAACCCGATACCTCTGATATCACCCGTAAGGACGACAAATATTTTATGGCGTACCGGAAGGTTCGTTTTTACAAACCAGACTTACAAGGTCAATGTGACTCGCTTGGATACCGGATGAAAGATTCCACCTTACTAATGTTCTATGATCCCACACTATGGTCGGAAAAGAACCAAATGACTGCTGAGAAAATTCAATATGTTGCCAAAAATCCAGATCCAGGACTAGCCAGGCTCGAAAACAATGCTTTTATAGTAATGGTAGAGGACTCGGTGAAATTTAATCAGATTTCGGGCAAGTTAATTATTGGTCAGATATTTAAGAATAAACTCCGCATTGCAGATGTAAATGGCAATGCCCAAACGCTTTACTATTTAAAGGACAAAAACAAATATTCGGGGATGAATCGCTTGCTTAGCAGCAAAATTAAGCTTCATCTCACCGACAATAAAATCGATAGTATCAGGTTTTATCCCAAACCTGAAGGAAAAACAATTCCCATTAAAGAACTCAAACCCGAAGATGTCCAATTAGATGGATTCCGATGGAGAGATAGTGAAAAACCTCTAAACCAATACGATCTCTATCCTATTGATGAAAAGCGCAAAAAAAATGCAGGCTCAGCAAAGAAACCTGCATCATATGAGTAAAATAAGTAAGTAAATGAAAGTGAATAAAATAATTGATTAAGAATGCAAGATTCTTAATCAATTACCAAAACCAGCCTAATACTTAGTATTCATCTTCATTAAAAAAGAAATCATCCTTGCTCGGATAATCTGGCCAAATATCCTCAATCGATTCATAAATCTCCCCTTCATCTTCCATCTCTTGAAGATTTTCGATTACTTCGAGCGGTGCTCCGGATCGAATGGCGAAATCGATCAATTCATCTTTCGTTGCAGGCCAGGGTGCATCTTCCAGTTTTGAAGCCAATTCTAATGTCCAGTACATATGATTTCTTTTAGATTAATTATTTTTGCCTAAAGCGCGATTTTACTACTTATTTTTCAGAAATAAAAGCCCAAACTGACTTTTTTTATGATTTCCATGGAATTTCTTCAATTCCGCTGTCAACGGCTACTTTACGAGATAAAACATAGAGATAATCCGACAAGCGATTAAGATATTTTAACACCTCTGCTGATACAGGTGATTCAGAAGAGAGTTGATAAGTTCTACGTTCGGCCCGTCTGCAGACTGTTCGTGCCAGGTGGCAATACGATACGGCATTACTTCCGCCAGGGAGTAGGAAACTGGTTAATGGAGGCAGATTGTCGAGAATCCAGTCCATTCTTTGTTCGAGAAACAAAATATCCTCCTCGCAACAAGTTAATTGCACTGAGTTTTCCACCTTCGATGTGTCGGTTGCCAGAAGGGCACCAATAACAAACAGTTTATTTTGGATTTGAATTAAATCATTAATATCATCTGAATTAATTTTCTGCGAACGAATCAGCCCGATCCATGAATTTAATTCATCAACAGTACCATAAGCCTCGAGCCGTAGATCATATTTTTTTACTCTGGTGCCACCGATCAATCCGGTAGTGCCATCATCGCCCGTACGGGTGTATACTCGCATTATCAAAAAAAATTACAGGTTAATAAATTGGTTTTTCATTTTTATGGTCAGTTTCAACCTGCCCGTCTTTGAGTTTAATGATCCGGTGAGCATGCAATGCAATCTCTTCTTCATGAGTAACAAGAATAATCGTGTTTCCTGCTGCATGGATAGCAGCAAAAAGTTTCATAATCTCTTCTGAAGTCTTCGAATCAAGATTACCAGTTGGTTCATCTGCTAAAAGGATTGAAGGTGTATTTATCAGCGCCCTGGCAACAGCGACTCGCTGACGTTGACCTCCTGATAACTCGTTTGGCCGATGCTCCATCCTGTCAGTTAATCCTACACTTTTTAATTTTTCAGTTGCAAGTACAATTCTTTTTTCCTTGCCAACTCCAGCGTATATCAAAGGAAGCATCACATTTTCAAGGGCAGTATAACGCGGTAAAAGATTAAATGTCTGAAAGACAAATCCAATCTCAGTATTTCTGATTTCAGCAAGTCTGTCATCATCCAAACTGCTTACATCTTTAGCATTGAGGTGGTAATTTCCCGAAGTAGGCGTATCCAAACAACCGATGATATTCATTAATGTTGATTTTCCGGAACCTGATGCACCCATAATTGCAACATATTCACCTTTATAAATATCGAGTGAAACCGAACGCAAAGCCAAAACAGCTTGAGTTCCTACCTGATAGTTTTTAACAATATTCTCCAGTATGATTAATTTTTCCATCCTTTAGATTTTTCAAATACAAACTTACATAAATTGATCCTGAAAATCATCGTAAATAAAAAGATTCGAAACTACTTAAATATCCTCACTTTCGGGTTTACTCACCAATATTTTATCTCTTTCTTTCAATCCGCTTTTGATAAGGATCATTTTATCATTTCTCTCTCCTGTATTAACACTTCTTCGGATATTTTTCCCCGATTCTTTCAAATAAACAAACTGTTTCCCATTCTCTGTAAAAAGGCATGCAAGGGGAATTACCAAAGCCTTTTCCTCCTTTTCGATAATGATCTCGTTGTTGGTTGTCATTGATGGCTTAAATTTTGAAATATCACCAGTTAACCTGATAAATACTTTAAAAACATTTGAGTCAAATCCGGTCATATCCTGACCAATATTTGAGATACTCGATATTTTCGCCAAAACTTCTTTATTTTTTAAGGCGTCAATATGCACTCTAACACTATCACCAACATGAATTTTTGAAATATATATTTCCTCAACATAGGTTTCAGAGACTAAACTGCTCAAATCGGGCAATGTTGCAATTGCAGGATCCCAAAGATCTACATAATCTCCAATCTTGGTTTTGCGTCCATCCCAATTACGGGCATAAATAATCATGCCATCGCCAGGGGAAATTATGCGGGTAGCAATTAAAGCCTGTTGGTATTTTTCACTTTTATCTTTAAGTTCATTAAACTTTCGCTCTTCAGTACCACATCTTATTTTTAATTCATTTTGCCGCATTTTATAGCTGCGTCTTCTTGAATCAATAAGTCTGTAGGTCCGATCATAGGCAATTTGAGCTTTTCGCTGATTAGCTGGTGAATCATAAACAGCCTGTTCAACATCAATTTTTTTGTATCTTAGATCGAATTCAAGCTGTTCCAAATCATCTCTGCTGGTGCTAAGCGTTACTGCTGAATCGAGTTTGGAGTCATTAAAAGAGGCACTCACTTTTTGTAGTGATTCCATATTTTGCTGTGTGAGTTGTTTTATTCTTCCCTCATCCAATAAGGCAACATAATCTCCTTTTTTAACAACTGTGCCTTCTGGTACCAAATCTTTTATTTGCGACTGATAAATACCGAGCATTCTGTCGCTTAGAATATCAGGAAAATTAATCAGGACCGCCTTTTCGCTTTGTATTTCACCTTTGCACGAAATAATGGCCTCGAAATTTTCCTTCTTAATTTCATAAATATTCGACGATCGTTCTATTCTTAAATACATTGCTCCTGCAACAATCAGAATGGTAGCTAACGAGATTAGAACAATGATATATCTTTCTCTTAAAAATTTTGTTAATTTCATTCTGTTGGAATTTTATCAAAATCAATTGTAAGGTCGTTTCTCTTTTCGAAATCGAATAATGTCAACTGCCTTATTGTGAAATAATTCGTCCAATATTTTCTCAACGAACTGATGAAAGCCCTCCTTGCAGTTTCAACATCGTTCCTTGCCAGATTAAGTTTTGTGACATCCAATTTTCCTATTTTAAAACGTCGCATTGTAACATCATACCCCATTTTTGCAATAGTATCGGCTTTTGCCGAGTTCATAACCTGTTCTGACTGCAGGTTAAACTCCATAACATTCATTAATACTGATTGCTGAAAATCAATACGTTCCTGATTTATGCTGTTGCGAACAACCTCCCTGTCCGATTTTGACATTAAAACTGCGCCCTTTCTTTTACCCCAATCAAGTATTGGAATCGATAACGTTGCGATGGCTAAATTTTGAAACTGATTAGGATTTTGATAAGCTTCGCTAAGGATTTGTGATTTCTGGCTTAAACCTGCAGAAGCATTGATATTCACACTCAATCCATTATTCGCCTTGGTTTGAGCCACATTTCTGTCTGCCTCAAGAAGCCGTTGTTCTTGCGATAGAACATCAGGATTATTTTCCATCGCTTTTTGAATTGCTTCATCGACATCAATCTGTAACCTTGATGAAATATTCGATGGGAGAATACATTCAACAACAGTACCCTTTTCTAAAGCCAGAAACGAATTCAAATCCGAGCGCGCCCTGACGATTCCCTGATTTGCTTTGGTTACAGCCAGCTTAGCATTCATTAGTGTCAGTTCCATGTTCAGCAATTCATCCTGCGTAACTGTTCCAACCTGGTATCGCCCCTTACCCAGTTGGTAAAGGGTGTCAGCATTGGCCAAATTTGTGACTGAAATATTAACTTCAATCTGGGCATCAATCATCTGGAAAAATTTGCCCGTTGCTTTGACGCCTATATCTTCCATTGATTGAATCAAGCCCTTTTGTGCTTTTTCAAACTTTAAAGGTTCAATTTTTGCTTTCCAATGCAAGCCATTAAAACCATTTACTGTCTGACTATATCCAACACTTATTTGATTAGCAGAATATAATGTAGTTTTATCGCCAATGAAATTTTTAGACATTCCTAAATCAGAACTAACATTAAAGTTCCCTCCGGTTAATCCAACATTTTGGGACACTTTTAATGAGGCATTAGAAGTGAAATTTTTTTGTTGTCCATAAGTCCAGGTTTGCGAATCAGGGACATAATCCTGCCGGATGGAATTACTATATGAAAATGGGTCTGAATAAATCCCCAGAAATGGACGTTTATCTGCTTTATAATATTTAAACGCCCAATAACTCGAAAGGAACATGTTCTTTTGTCTAAAAGCATCGATTGATTGTCGTGATGCAATGTCGATCACATCCTGCAAGCTAAGTTTAACTATCTTATCCTGCGCTGTAAGAGAAATGCTCAGGATAGCAAAAGTGAAAAATATCAGGTAACGCTTCATATTTCAAATTTATTGACGTAAAGATTCAACCGGGTCCTTTTCAGCTGCTCGTTTCGCGGGAACATATCCGAAAACGATACCAATAAAGACGGATACACCAAATGAGATTATGATCGAAAATATAGAGATTATTGTTTTTATATCGAACATTGTCTGAATAATTTTGGATAAGGCAATTCCCAGGATAATCCCGATCAGACCCCCCGAAACACTGATTAAAGTTGATTCTGCAAGAAATTGAAAAACAATATCTTTACGCGAGGCCCCAATTGCCTGCCTGGTTCCGATTTCCCTTACCCGTTCAAGTACCGAAGCCAGCATGATGTTCATAATACCAATTCCACCAACAATCAGCGAAATTCCGGCTATGGCGCCAAGCACGATGTTGAAAATATTTTTTGTCTTTTGCTGTTGTTTTAGAAGTAATTCCGGAATACTTACCTCAAAATCCTGCACGTCGTTGTGCTTTCGAAGAAGCATCTTCCCGACAATTTTAGCAGTCGATGTTAAGGTTTGTGTTTCCGCAACCTGAACAATTATCTGATCAAGTTGATTTCGATCTTCAGTAGTCGAACCTGCATTTCCCTCTTTTCCGGCCTCCTCGACCTGATCAGCCCTTATTAAAGCCTTATTCCTATATCTTAACAACATGGTTTTAACAGGGATGATGATTTTATTATCCGTACCGCTGACCGCCATTGTTCCTCCACCAGTTCCAACAAAGCTACGTTTTTCAATTACCCCTATTATTTTGAGCCAGATCTGTCCGCATTTAATAAATTTGCCTACCGGATCTTCCTGATTGAAAAAGACATTCTTCACATTATTTCCGATAATACAAACCGGATATCCATTGATAAGATGCTGCATAATGAATAAAGTACCCGATTCAAGCCTGATATCAAATAAACTAAAATAGGTATTCGTTGTCCCTTCCAATTTTATCGGACTACTCTTGTCGTTAAGAATTGCAGAATAATTGAATGTTATTACCGGGCAAACATCCTTTACTGTGGGAATGATATCTTTAATCGATTCGGCATCCGAAAGTGTTAATCCTTTCGAGAATTTTGTTTTGCTTGCCGACTGTGGCTGATTGGCATCGGCAGCAGCTGTACTCTTTTTATCGTTTGTTGCAGCCTGATTTGCTGAAAGGATCGGGGTGATAATAATATTGTTGACCCCTACCATTTTAATCTGTTCAAGAATTTCCTGTTCAGCGCCATTTCCGATTGCAAGCATGCTAATTACTGCCGCGACTCCGAAAATAATACCTAAAGCAGTCAATAATGATTTTATCTTATTTGCAAAAATTGCTTCAATCGCAATTAAAACATTGTATGAATATCGCTGGTAATAAGCTTTTAAGTTCATCGATCTAATAATTAATTATTTATTATCAAGGCTTTTGTTACCCGCAGCTTCATTGTTTATTATTGGTACTAATTGCTCCTTTTTAACAGATTCTACCAATTTTCTTTTCTCATTTTCGATTTTAATCTTTTGCGCTTTATAAATTTCCCATCCTACTGTTTTTATATCACCAGGTTTTTCAGGTTCATTGAATACCAACACATCACCTTCTGTCAATCCCTTATTTACAATCACGTAATTTTCGTTTTCACTTCCAAGATCAACAATCTGCCTGACTATTTCCTTCTTTTTCAAATAAACGAATTTAACTGAATCATTAGCATATACAGCCTCTGAAGGAATAATCAGCTGGTCACTGTATACACCGGTTACGATGGTATTGCTTGTAGTCATAGCAGGTTTAAGCAAAGAATCGAATCCGAAAACACGGATTTTTACTTCAAATACTTTGGCATCGCTCTTCGGCATGGGCTGTCCGATATTTGCGACTGCAAATACTTCTCCTTTAAGCTCCTTTTCAGGGAAGGCATCAATGCTCAAGGAAACTTTTTGACCGTTTTTTATTTTTGAAATATCAATTTCGTTCACATAGGTTTTTGAAATCAATTTTGTCATGTCAGGAAGCGTGGCAATAATGGGATTCCAGGTGCTTACACTGGTTCCAACCTGGATTTTGCTGCCGACCCTGTCTTTGGCATAAATAACCATACCCTGCTTTGGTGCTTTGATTGTAAGGGCATCTGATAATTTTAACAACTCATCTATTTTTTGATTTTTCTGATGCAGGTCTAAATCCGCCCGATCCACCTTCGATTTTGACTGCCTTTCCTTAAGTTCATATCCCTTTTTATCCTGTTCCAATTTCCTTTCAACCTTCTCAAGATCCATTTTTGCCTTTTTTACTACCGAAGGGGATTCGTATACTGACTCAGCAACAATTATCTTTTTTTCTTCCACATCTGAGGTGGAATTAATCAATTGATCACGAAAATTGCTCAACGTAAGACCTGAATCCATTTTGGCATCCTGCAAGGCAATCAACGATAGTTCCATATCCTCTTTTGCCTTTGTAAGAACCTCCTCGATAACTTTATGATCGAGCGTTGCAATGAATTGCCCGGAATCAACTACTGTTCCTTCTTCGATCAAATCGGCTATTTTGATTTCATAAATCCCAACATTACGACTCGCTAACTCAGAAGGCACTACAATGTTTTCAGACTTTTCGGCTTCAAGCTGGCCCGAGGTATGAACTTTAATTTCAATGAGGCCTTTGACTACTTTGCATGTTATGACATCATCATCTGACTTCTTATTCCAATTAAAATAAGTTATTGATAAAATGACAATTACAGCACCTAAAATAATAAACACTCTTTTTCTCTTCATAATAAACGGATTAACAAATTACTGAACAGGCAAAAGACTAATTGGTTTTTATTATATGATTAAAATGATAAAACCCGGCAATTTAACAGCCGGGTAAGAATATGTAAATATACAATAAAACCAATTACTTCGACTATTAATATAGTTTAAGAATATTTTAAATGATTGGCCTTAAAATTTGAAAATAAAATTCTCTTTCTGTAGTCCTTTCCGAAACAAAGCAATTCCTATTTCGAAAAGATCAAGCGAAACCCGGACATTTTCATTGGATACCATTTCCTGCCAGATCGCTTCCATCTCATTTGATTCATGTATTCCCCTAATGATTAAAACATCATCATTACCATGCAACTGAAGATATTTCTGGACCACGTTTCGTGAAGCATCAGGGTTAACAGGATAATTGACAATTACAAACTCCGGTTTAGTTGATAGTTCTGCATCAACGTGAAGGTAATGTACATTAGAGATCACCAAATCGGTTATTAATTCTTTACTAATCAAATCGCAAGAATGATTTTCAATTAACTGATAAACCGGGCAATCGTTATTGGCCAAAGCCATAAGGGCCAGATTTGCACCAAAAGTTGGTCCATAACTTGCAACCGAAGATGGTTTAAACTCGCGTAAAAGCCTAAACACTACTTTACCATACCGTGGCGCCAATTCAATTTTTCGGTAGAGTCGCCGGGGCTTTGAGGCCGGAAGGCTAAACTGATTGTAAACTATTTCCAGGTAAGGATCAGAACAGTCGCATAATAATTTAAATGCCTGCTCCTTCAGATTTTTAAAGATTTTATATTCCGGCAGGCTACGTCTATTCTCAATAATCTCTGTTATCAGGTGAAACAAAAACGGGGAGTGAATGCCATGTCCTTTACGATAGCGCGCTTTTTTCAAATAGATGATCCGTCGAATGGTTCGAAACTTCATTTTAATGGTTTGTTGCGGTAAAACTAATAAAGAATCACGAAACAGCCTTAAGCAGTTTGCAAAAATGCTTTTTTCATGTAAGTTTGCTTTATGTCGGGAATACTATCACAGGATATTAAATTTCTTACGGGTGTCGGGCCCCGAAAGTCCGTAATACTCAACCAAGAACTGAAGGTATTTACCATCGGCGATCTGATTTACTACTTCCCCTATAAATATGTTGACCGGACCAAATTTTATACCATTCGCGAGGTTAACAGCAGTTTACCCCATATTCAGGTAAAAGGGCGCATCACAGGAATGGAAATGATTGGTACGGGTCGGAATGAACGTTTGGTGGCTTACCTGACAGACGGAACCGGTATATTGGAATTAATCTGGTTTCAGGGTATTAAATTTGTAAAACCTACTTTAAAAACTACCGTTGAATACATTGTTTTCGGGAAACCCGCTGAGTTCAACGGCCAATTTAGTATTGTTCATCCTGAACTTGATGAAAACAAACCAGAATCGATTAAAAACGAAGGCTACATCCAGGCATTTTACAATACATCAGAGAAACTTAAGACTAACTTTTTGCATTCAAAAGTTATTCTTAAACTTCAATATACGGCGCTACAACTGGCAAAAGGGCATGTCTACGAGTCGATGCCGGCTTGGCTTGTTCAAAAGCTGGGGCTCGTTGGGCTTGAAACTGCCCTGATAAATATTCATTTCCCCGAGAATCCGCAGCTTTTGCGAAAAGCCGAATATCGACTGAAGTTTGAGGAGTTATTTTATATCCAGCTTAAACTCCTGCATCTGAAAGAAGATCGCCATAAGAAATTCAAGGGTCATATATTTGCCAATGTTGGCGATTACTTTAACGATTTCTTTTACAAATACCTGCCGTTCGAGCTCACCGGTGCTCAAAAAAGAGTGGTTAAAGAGATCCGCAAAGATATGGGTTCAGGCCGGCAGATGAACCGGCTCCTCCAGGGAGATGTAGGAAGCGGAAAAACGATGGTTGCATTGATGTCGATGCTCATTGCCTTAGACAATGGATTTCAATGCTGCATGATGGCCCCTACAGAAATCCTTGCGAATCAGCACCTGATTTCATTGCAGAAATTTCTGGGTGAAATGCCTGTAAATGTTCGTCTGCTAACGGGATCTACAAAGAAGAAAGACAGGCTGATTATTCATGAAGAATCGCTGAATGGCCAACTCCATATTTTAATAGGAACTCATGCCTTGTTGGAAGATATTGTACAGTTTAAATCGCTCGGGATTGTGATCATAGACGAACAGCACCGCTTCGGAGTGAGCCAGCGGGCACGGATGTGGCGAAAGAACTTCTTCCCTCCCCACGTTCTCGTAATGACGGCCACCCCGATTCCCCGTACATTGGCAATGACTGTATATGGCGATCTTGATGTCTCGGTGATTGATGAACTGCCACCTGGCAGGAAGCCGATCAAAACAGTGCACTATTTTGAAAATAAACGCGCCCAGTTGTACGATTTCATCCGTAAAGAGATTGCAAACGGACGTCAGATCTATGTTGTCTATCCGCTTATTTCAGAATCAGAGAAACTCGATTACAAATACCTCGAAGAAGGGTTTGAACATATTCAGAAATACTTTCCATCACCCGATTATTCCATTGGCATGGTCCATGGCAAAATGAAACCTGCCGCAAAGGAAGCCGAAATGCAGCGATTCAAACGAGGTGAAACCCAAATCCTTGTGGCAACCACAGTAATTGAAGTAGGTGTCGATGTGCCAAATGCCTCCGTAATGATCATTGAAAGCTCCGAAAGATTTGGGTTATCGCAGCTCCACCAGTTGCGTGGACGTGTGGGGCGCGGTGCCGAACAGTCCTACTGTATTTTACTGAGCGGATTTAAATTAGGTGTCGACAGCCGTAAACGCATCGAAACAATGGTAGCGACTAACGATGGATTCGAAATTGCAGAAGCCGATATGCGGCTCCGCGGACCTGGCGATATCGAAGGCACTCAACAGAGTGGTATTGCTTTTGATTTAAAAATCAGCAACCTTGCAAAAGATGGCCAGATTCTTCAATACGCCCGCGACATAGCCACAACCATTATTACCGAAGATCCTATGCTCGAACAACCTCAGAATGATATCCTGAAGAAACAGTTAATTGCTCTAAAAAAGAATCATTTAAACTGGGGATCTATTAGTTAATGCATGGCATATGGATTATATTTTCAGGAGAACAAAGGTGTGCGCTACAAAACAGAGGTTCTAAACATCAATTATATTCCTCAGAACTATTAAATTGCTCAACAGAACACCAAATTTGCTGTTCAAAGCGACTAAATTGCTCATCGGAACACCAAAATGGCTCCAAAGAACGATCTAATCGGTACGCGGACCACCAATTTTCCTCAACGAAACACAGTTTCAGGACTTCAGATCAGCAAATTGCAACTCTGAAGCGCGTTGTTTGTGCTGTTATACAATGTGTAAATAAGAGAAGTGTATTTCAAGAACAATCGCATCGTTTAAATAACAGCAAGCTGACAATTGATATCCTCTTTTTCATTCCGCATCCAGGTAATCATAACTACCCTCCTCTCATCAAATTACAGCTGTAATGAGCATATCAGCAACGCTTTAGTAAAACTTTTTATATCCGTCGGACGGTCAATCATGTTAAAATAGATTTCCGCACTTGGTGAATTTGATTTCAATGTTATTATTCAATTTGAATTTAACCTTTAGTTAGCAATAAAAAGTATCAGATTGTTTTTTTCTTAAATCAAAAAACCTACTTTTGCGCCGCAAACCAATATCATTAAAAACAATGGACGAGGGGCCTGCGAGTATATTTATTAATAACCTGGTATAGCAGAAAAGCCAACTCAGTTGTTTGCGCTCTTTGCTGCACCAAAAAGCAAGGAGGTGTTTATGAATTCAATAACCACATTTTTTTTAAGTCGTGTCATTGGTCAAAAAGCATTTGACACCGATAACAAGTACATTGGCACAGTCAAGGATTTATTAGTTGATCCCGATTCGACACTCCATTCTTCCGGACATCCGGTTGTCAATGGAATAAAGATCAGGCTCAAACAGCAGGATGCATTTTATTCCTTTCAAAATTTTCGGATTGAAAAGACAAACGGTAGAATAAAAATCATTTGCAGCCAGCTTAATGAATTATCAGCTGATCAGATCAGCAATAGCCTATATCTTGTTCAGACAGTTCTTGACAATCAAATCGTCGATATTAACGGCCGCAAACTTGTCCGTGTGAACGACATCCGTTTGGTGACCATTGTCAACGATACTTTTGCCGTTGCTGTTGACATCGGAATCGAAGGATTATTACGCAGAATTGGCATAGCCAAACCTCTGAAATTTATTGGATCACTTTTCAATGCAAGTATTCCGGCTAAGTTTATCCTTTGGGAGGACGTTGAAACAATTGATTCTTCGAGTTCGAACATTAAACTCTCGAAAAGCTATAAAAAGCTCCAGACCTTGCATCCTTCCGATCTGGCCGACATCATCGAAGATTTGGGTCGCAAGGCAAGCGCCGAGGTATTCTCCGCACTCGACGATGAGCGGGCAGCCGATGTAATGGAAGAACTCGAGACTGAGACCCAGGTTCATATCCTCGAAAGTATTTCGATCGAAAAAGGTGCCGATGTATTGGATAAGATGCCAGCAGATGAAGTTGCCGACATTCTCGATGCACTCGAAGACGAAAGAGCAGAATTGCTGCTCAACGAAATGGAAAAAGATACTTCGCAGGAAGTCCGTGAACTTCTTGTTTATCCTGATCATACCGTTGGTAGCATCATGTCGTCCGAAGTATTGTCGTTCAATCAGAACATGACCATTGAGGAGGTTCTCATTGAACTTAGAGCGCAAAAGCCGGAAATGGAAACCCTGTACAACCTCTTTGTAATCGACGAGAATGAAATCCTGTTAGCCACCTTCTCGATACGTGATGTTGTAATTTCTCCGCCCGATGTGCGGATCAATCAAATTATGAAACCTTCGCCGGTTCATTTACGCGATTACCAAAAGATCAATGAAGTGGCCGAAATCGTTTCAAAATATAACCTGTTGGCTATACCTGTAGTCGACAAGAAAAATGTATTAAAAGGGATGGTTGTCATTGACGACGTAATCGAAGATTTAATACGCAAACGCAGAACAAATAAATAGAGGGTTTAGGGAATGTTTAAAAATAAAAAAACCTTATTTAGTCAGATTGGCGTTTTTTTAGCGATTCTGGGTCCCGGAATAATTACCGGGAGTGTTGACAATGATGCAGGTGGAATTACTACTTATTCTGTTGCTGCGGCCGTTTATGGTTATAACTTGATCTGGACACTTATTCCTTCATTTATTGTCCTTGTTGTGATTCAGGAGATGAATGCCCGAATGGGAATTGTTACGGGAAAAGGTCTTGCCGACCTGATCCGCGAGAATGCAGGTGTTAAGGTAACCTTCTTTATTTTTATTGGTTTACTGATTGCCGATATTGGCAATACGACCACTGAATTTGCCGGGGTGGCAGGTAGTATGGAAGTTTTCGGAGTCAGCAAGTATATTTCAGTGCCTATCGTCGGTTTCCTGATCTGGTTCATGGTTGTGAAAGGGACATACAAAATCGCTGAACGTATCTTTTTGCTTTTCAGCGTGTCCCTGCTGATGTATGTCGTTTCGGCACTGATGGGCAAACCGCATTGGGGCGAAATTGGCCATGCCATCATTCACCCGCAACTGGAAATCAATACACACAGTATTTCTATGATCATTGGGATTATAGGTACTACCATTGCACCGTGGATGCAGTTCTACATGCAATCGTCGGTGATCGAAAAAGGGCTGAAGATGAAGCAATATAAATACACGTTGATAGATATTGTTGTGGGCTGTGTTGCCACGGTTGTTGTTGCTTTCTTTATAATGGTCGCCTGTGCTTCAACGCTGCATGCACATGGAGATCAGATCCTCGAAGCCAAAGACGCTGCCCTGGCCCTGAAACCACTTGCCGGTGAATTTGCATCGCAGGTATTCGCGTTTGGACTCTTTATTGCCTCCATCTTTTCTGCCACTATATTGCCCCTTGCAACCGCTTTCTATGTATGCGAAGCTTTTGGTTTCGAAGCCGGAATCGATAAGAAATGGGATGAAGCCAAAGAGTTTTATATCCTTTATACAAGCATACTGATCATTGGAGCAGCTATTATACTGATTCCGAATGCGCCGCTTATAGCTATTTCATTGTGGACACAGGTAATCAACGGAATGCTTCTGCCTGTTGTATTGGTTTGTATGATATTGCTCGTCAACAACAAGAAGATCATGGGAAAATACGTTAACAAGCCAATTAACAACATTATTGGCTGGGGAGCAGTAATTGTTCTGATCATTTTGTCGCTCGTACTCCTTTTGATGCCAATCTTTACAACTGGAAATTAGATTAAAGAATTAAAAAGCCCTGACAGGGTTTTGAACCCTGTCAGGGCTGAAATTAACAAAGGCTTTTAGGAAAATAACATGCTCTCCTTTCGATCATTCTTATCTTTGGATTTTAGAATCCGCTCACATTCAACCGCCCGTTTGAAACGCATTTTCCTGTAAGAGAAGGGGTGGGTACCGCCGCATTCAGAATTGCTTGCTTTATCTGTGCAGCTGTGGCTCCCGGATGTGTTGATGCATATAATGCTGCGGCACCGGTTACATGAGGTGTTGCCATTGATGTTCCGCTGTAGCTGGCATATCCTGATACAATATTTCTCCCCGATTTTACAGGAACACAAGAATAAACACCATAACCTGGCGCGCCAATATCGACTGAGGTGGCACCGTACTGCGAGAAGCTGGCCAAGGCACCCGTAGACGTAATTGCAGCGACTGCAATTACATTGTCGCTGGTATAGCTGGCAGGATAACTCGGAGTGAGGTCGTTGTTTGTACCACTGTTACCCGCTGCTGCAATGAATAAGATATTCTGAGCGCCGGCTCTGTCAATAGCGTCTTTAAGACCCTGACTAAAACCACCCCCACCCCACGAATTATTCGTGGCTACAATATTAATTCCATAACTTTTCAAGTGTGTAATATAATCTACTGCTTTAATTGCATTAGCAGTAGTTCCTCCGCCTACACCCAGGAACTTGGCGCTTATAAACTTTACATTCCAGCAAACACCTGCAACACCAATGCCGTTTCCACCGACAGCACCAATAGTACCAGCAACATGCGTCCCATGGTCATCGTTTACACCGTCAAACACCGTATTATTATTGCCATCAAAATCCCAGCCATATACGTCATCTATATAACCATTTCCATCATTATCAATTCTGTCGCCAGCTATTTCACGCGGATTCTTACCTGCATTTGCAGCAAGATCAACATGCGTATACATGTATCCTTCATCAATAATACCTACATAAACAGTATTTGATCCTGTATGACCGGCAGCCCAAGCTTCGCCTGCCTGGCTCCCATACTGGTTAACAGGAGAAGTTCCGTCTCCATACATTCCCCATAACGAACCATTTGTATAGTACGGATCATTGATAGCCTCATGGGTATAAATGAAATTGGGTTCGGCGTATTCGACTTCCGGAAGCCCTTTTACCGTTGCAATAGCATCGGTTACATTGCCGGGAGTATTGACGAGGGCAATACCCTGTTTAATGCCATGCTTTTCCATCATGTGGGTCATGATTTTTTCTTTAAGTTTTCCTCCAAATTTCGTGAGAATAAGGGCTTTCTTATTCTCGTCAACACCTTCCTTGAATTTAACGAGAAATTCGTTTGGAACCATGTTGTAACCCTTTTGGACATTCGCACTTTTCAGTGATAGAGATGAATCCTGCATCTGAAATTGGTCATCCTTCCTTTGGCAGCTGACCAAAACCATAATCATCATAGAAACAATCAAAAACAAAGTTTTCTTTTTCATCGCTGTAATTTTTAATGGATTATTTGGATATACCAAAGTTATAGAGAAATTACTTCAAAACGAATTATTCTTTAGAATAAAATGATATAAATCACCTCGGGAAAGCTATCCATGAAATGATGAGATCAACTAATAACCCTAGGTTAGAAAAGGATATAGAAACCCGGATGGCACCTCTCATCATTGAAAAACATCCTATGTATAAAGTCCCCACAGTGCATTTTATCCTTATTGGGGTAAGGAGAATTATTCTTTGCAGAGTAACTCTTTCGCGGTAAGAAACCGCCGAAATGGTTATATTCGTTAGTTTTAAACAACCAACTTAAAACGAAGATCTATGCAACAAATCGAACCTCTGAACTTTGGTAAATTTTACCATATTTACAATCGCGGAATAAATAGTTGTGATCTGTTTCGCGAGCAAATAAATTATGAATACTTCCTCGGATTATACGATAAACATATTTCACCCATGGCAGAAACGCTTGCATGGGTACTGATGCCTAGTCATTTTCATTTGCTGGTGCGGATAAAGGAGGAGGAGGATATTCAACCGTGTACTCCAACCTGACAGGTTTAAAATCACCCCACCGCCCAATCCACCAGCGCATCAGCCAGATTCAGGTGCGTAACCTGCGATTCGTTGATCCGTTCATTTAATGCATCAAAAATCGCAAATAGTTCTTCAACTTTGTCGGAAATACGATGCTGCTCTGTAACAGGAGGTTGTTTCTTATTTTTTATATTTTGATTGAATATGAGCAATTGTTCCTGAAGCTTTTTGTTCTTTTTTTGAAGCCCTCCCATTTGTTTTTTGAACGATTCGTTCTCCTGACTTACCAGCTTAAACGCAATTCAAGATCGTCGCTCAATTTATGAACCCGGTCCATGATCTTATTGGCATTGTCGATCTCTTTCGAAGTGATATCGGCTGCTCTTTTTCGTTAATTGAAAAACCAAGTAATTGCTGGCACTGCAAACTTGTAGATTATTAAAAGATGGATTTCTTCTTTCATCTTTTTTTATTTCAAAAGTAGATGTCGAAGCAATATTTTTAAAAGACAAAAAAACAATTATTGCCCAATAAATCAAATAATTAATTTTAATAATTTATAGTTTCGGTATTTTACCCGCTTTGACAATCAATTTCCCTTTAAAACACAGGTAGCCAGTAGCAATGATCATCTACTGTTGGTCTTGTGTCACATATTCGAAAGCCCCGATATCAGGCACCCCACTGATGGCATTCCCGTCGAAATCAGTTGTCAAGCCAACATCGATTCCGGCATTAATGGCCTGACTTTTTGATTGCAATCTGTAATTACGCGTCTCATAATCAGTTACTTTCGGATCGGTATTATTCAGATTATTGGTGAAGGTGATGCCCGAAAGTGTAACATCCGAAATAGTGCCTCCGTAAATCAGATTATTTTTAATCTGCGATGTTTCGGCCGATGCATAAGCATCAATAGTGATTGCACTTGTCAAAGGACTGTAAAATATATTATTAGCAATCAATAAATTAACCTGGTGACTCTTACTAATGGTAATCTGTCCAACCCTGTTATGATTAGGATCTGAAAACACATTATTAATGACTGATACATTGCTGTCATTTGCTCCCGCGCTATTGTAGAATTGGATACACCATCCAGCAATGCAATCATATATAATGTTTCTTGATATGATCAGCCCATTCACATCCATGCTGATGTAGATACCATGGTCATGATTTTTCCAGTACCCGGTTGTTGGTGTGCATCCGCTTTCTCCAGACGCAAAACGGCCAATGTCGTAGATAATATTGCGGTCTATCGTAACCTTGGCACAGGTATTTACTGATATTGCCTCTTCTCCTGAATTACTATCTGAGCATAATTTCCCAATAGCGTGTATCTTATTATTTCGGATAGTGATATTGTTGCTCGATTCGATGACTCTAAACCCTGCATGCGAAAATCCTGTGATCTCAAATCCGTCAACAATCAGGTAACTCGAGGCATGCCCAAGGTCGAAGCAATTATCTGTAAAATTGTTTGATCCGCTCAATAATGCACCCCATTTATGCTCTGCTTTTATCACTATGGGCGAAATGTCAGTGCCCCTTTTGCTCCACGAAATCACCATCTGCGTCGCGTTAGAAGTTGTGTAAGTGCCATCTTTTACAATCACACTATCTCCGGCTACCGACATATCTAACCCCTTTTGAATGGTAAGATAGGGAATCGCATATGTACCCGAATAACTGTCATTTCCTGTTGGGCCCACATATCGGTTGGTAGCCTGTATTGCCAGGAAGCTCAAAAGAAGGAATAAGGAAATAAGTATTTTCATCTTAGTTGGTAATTAAATTAACTGAAGGATAACGGACAATAAAAGTGCTTTTACACTCGGCGTTGATATTACTCCATAAAATACTTTTTAACTTACGTTAGGCAAATTATTATATGCTCCATCAATAAATGTGTTTAGTACAAAATCCAGATCCTTTTGAGTAAGCGTCGTGCTATCTAAATCCAGGTATTTAAAATGTGTCAGACCTGATAAATCTGGGAAAACAGAAAAATCTGGTATATTCGTCACCTGATCTTGGCCTGTCTGAATGTTGTATAGCTTTGTCAATCCTGTTAAGTCTGGAATTTCAGTTATACCTAAAGCACCAATACTAATAACCATTAAATCAGTGAAATTATTTAATCCTGAAATTACCGGTAATCCTTCGCTATCCATACACTCAAATACTCTTAAATTTCCTCCGTTTAACCGAACCACATTTCCCTATACTTCACCTGTAAATACTCCCCCATTTATGGGAAGCTTTAAAAACGTATTCCGCAGCGCTACGCTCGAAGCATCCGCAACCGGCACCTTGGAAATATTATCCCATGTTAGCTCAAGCGAGGGAATCACTTCACTTTTGGGTGCCTGTATAAATAGTATACGTTCTATCGTTTAAAAAGTTGCCCCGGTGCATTGTAACCTGTGATTCGTTGATCCGTTCTATTAATGCATCACAAATCGCAAATAGTTCATCAACTTTGGCGGCACTAATCTCGAGCCCTGACAGGGTTTGGAACCCTGTCAGGGCTATAATAATGCGTTCAGGGCTTTAATACGCGGTCAAATCACCCCACCGCCCCATCCACCAGCGCATCGGCCAGATTCAGATGCGTAACCTGTGATTCGTTGATCCGTACTTTTAAAGCATCACAAATCTCAAATAGTTCATCTACTTTGGAGGCTCCACTGTTCAGCCCCGACCGATCTCCAAACCTGAAAGGTTTCGAAAACCTGTCAGGCTGGACGGATAATTATTTGTTAAAGAGTAACTCTTTCAAGGAATAACGTATAATATTTTGTCCCTGCCCCATCGGTGGTTTCAAACCCCGATGGGGGCTTGTGACAATAGATAAACGAAACCCCCGATGATAACTTTCAGACAAACAACTTATAACCAATATCTATGCAACAGATCGAACCGCTGAACTACGGTAAATTCTACCATATTTATAACAAAGGTGTCAACAGTTGCGACTTGTTTTTTGAACCAACTAACTACGAGCATTTCCTGAAATTATACGATACCTATATTTCGCCTGTGGCAGAAACTTATGCCTGGGTGCTGATGAAAAATCATTTCCATTTGCTGGTAAGAATTAAGGAGGAGGTGGAAATCGGATTTTTATCAGCTGCTGCCCCATCGGTGGTTCAAAACCCCGATGGGGCTATCGAAAGGGAAAATCCCGATGGTGGCGGTGATAAAAATCAGGATTACCTTCATCCAAAAACCCTTTCGGGGTCAAAAACCACCGAAAGGGTAAAACACATCCCTTCACACCAGTTTTCACATCTTTTTAACGCTTATGCCCAGGCATATAATAAACGAAATGGGCGAACCGGGAGTCTGTTCATACACCCGTTCAAACGTAAACTAATTGAGGATATCGAATATTTTAAGAATACGGTCGTCTACATTCACAACAATCCTGTCCACCATAAATTTACAGAACATGCGATGGATTATCCGTGGTCATCATATCTGACCTGCATTTCGGTTAAACCCACCCGTTTGCAGCGCGATGCGGTGATAGGTTGGTTCGATAGTAAGGCTAATTTCAAAGCGGCTCATGAAAATCCGGGAGATGTTATCGATTTGGAAAAATGGTTGGGGTTATAACCTCCGCTGCCCCATCGGTGGTTTCAAACCCCGATGGGGCTATTGAAGAAGAAAAATCCTTTCAGGGACTGTCCTATCCTAAAACCCTTTCGGGGTAAAAAACCACCGAAAGGGTTAAAACGACTGTAGCCCCATCGGCGGTTGTAATCCCCAATGGGGGCTATTAATGAAGAAAAACCCTTTCAAGGATACCCTATTCTAAAAACCCTTTCGGGGTCCAAAACCACCGAAAGGGTTAAAAACGATCACCCCACCGCCCCATCCACCAACGCATCGGCCAGGTTCAGCTGCGTAACCTGTGATTCGTTGATCCGTTCTTTTAATGCATCACAAATCGCAAATAGTTCATCAATGACTCCGATCTCCAGCCCTGACAGGGTTTGGAACCCTGTCAGGGCTTTAATACGCAGTCAAATCACCCTACCGACCCATCCACCAACGCATCGGCCAGATTCAGCTGCGTAACCTGTAATTCGTTGATCCGTTCTTTTAATGCATCACAAATCGCAAATAGTTCATCAACTTTGGCGGCACTAATCTCGAGCCCTGTCAGGGTTTGGAACCCTGTCAGGTTTAAATATTATACTCCCAACAAAAAGGAGCCGTATCGCTTCGGCTCCTTTTCTGTTTGTGTTACGGCACGATGGCCGTGATCAGTCCGCTCCAGGGACCGGTTTTACCATTTTTATTCACCCAATGCGCATATCCATACACTGTTTTGCTGCGATCCTGGGGTTCGAAAACTATGCGTTGGTGCGAACGCGAAATATTGCATCGCACGGTGCAATCGCCGGGTCCCTCAGGTGGAGTACCGCCGACGTTGTACCACAACTCGCAAAAAGCAGAATTTTTGGGTTTCGCATGGGTTCCTGGAGTTGCAGAATCGCTATAATTCGCGTGCAATACGGACATCTGCTCGCAAGCCAGCGTTACCATTGGTGTTGTAACCGGAGCAGGTGTAATTCCAGTTCCGCCGCCCAGGTAATTGATATGCAAAGCTTTCTTATCACCTGCCGAAATGTCGTCGTTGTTAAGGATACTGTGATCGTACAAGTCGATCAGGTTGGTCCTTAAAAGTTCCGCGGCGGCATTGCGTAATGCGGTATTCGAGACGCTACTGGTACTCTTGTTATTTGCAACCCCATACTTTCTTTCGAAATCGGCGCCGTTAGTTGTAGTAACCGTCAAATTACCCTCATTAATACCCCACGCATCGGCGTTGATCGTACAAAGTCTAATTGCATTTCCCTGAAAATCGAAAAATTTAGTTGGATTTAAAGGGATTGTGTAAATTTCCTTTTTTTTCATTTCATTGTTTTTTGTTTGAATTTAAAACAAATTTTCTTTTTACAGGTGCGATATAGATTAATTAGGGTCTGCTGAAAAAATGTAATAATATTGAAATTTAGATATTTGTAGCTATCTTTGGATAACCAAGTGCAAGGAATTATGGATAGAGCCAA
>Ga0209697_10001725_pt1 | contig 32928 bp, 25 predicted proteins | sample AliMusrvi5mmetaG_FD_184115 | JGI IMG/M metagenome (GOLD analysis project Ga0209697, IMG submission 184115) | Freshwater lake bacterial and archeal communities from Alinen Mustajarvi, Finland, to study Microbial Dark Matter (Phase II) - Alinen... | ecosystem: Environmental > Aquatic > Freshwater... | reverse complement strand
ATCGGGGCCTGGGCGTGGGGCCTGAGCCGCGCGCTGGATTATCTGGAAACCGATCCGGCCATCGATGCCAAACGTGTCGCGGTCATGGGTCACTCCCGGCTGGGCAAGACTGCTTTGTGGGCTGGCGCACAGGATGAGCGCTTTGCGTTGGTGATTTCCAACAATTCTGGCTGCGGCGGCGCGGCCTTGAGCCGCCGCGTGTTTGGCGAAACCGTGGCGCGCATCAACGCCGCCTTTCCCCACTGGTTCTGCGAAAACTTCAAGCGCTACAACGACCATGAGGCGGACCTGCCTGTGGACCAGCACATGCTGGTTGCGCTTATGGCGCCGCGTCCCGTCTATGTGGCCAGCGCCGCCGGGGACCTTTGGGCCGATCCGCTGGGTGAATTTCTCTCCGCCAAAAACGCGGAGCCTGTCTATCACTTGCTCGGCCGCAAGGGCCTTGAAACGGATGTCATGCCGTCGCTCAACCAGCCTGTGGGGGAGACGGTCGGCTATCACATCCGCACCGGTCCGCACAACGTGACCGCCTATGACTGGGAGCAGTACCTCGATTTCGCCGACCGGCATTTCGGCATCGCCAGGTGATGTCACGTCCGCGCAGGTGCGGGCGATCTGGAGCAGGCTCTTACTTGCCGGCCAGTCGATGCAGATAGAGTTCTTCCGCCAGTTCGCGCGATGCTTGGACGGTTTCGGGATAGGGCGTGTCGCAGATGTCCACGAATCCGGCCTGGAGATTTTCGCCATCGCCGCGTCCGGTCGCCGGCTCGTCCGCGTATTGGAACCAGTGCGCGCCCACAATCCTTGGATTGCGCAGCGCGCCATCCACATACGCTTTCAGGTGTCCGGCCCGGTCAGCCTGGTCGAAGGCCTTGGTCAGCCCCCAGTTGAACAACCCGCGGTCATTTGCCCCGAAGTGGAACTCGCCGATGATGATCGGTTTGTCCCCGGCGCCTGCCGGATGATCCAGCTTTTCAACGCTGTACGCGTACCGGTTGTAGCTGACCACGTCGCAGAACCTCGTTGCGGCACGGAGCGCCAGGTCGTTGCCCCCGGCGAAACGGCAGCCCAGGTACAGGTGGTTGGGTGCGGCGCTCTTGAGTTCATCCCGGATGGTCCGGAAATAGGTCACAACGGTTTTCTCGCTGAAGGCGAGGAGGTCCGCCATGGTCAGTGTCGCAATGGGGGGCGCATTCGTGGTCTGCATGAATCCGTCCCATGAAGTGTAGGCTGAACCCCAGGCTTCGTTGAGCTTCCCGATGTCGCCGTATTTGGCCTTCAGGTCTTTGGCGAATTCGATTTTTGCGGGCTGGTCGGCCGGGCTGGCGAGCGTGAACAGCGCCATCGTGTGGTCCTTCTCGCCCCATGACAGTTCATTGTCCGCGAAGAACCCGATGCACCACGGGTCGCGCATTTCCTCCGCATTCCGCTTGATGCTCTTCCGGATTCCTTCGACGAATGCCGGATCGAAGACGTCATGGAACTTGCGCCAGTAGCCGGTGGAGCCCCTGAGCTCCGTGCCGGACGGTTGCAGGTAGCCGGTGTACGGCATCTTGCCCGCCTTGCGGTACGGCTTCTGCGACCAGCATGCGACGGTGTTGAAGCCCCAGCTTTGGAGCCGCGCGGAGGCGTTCGCGTCGGCCGCTTCCGCCCATCCAGGGCCGTACTTGCGCATCAGGTTCGCCTTGCCGTAGTCGAAGACTTCATAGGATTTGCCCGCATAGTAGCCGCCCGGCGCCCAGGAATCTTTGCGGACGCACTCCGGAAAGCGCCGCTCAAGGCCGTCGAGGTCCGCGAAATAGTGACGCCGGCCGGTGGTTGGCGTCGGGCTCTGCACTCCCAGCGTGGTCATTCCATACGACCAGAACAGGTGGCCCTCGGGATCGACCAGCCACCATTTGCCGTCGCGTTTCTCGACCCGGAACCAGCCGGTCGCGGCGAGTTGGGGACCTTTCGTCCATCCGCCGTACGGGTCGCGCTCGGCCGGCCCGGGATTCGCGGTCAGCTCTTTCGCCTCGGCCTTTCGCCGTGCGGTCAAAGCGCTTTCAACGTGGGTCTTCCCGCGCCAGTCGCCATGGATGTACTGGCCGAATGGGTCGATGAACGGGAAAAATCCGGCCGGGGTCATCTGTTTGACCTTGCCGTGGGTGCGGATTTTGCTGATGGTGAACATGTGGTCCGCCTCCGGCTTCTCGGCGAACACGATCATCCGGGTGATGTTCGCGGGATCGATCGGCCGGATCCCGGGTGCCCGACGCACGGAAACCAGCTCCGTTTCCGGTTCGACCGCGATGCCCGTGGTGGCAAGTTCGACCGTCATGGTGCGTGTCTGGCCGGGCGGAATGCCCTGGACGATCTGCACCGAATTGCTCGTGCCGTTGCCGCCGGGATTGTCCAGCCTGAATCCGACCTCGACAAGGTGGTTGCCCGTGTTTATCACATCCATCTCCACCGTTGCGGCCTCGCCGGCATCCCATTTGCCGTTGGCCGGATACAGCATGAGGCCGGGCCATTTCTCCTTGTGTCCCGTGCGGAGCAGGAGCGCCGGGCTGCCGTTGTGGCGGACCGGGCTCACGGTGGTGTCAATGGTTTCAAATCCGGCAATCTCCCCGATGCTTCCGGGCGGCGGGGCGTTCCCGCCCTGGAGGGCCTGCTTCAGCGTCGGCTGTACATTTTTTGTTTCGGAGCAGCAGCCTGCCAGCAGCAACAGCAGGCCCATGCACAGGTGGAGCCCTCTGCCGCGGCCATCATGATCACGTCTTGACGAACCGTTCATGCCTCCAACTCCTTGTCCTGATCATTCGTAATGCGTCCACATCCGGATCACTTTGACGGTTTTGATCCGGTCAATCACCTCATAGACAAGGCGGTGCTGGATATTGATGCGCCTTGAACAGGCGCCCGCGAGATCGCCCACGAGTTTCTCAAAAGGGGGTGGAGTCTTATAGGGGTTTTGCGCCAGGACATTCAAAAGGTCTTCGGCCTGCCTGCGCAGCCCGGAGGCTGCCAGTTTCTTCGCATCCTTTTTGGCTTGCTTCGTGTAGACAAGCGTCCAGTTCACCAGGTCAGTTCCTTGTCACATTCGGCGACCGGCGTCTTCAGCCCCTTCAGGATGGATTTCTTCATGCCGGGAACGGCCGACAAGTACAACGTCTCCTGGATGGCCCGCCAGTCGTCTTCGGAAACCAACACGGCATTGTGCCGTTTGCCCGAGATTTGCAGCGGGATGTGCGATTTCGCGATGTCGTCCACAAGCGTGTAGAGCTTCTTCCGCGCCTCGGTTGCCGTCATGGTGGTCATGGTCTTTTCCTTTTGTACGCAATAACGTACGCTATGGCGCTTGCGGCGTCAACATCTTTCCGGCCCTCAAATTTTGCTGCATCTTCTGGAGGGGCGGGCTCCGTCCCGACCGGTTTTCTTCGGGTTTAGATTCTTTTGCAAAACTTTCGCGGACGGCCGCCCCTCCACTGTCAAACCCATGCCCCGGGATTCAAGATTTTCTTGCCGCAGCGGATCGGGAAAAACCCCGTCAACAAAAAATTTACAGTTTTTTCGTGTTCATAGTGTTTCAAACGGTTTCACAGTGTTGCATTTTCCCGCCATTCGGCCGCCCTGGGTCCAAACCCCTCATAACCGGGTGTATGATCTGGTCGTTGGGCGAATTACCGCCCGGCAGAAAGGAACACATGGGCAACATGCATGGAGCAGGTGTTTCGGGCGGATGCAGGGGTGACCATGGCGTTGTGCGTCTGACGCTGCAGTGCGAACGGCTGTGCCGGGCGGTGACGATGGCCATGAAATCAAAGTAAATCAAGCCGGATCAAACCAAATCCGACCAAATCAAACCATTATTTTTTTCAGAAAACCGGTCTGGTCATGCATGTTTTTGTTGCGAGCCCCGATGTTGGTGCAGATTGCCGGCGAATAAGAGCCTATCCGAAAACCCATTGGGACCATGATGGCCTGAGTTTTCGTGCCGGGCAAGGCGGCTGTTCGGGCGGGAATACCCAAGGCGGTCTTTCCCCCGAACAGATAACGCCGCCCGGCGCGAAAAGACAGGCCACCCGTTGCGGGCACGATGTCTTCTGCCCTGCGCGTGCCTTGCGGACAGGGCAGAACTCGCCATGTCATGGCCCAATGGGTTTTCGGATAGGCTTGCTCTGTAGAAACCTTCTTGCATTTATTTAAGAAACGGATAAGATTCATGGAATGAAATCCAAAATTGAAACGGTGGCCGATCTGGCCATGAAGGTCGGGCGTCCGTATCTGGCCGAATACGGGGCGACACGCAGCCGGCACGACTTTACGCAGCGCCAGTTGATGGCCTGCCTGGTGTTGCGCGCCTACCTGAAGACAACGTATCGGGGTTTTGTAGACATATTGACGGGACATGCCGGCCTGCGGGAGGTGCTGGGCATGAACGACAAAGTGCCGCACTACACCACGTTGCAGAAGTTCAGCGCCCGCAGCCAGGTGCTGGAGATCGCCGACCAAATCATTGCGCACATTGGGCGGGCGGCTTTGCGGTTGGTGAAGCGCAGCCACCCCCGCCCGGCGGTGGCGATGGATGCCACCGGTTTGGAGACTACGATAGCCAGCGCGCACTTTATGAGTCGGGCCGGCAGAGAACGGCGCAAATGGTTGAAAGTGTCGCTGACCGTTGTTTGTGGCGCCTTGTTTCCCTTGGGATTGGTCGTGGACTGGGGACCGAACAACGACAAATGTCAAGCGGCTGAGTTGTTGGCGAAGAGTGAGATGGCGGCTGGCAGCCTGCGTCCCGCCCGTTTGTACGCCGATGCCGGATACGATGCCGATTGGATTCATACGTGGTGTCGGGAACAATGGGGCGTGGAAAGCCTGATCAAACCGGTGCAACATCGTGCGGATGGCACGCTGGGTGGCACTTACCGTGCGGCCATGACCCCGGAGCATTTGCAGCGTTGTCGATACGGACAACGCTGGCATATCGAAAGTTTTATCAGCGGCCTGAAGCGCATGACCGGCGCGGCACTTGGCGCCCGCAAAGCCGCCAATCAAGCCAAAGAGGCGGCCATTCGAGTCCTGGCCTATGCCCTTCATCGTTAGGGTGGTCAATGTCGTCATAATGTTTTCAACAAGGCAGGATAGGCTCTAAAGATTCATTTGCTTTCTTGCGCTTTACTTTCCGTGTCGGGCGTCATATTGTAGCGCAGTTTCGATTTAAAAAGAGGGGTGCCCGACTGTGTCACAGTTTTTTATGAGCCTGCCGCTGGCCTCCATGTCGGCAACATCGGTCATGAATGCATTCCTGCTTGCTGGTCGAGTGTCGTGGTGCTGAAGATTTTGCACGATGCCAACATCACCAAAATGGCGCTGGTGGCGCAGCCTGGGGACGAACCGGTGAAAAAATGAAGCCGAAGACGGTGCGTTTTTCCTATCATTTGAAATATGTCACGGTGATCCACGTTCTGCTGATCCTGGCATTGGCCTGGGGCAGTCTGAATATCATAAAAAAAGCGGCCGACCTGTCCAAGGATGCCACATTTGAGGTGGCCGTTGATGAGGCGGACCAGCAGGAGGTGACGGCGGCCAAAGATACGCCGAAGGAGGACGAGTTTTTTGATGTCGCCTCCAAGCCGCGGCTGGTGCCGGTTCCCAAGCAGCAGGTCATCGCGCAGGAGGAGAAGGAAGCCGTTCCGGAAGTGGCACAAAAAGAGAAAGACCATAAGCCGGACAAGAAAAACAAGAAAAGTAAAATACCCGGGGTGAAGGGGTTTAAGCTGCCGCCCGGCACCAAGAAGCTGTCGGCGGAGGAAATTCAGCGGATGCTGCGCATGGGCGCCAAGGCGGGTACGCAAAACATCATTCCCGAAGAAGATGTTATGATGTTGATCAAGATCAAGGACGCTTTCTATGATGCCTGGACGCAGCCGCCGGCGGCGGCGGCCGGCAATGCCGAAGTGCTGGTGCAGGTCCGGTTCAAGACGGATGGCACGGTCCTTGGGTTTGATGTGGTGCAGAAGTCAGGACTGGCGGAGATGGATGATTCCGTGCGGCGGGCCGCTGCTTCGGTCGACCGTGTGTATGGTCTTTCCCCGTCGTTCCTGGCAAGGAAATCTACAATAACCATTAGTTTCAAAGTGGAGTAAAGGAGACGGCATGAAAAGAATGATGGCGGGTGTGCTGATAGGTCTGGTGGCATCGGTGGTGATGGGGCAGCAGGTGGATGTCCGCATCGTCAAGCAAGGCAGTCTGCGCAAAGGGATCAGCGTGGACGGTCTGGCGGCGTCCGGCGGGATGGCCTCGCTTTTTCGCAAGACGCTGGAAGGTGATCTGGGCCGTTCCGGTTATTTTGAAATCGTCCCGTCTGGCCGTGGCATGGTCAGCGTGGCGGGGAACTGCCAGGACCTCGGCGGCTCGCTGTCGCTGGTGTGCCAGGTGCGCGGGGTGGCGGACAATCGTGTGTATCTTGAGAAAAACACCCGGCAGGCCTCGGACACGGCCCGGTATCAGGCGCACATTCTGGCGGATGAAATCATCAAGGCGGTGCTGGGCAAGACCGGCCTTTCCGGAACGCGCATTGTGTTTATCGGCAATATCGGCGGGCGCAAGAACCTTTATGTGTGCGATGCGGATGGACAGGGCGTGCAGCAGATCACCCGCGATGGCGTGCCCTGCCTGGCGCCCGCATGGGGGCGTGATGCCAGGACTGTTTTCTACACATCGTTCGTGGGTGGTTATCCGGACCTTTACCGCATTAACCTCGGCAATTACAGCCGCACGCGGCTGCTCAGTTTTCCCGGCGTGAATGTGGGTGCGGCCATTTCGCCGGACGGCGGCAGGCTGGCGCTGACGCTTTCCAAGGACGGCAATCCCGACATTTATGTGGTGGATGCCTCCAGCCGGCAGACCACCCGGGTCACGCGCACGCCGACTTGCGCCGAGGCCAGTCCGTCCTGGTCGCCCAATGGCCAGCAGCTGGTCTATGTGTCTAATAAAGCGCGTCTGCCGCATTTGTATATCGCCTCAGCTTCTGGCGGACCCGAGCGGCGTTTGACCTATCAGGGGTCGGAAAACGTTGAGCCGGACTGGGGCAGCGACGGCCGGATCGTATACAGCAGCAAGCGCGGCGGGCGTTACCAGCTTTGCCTGGCCACGACAGGCGGGGAGGGTGAACAGTTGACCTCCGACGGCTATGACCATGAGGATCCTTCCTGGGCGCCGGATAACCGGCATGTGGTGTACACGAAGACAGGCGGATACCAGTCAAGCCTGTACGTTTTTGACACGGAGGAAAAAACAGAAGTAAAGTTGACGGGCTTGGGTGGGAATTGTTACTCTGCAAGCTGGTCACCACGTTAATGTGGTTCAGGGCATCATTTGGATTTCGGGTGAAGTTTAACATAAAGGAGTCATCAATGAGAGCAGAGCAGTGGATGAGAGTCGCGGTTATGTGTGTATTGTGCGTGGCGGTGTTCGCCGGTTGCCGTAGCAAGAAGAACGTGGCCACAAACGGCGATGTGCTGGCGCCCACGGATGTGGCGCAGGGTGATGTGGCAATGCAAGGCCAGCGCTTTGGCGAAGGGCAGCGGATCACGGACCCCGAGGCTCAGATTGAGACCGTCAAATTCGCCTATGACAGCTACAGCGTCGAAAAGGGCGAGATGGCCAAGGTTGAAAAGGCGGCGGCGTTCCTTAAGAAATATCCGGAAGTGCATCTGGTTGCCGAAGGCAACTGCGATGAGCGTGGCAGCAACGAGTATAACATGACCCTTGGCGAGCAGCGTGCCCTTGCGGTTCGCGCCTGCCTGGTGGGCATGGGCGTTGACGGCACCCGCATCCAGACCCGCAGCTTTGGTGAGGAAAAGCCCGCGAATCCCGCGCACAATGATGCCGCTTGGGCGGAAAACCGTCGCGTCGAGTTTGCATTTTTTCGCTAAGGGACCATGAATCAGTATTTCCCTCTTGCCTTTTTGGCGGGGTCCCTCGGGGCCGGGGAAATTATGCTGGTTCTGTTGTTGGCGTTGGTTCTGTTCGGACCGAAACGTCTACCGGAGCTCATGCGGTCGCTGGGAAAAGCGGTCGGTGAGCTCCGTCGCATTTCCAAAGGGTTTCAGGATCAGCTGGCGACGCTGGACCAGCCGTTGCCTCCGGTGAATGAAATCCTGGTGAAACCGGACGTAAAGCCTGCTGTGGACGGAAAGCCGTCTCTGTCTGGTGAAACATCTGTGCCCGGATCAGCCCCTCTGCTGGCGGAACAGACGTCTGTCCCGGCAAACGATAGCCAGATAACTCAATCAAAGCCTGCTGCGGGCGAAAAGCCATCCATTCCCGGAGACGGTCCCCATGACATCGCCGGCTGATGATACACCACATGATACCCGGCGGCCGTTTATGGCGCATCTGGAGGATTTCCGGCGCACCTTGATCGGCTGTATGGTGGCCTTGGCGGCCGGCATGGCGGTGGCGTTGCCGTTGGCGCCCCATATTTACAAGTGGGTGACGCTTCCTTTGTTGAATGCCGGCCGCTCGCCGGACCAGTATCTCAAGGTTTTCCAGTTGACCGGCGGCCTGTCGCTGGCGATGAGCATCATCCTGTGGAGCGGCTTGCTGATCAGCGCGCCGTTCATGCTGTTGATTATCGCTCGTTTCGTTTTCCCCGCGCTGACCCTCAAGGAGCGCCGTGCGGTTCTGCATTTGTCCGGACTGGCGGTCGTCCTGTTCATGGCGGGTGTTGCCGTGTGCTATTTCTGGATTCTCGGCGTGACCCTGCAATGGATGTTCGGCATCAGCGCGTGGATGGGCGTGAGCATGGATTTCATCCAGGCGCCCGATTATGTGGCATTTGTGGTCAAGCTGCTTCTGGCGTTCGGCCTGGCCTTCGAGTTCCCGGTGGTGCTTTTGTTCTTTGCCCATATAGGGCTGGTCACCGTATCCACCTTGGCGAAATACCGCCGTCATGTGGTGCTGGTGATTTTCCTGATCGCCGCGATTGTCACGCCGACGGTTGACCCCTTCACGCAGACCCTGGTGGCGCTGCCGCTTTACCTGCTCTATGAATTCTGCATTGCCGCGATTTGGTTCATGGAGCGGCGGCGCAGGCAGTCTGAAGTATCATGATCCGGGCATGGGGTTGTGCGGAATCCTGCCCGTTCACACGTAAAGCGGTCCGAGCTTTTCACAAACCCGGAAATCATCGCCGCCAAAACGGTCCCATATCGTTGGCCGGAATATCTGGTCCTTGGCCACATTGTGCATGTCCACCGGGATGCGGAGCATGGCGTTGATCGTGATCATGTCGGCGCCGATCAGCCCGAAGCTGTTGGCGTCATGGTTGGGTCCGATGCGGGACATGTATTCGAATGACGTCATATCCCTTGGGGTCCAGTAGGTTTCAGGCCATGTGGCGTCCGTCACCCGGCTGATGTGGTCGGCCACGTCTTTCGGCAGTTCCACCGTCTCGCCTTCTGCGATCGAGCAGGTCAGCTGTTCGCCGGCCATGTTATAGCGGTAGGCGGTCATGGGGATTCCGCCGGGTGTGCGGTAGTGGCTGGACAGCCCGTCGCCGGGGAAGTACGTCAGGTTGGCGCCCATGTAATGGGTTGCCGCGATGGACGCCTTGATGCATTGTTTTTGCAAAGAGGCCGAGTTGCGGATTTTGCGCATGACCTCATGGATGGGCGTTGTATAGGCGCATCCTGTGATTTGGTAGGGGTCTGTGCCGTACTCCAGCGCGCCCGCGCCTGAATTGCGCTTGTCGATGATGCCGCGCGGACAGATGGCTTCCACATCCTGGCCGGTGGCGGCCTTGATGCTGGCCGGTGTCCAGTTGGTGCGGATGTCGGCGAAAAGTTGCGGGGCCCCGGTCAGTTGCAGGGCCAGCATCATGCCGATCGCGTTCTTGCTGTCGTTTTCGGTCGCCACGGTCATGGGCGCGCGGAATCCGTTCCAGTCAAACGCGCTGCACAGCATGGATTCCGTCATGTCGAAGTTGGGATAAAGATCGGTCCATTGCCGTTGGCCCTGCGTGCCGGCGGCGATGGCGTTGGCGCCCTGTGCGTATTCCACATCCGCGCGGAACCCCTGCTGGCGGCCCACCGATGATGCGGCCAGCCGGGGGTTGCCGTGCATCAGGTCGCGGGTGATCAGGGTCATGCGCAGGCATTCGCGGATCAGCTCATCCGGCGGCAGCGGGCGTTGGCCCTGTCCGAAATCGAAGCGGTAGTTGTTTTTGACATGGCGGAAGGCTTTTTCCAGCTCGTCATGGTCATAGTACTGCCGGTCAATCCGTCCGCGGATGGCCACCATGTCCACCGACACCGTGCCCATGCCCAGATAGTGCAGGAAGGTGTTGCGCCGCGCGTCGGAGCCGATGATGCCCATGGACACGTTTCCGATGCTCAGGTAGTTTTTGCCGCGGATTTCGCCCACTGCGGCCGCGCATCGGGCGAAGCGCAGGAGCCGTTCGGACACGAACTCGTTCAGCGGCTGGGTTTCATCCTCTAGGTTCGGGCTGTAAATGCAGAAAATCGGCCGCATTTTCTCGTCCATGGCCGCTGTGAACGCCTTCAGCCAGACGGCGCCGGGCCGGTCGGTCTGGTTCAGTCCATAGGCCGCCTGTTGCCACTCGGTGGATCCCATGCCCATGCAGGCGCCCATCAGTTCATCGCTATATGACCAGGAGCGGCTGATCCAGATATTGGCGGTCACGCCTTCCTTGATGTAATGGGCCTGTGCCAGCGCGGCGGTGCGGGGCCCGTAAACGATTTCCGGCGCCACGACTACGCGGACCGGCGTGCCGTCTGGCAGCATGATGTTTTTGGTGATGAGCTCGTGCACCTTTTCAACCAGACCCCATGTCTTTTCCGCATTCGACTCATATGCGCCGGTCCGTCCATCGGCCACCGGGGTCAGGGCGATCGTGGGGATGTGGCCGACCAGCGGCCGTGGCGATGTCTTGAAAGTGCGTGGCTTTGCGGCTTTGGATTTAAAGGGTGAGGCGGTGTTTTTTGACATGGCAGATCCTTTCCATATTGAATCAAAACGATACCCGATCAATTTATGCATTTATCCGGGGATTGGCAAATGTTGTTTTAGGGTGTGATGATGCGACCATGCAGGAGGTATGTTTTTGCCCTGCATTTTCCCCTGTTTCATGCGTCGGTGTTTTTGGATGAAACAGAGCTTGGGAATGCTTGTGAAAACGTGAGGTCCATCAAAGATTGGAGCGGGAGACGGGGATCGAACCCGCGACGTTCAGCTTGGGAAGCTGACATTCTACCACTGAATTACTCCCGCCTGTGCGATATCAAAAAACTGGAGGTACTTTAGCGGGATGGGGTTGCTTTGTCTATAGGTAAGTTGCTGCCGTGCTGTTTTAGGGGCCGGATGCCGAAGTTGTGTTAAAAGTCTGGTAATTCAGTTTGAGGTCCACCCCGTTTTGTGCGGCACAAACGATTTTCGGGACATTCGCAGACTCCGGGCTTCGCCATAATCCACGGTAGGGTTTTAACCCATGGTGAATCCGCCGCTGCCGGTGCAATATAGAAAAATATAGATCGCAGTGAACCCATTTTGTCAAACATGCTGCCGGCTGGACGCCAGCAGCGAACAAACATAAGGCGCAAGGAACGAAAGGACTATCATGCTAAACAAAGCCAAAACACTAAAGGGTTACACATTAAAGGGCCTTGACGGAGAGATCGGGAAGGTCAAGGAATTCTACTTCGACGACCAGCACTGGACGATTCGTTATCTGGTCGCCGATACAGGAAACTGGCTTACGGGCCGGCAGGTGTTGATTTCCCCGCATGCGCTGCGCACCGTGATCAGGGAAGACCAACAGATCGCCATCGACCTGACCAAAAAGCAGATCGAGGACAGCCCGTCCCTGGACAGCGACAAACCCGTCTCGCGACAATTCGAGGAGAACTACTACGAGTATTATAGATGGCCGATGTATTGGGGCGGCCAATACATGTGGGGGGCTTATCCCTATATTGTGCGCGGGTCTGACAAATGGAAAGAATGCACCCAGGACAAGAAAAAGTATGATCACCATCTGCGCAGCACGCACGATGTGAGCGGCCACCACATCCAAGCCGCCGATGGCGAAATCGGCCATGTCGACGATTTCATCATCGATGACGAGACGTGGGCGATCCGCTATCTAGTCGTCGATACACGAAACTGGTGGCCCGGGAAAAAAGTGCTGATTTCGCCGCGATGGATCGAGCGCGTCAGCTGGAGCGAGCTGAAAGTCTTCGTCAATCTTCGCCGCGAGACGATCAAGCAGTCACCGGAATACACGGAGGAGTCGCAGCTGACGCGGGATTACGAGACCGGGCTGCATCGACATTACAGCCGTCAAGGCTATTGGGTCGATGAACCGGCGGCCAAGCCGCATTCCCGTTGAAGCAAACACGCGAAAGAATTTTCCTGCCTGCGCGACCTGTCCGGCCGCGAGGCCGCGAAGCGCAGGATGTGCGACAGAGCTTTTCCTGTTGCGACACACTATCGCGTGAACGGGTTGACCGCAGCACAGCACCCGTCCGGAATGCCATGGGGTATAATCCCGCCACTGACGCATCCCGCCTGTTTTTATGCTTTCCAGTTTTGATTTTCTTCTGCATATGGTTATAAGTAACATTCAGGCAATCATGAAAACAGAAAAAAATCAAACGTGGCATGAAAAGCGGCCCATTCTGGTGACCTGCGGCAGGGGGATCGCGCCTTATCTGCGGGCGGAACTAGAGATGCTGGGCTTCCCGGTGCGCGCGGAACGGCTCACGGGCGTGGAAACGGAGGGCACGCTGACCGACACCTTCCGGCTCAACCTGCAGGTGCGGACCGGGCTACGCGTGATGTGGCAGGTGGCGGCGTTCCGGGCGGCCTCGCCGGATGCGCTTCATGCCGCGGTGACGGCCCTGCCATGGGAGGCGTTCCTCGACTCGCAAGGCTATGTGTGCATCAACAGCTTCGTGCATACCGAATGCATCCGCGACACGCGCTTTGCCGGGCTGAAATGCAAGGACGCCATCATGGACCGGATGCGCCAGGCCTGCGGGCAGCGGCCGGACAGCGGCAACCGGCAGGACCAGGCGGTGGTGTTCCTGTACTGGAACAACGAGGACGCGGCGGTCTACCTCGACACCTCCGGCGAGCCGCTCTGCCGGCGCGGGTACCGCAAGATCCCCGGCAAGGCGCCGATGCAGGAGACCCTGGCCGCGGCCGTGGTGCAGGCGACCCGGTGGGTAAGCAACGGCGGCGCGTTCGTGAATCCCATGTGCGGCAGCGGCACGCTGGCCATCGAGGCGGCGCTGGTGGCCGAGGGGCGCGCACCGGGGCTGCTGCGGGAACGGTTCGGATTCATGGCCCTGCGCGGGTTTCCGTCCGATGCATGGCGGACCGCGCGCGAGCAGGCCCTGCAGGCCAAGGGGCCACGCCGGGAGGGGGCCATCATCGCGACCGACCACGACCCCAAGGCTGTGGAAGGGGCCCGGCACAACGCGCAGCTGGCCGGCGTGGCGGACCGCATCCAGTTCGGCGTGTGCGACTTTGCCGCCACGGACCTGCCGGCCAGCGGCGGCGTGATCATGCTGAACCCCGCCTACGGCGACCGCATGGGGGATACCGTGGAACTGGAGCCGGTCTACAGGCAGATCGGCGATTTTTTCAAGCAGCGCGGGCAGGGCTACACCGGATATGTGTTCACGGGCAACCTCGACCTGGCCAAGCGGGTGGGGCTGCGCACCCGGCGGCGCATCATCTTCTTCAACAGCGAGATTGAATGCCGCCTGCTGGAGTTTGAACTGTACACCGGCACCCGCCGCACGTTCGGCGGCCCGGATGAACTTCCAACTTTACCGTAGCGGCTGTGCCGGGCCGGCCAGAGGCCGGAATCACATGGTATTTTTTCATACATGAAGTTTTCCCAACTCAATCCTCGACAAGGTCAGCACTGATTGAAACAATTTCCAGACAGGTTATGTTTTTTTGCACATGTATTCGTGCGGGAATATGAAGCATTCTGCCCGCAAGGAAAAAGACGCCGGGGGTCATGGGGTCAGGCGAAAAGGACAAAGTGAAAGCATCCGAAGCGCCGGGCGGCGCCACACCTACTGATACGCAGGAAGCGCTGAGGGAGAACAACGAGCTATTCGCGCTGTTCATGCGCCACTCGCCCATCTACACCTACATCAAAGAGGTGTCATCCACTGAGAGCCGCGTGCTGCAGGCCAGCGAGAATTTTGAGCAGATGACCGGAATCCCGGGATCGGCAATGGTAGGCAAGACCATGGCGGAACTGTTCCCGCCTGAATTCGCGGCAAAGATCACCGCCGACGACTGGGCCGTCGCCTCCCAGGGCAAGGTGCTGAAGTTGGACGAGGATCTCAATGGCCGCCACTACACCACGATCAAGTTCCCGCTTGCCCTAGGCAACAAGACCCTGCTGGCGGGCTACACGATCGACATCACCGAGCGCAAGCAGGCGGAGGAAGCGCTGAAGCAAACCGAGCGGAATTACCGGGAGATATTCAACGCGGCCAACGATGCCATTTTCATCCATGACGCGGATACCGGCGCCGTCCTCGATGTGAACGACTCCATGTGCCATCTTTATGGATTCAGCCGTGAGGAGGCCTTGCGGCTGTTCCCGAATGACAGCAGCCTGGGCGCCAGCCCCTTCTCGGAGGTGGAAGCACGGCAGCGGATGGCAAAAGCCATGGCGGAGGGCCCGCAGGTTTTTGAATGGCAGGCCCGGAAGAAAGGCGGCGGGCTTTTCTGGGTGGAGGTGGCCATGAAGAGCGCCTGCATCAACGGGCAACGCCGCATTCTTGCCATGGTTCGTGACATCACCGAGCGCAAGCAGGCGGAGGAGACTCTGCGGATAAGCGAAGCGCACCTGAAGTATGCGCAGGAAGTCGCCCGGATGGGCAGCTATATATTGAACATTCCCGACGGCCTCTGGAAAAGTTCGGCCAGCCTCGACGAGATTTTCGGGATCGACGCCGCGTATGTCCGCTCCGTGGAGGGGTGGACGCGGCTGATCCATCCCGAATGGCGGCAGACCATGGCGAATTACTTCGCCCATGATGTCCTGGGCAAGCGCGGCCGATTCGACAAGGAATACAAAATCATCCAGAAAAGCGACAGCGCCGAACGCTGGGTGCACGGGCTGGGCGAACTTGAATTTGATGCGCAGAACCAGCCCGTCAGGATGGTCGGAACGATCCAGGACATCACCGAGCGTATGCAGGTGGAGGCGTCGCTGCGGGCGAGCGAGGAGAAGTACAGGAGCCTCTTCAACAACGCCGAGGCGGGGATGTTCCGGTCGTGCCTCGACGGGTCGGAACTGCTGGATTTGAACAAAAAGTACCTGTCCATCCTCGGCAGGACGCGCGAGGAGTGTGTGGGCAATCCCTCCCAGATCCTCTGGGCCGATTCGAAAGAGCGGGATGAAATGGTCAAAACGCTCAGGGCAAAGGGCCACGTCGACGACCTGGAGTGCCAACTGGTAAAAAAAGACGGCAAGATCATCCACTGCATCACATCTGTACGGCTCTATCCGGAGCAGGGAATCCTGGAAGGCTCGATCATCGACATCACCGAGCGCAAGCAGGCCGAGGCGGAAAAGGCCCGGCTTGAAGCCCAGCTGATGCAGGCGCAGAAGATGGAATCCGTGGGGCGGCTGGCGGGCGGCGTGGCCCACGACTTCAACAACATGCTGGGGGTGATCCTCGGACGTGTGGAAATGGCGATGGAGCAGGTGGACCCGGAGCATCCGCTGTATGCCGACCTGGCGGAAATCCGCAAGGCGGCCGAACGCTCCGCCGACCTCACCCGGCAGCTGCTGGCCTTTGCCCGCAAGCAGACCATCGCACCCAAGGTGCTGGACCTGAACGAAACCGTGGACGGCCTGCTCAAGATGCTGCGGCGGCTCATCGGCGAGAATATCCAGCTCAACTGGCACCCCAGCGCGGGCCTGTGGCCGGCCAATGTGGATGCTTCGCAGATCGACCAGATACTGACCAATCTGTGCATCAACGCGCGGGATGCGATCAGCGGGGTGGGCAAGATCACCATCGAGACGGGAAACAGCACCCTGGACGATGAGTACTGCGCCGCCCACACAGGCGCAGTGCCGGGGGATTATGTGCGGCTTGTCGTGAGCGACAGCGGCTGCGGCATGGACAAAGAGACGCTGGCGCATGTTTTCGAGCCGTTTTTCACCACCAAAGGGGTGGGCAAAGGCACCGGGCTAGGACTGGCCACGGTCTACGGGGCGGTCAAGCAGAACAAGGGTTTCATCAGCGCCTACAGCGAGCCGGGCAGTGGAACGGCGTTCACGATCTATCTGCCCCGGCACGAGGGCAAGGCCGGGCAGGCGCAAAAGGACATCCATGCGGAACCGGCCGCACGCGGCCGCGAAACTATCCTGCTGGTGGAGGACGAGCCGTCCATCCTGGCGCTGGCCACGAAGATGCTCGAAAAGCTGGGCTACACCGTGCTGGCCGCCAGCACACCGGGCGAAGCCATCCGCATGGCCCGGGAGCACGCCGGCGATATCTGTCTCCTGGTGACCGACGTGGTCATGCCCGAGATGAACGGGCGGGACCTGGCCAAAAACCTGCTGTCGCTCTATCCGCACCTCAAGCGGCTGTTCATGTCGGGCTATACGGCTGATGTGATCGCACACCACGGCGTGCTGGATGAAGGGGTGTATTTCATCCAAAAGCCTTTTTCGATAAAGGAACTGGCGGCCAAGGTCCGGGAGGCGCTGGAGAGGGCATAGGGGGTGGTGAATGTCCGCCAGACTGAAGCATGGGGATGCGGAAGGCAGGAAAATACCCACCACGGATAAGAGCCGGACGTTTCACGCCAAGGTAAAGGCGCAAGGCGTCGCGCAAATTCAAAATTACAGCTTCACCGTCCGGATGGCCACGGCGCGCTGCGTCAGCGATTCGGCCTCATCATCACGGCCCATTTTCCGGTAAAGCTTGGCCATGTTTTCAAGGCTCGTGGCCACCGAGGGATGATCCGGCCCGAGCACTTTCTCCTTGATCGCAAGGGAACGTTTAAAGAACGACTCGGACTCCGCGTACCGGTGCCGAGCGCGGCACAGCATCGCAAGGTGGTTCAGGCTCTGGGCCACCGAGGGATGATCCGGGCCGAGCGCATTTTCCCGGATTGTCAGGGCACGTTCATAGAACTGAGCCGCCTGCGCGTACCGGCCATGGGCCTTGTAGAGTTCCGCGAGGTTGTTCAGGCACGGGGTGATATCGGGATGATCCGGCCCGAGCGCATCCTCCCGGTTCGCCAGCTCGCGTTTCAGGTCCGCAACTTCGGCGGAATCCTTAGGGGTTGCCGATATTCTGAACAGTTTGGAAAACCATTCCATAATCAATCGTCGCTTTGTTAACAATATTATCCGCAAAATTCAAGATGCTTTTCCGCTGCCTGAATGCGAAGCGGTTGCCGCCCGGGTGGCCAAGGCACGCCGCTCCAGCTGTTCGGCTTCATCCTCGCGGCCCATTTTCCGATAGAGCTTGGCCATTTTTTCAATGATCATGACCACCTTGGGATGATCCGGGTCGAGCGCCTTTTCCCGGGTGGCCAGGGCGCGCTTGTAGAGCGGTTCAGTCTTCGCGTACTGGCCGTGAATCTTATAAACCTCCGCAAGGTTGTCCATGCTGGGGGCTGCAAGGGGGCTCTCCGGGCCATGAATCGCCTGCCACAGCGCCAGTTCGCGCTTCAGGTCCGCCGCTTCATCGGGCTCCTTCGGCTCCGACGGTCTTCCCAGCAACTTGTTGAGCCATTCCATGGCGTCCTCTTTTATCAATGGGCCGCAATTCCAAGGCGTTTTTCCCTGCTCGAATGCAGGGCGGCTCCCGCCAGGATGGTCACGGCGCGGCGCGCCAGCCCTTCCGCCTCCTGTTCGCGGCCGGTCTTCCGGTAAATCCGTGCTATGTTTTCAAGGAGCATGGCGATCTTCGGATGATCCGGCCCGAGCGTTTTTTCCTGGGTCACCAGCGCGCGTCTGTAAAACGACTCCGCCTGCGCGTACTGGCCCTGCAAGGCGTACAGATTTGCAAGGCTGCCCAGGTTTGAAACCGTGGCGGGATGATTCGAGCCGAAATCCTTCTCCTGGATCGCCAGCGCGCGCTTGAGGAGCGGCTCCGCCTGCGCATACCGGCCCCGGGCAAGGAACTGCATGGCACGCTTGTTCAGGTCGGCGGCCTCAGTGAAATCAACCGGCTCTGCCGATCTCCTGAATGTTTTATTGGCCCATCCCATGGCGATCCCCCTGCGTTATTGAAAAAAACCAACGCGATCATCCTGCGCTCAAGCGGAGGGCGGCCGCGGCGCGCTGCTCCAGCGGTTCGGCCTCCTTGCCGCGCCCGGCTGCCCGGTAAAGCGCTGCCATATTCTCAAGAATCATCGCCACATTGTGGTGATCCGGCCCGAACGCCTTCTCCCGGATCGCCAGCGCGCGCTTGTAAAGCGGTTCGGCCTTCGCGTACTGGTCCTGCGAGTCGTACAGCCCCGCGAGGGTGTTCAGGCTCGTGGCCACATCAGGGTGGTCGGGGCCGAGCTTTTTTTCAACCATTGCCAGCGCCCGTTTGTAGAGCGGTTCGGCCAGCGCGTACTGGCCTTTGGTCTCGTGCAGCAACGCCAGGGTGTTCAGGCTATCGGCCACATCAGGGTGGTCCGGATCTGCGGACTGCTCGGCAACCTGGAGCGCCTTCTTGGCCACCACCACAGCACGGCCGTAGTGTCCCTGCTGATACAGGGAGCCGACCTCGCTGTTCAGCGCCTCCCATTCAATATGCGTCGCCACGGGTCATCCTTTCCTTCCCGACCGGACCGCGTTGCCCTTTGCCTTGCGCCCCTTTGATTTCGGCGCGGGCGTGGAAACCGTTTCCGAGCCGTGGTCGTACTTGAACACGAGCACGCAGACCCCGGGATCCTTGCTGCTGATCTTTGGACTCATAATTGCCGGCTTTCTCCTGATAACGGCCAATCCACCCGCGGATGAAGAGGGAAGCACACTGCGAAGCGAAGGCAAAACCCTATCCATCCGATAGAACCCATTATCGTAGAATGCGAAAGGGATGGTATAACCCGAAAGGATTAGATTGGACGGATTTTGAGGCTAGCCGCGCGCCGCCCTGCTCAGAGCTTGGCAATGCCTTCCCTGATGGCGTAGCGCACGAGGTCCGCCTGCTTGTGGATATCCAGCTTGGCCATCACGGCGCTGCGGTGGACGTGGACGGTATTGGCGGACAAGCCCAGCACATCGGCGATCTCCTTGTTGCTGTGGCCCTCCGCAATCAGCTGCAGCACTTTGCGCTCCTGCCCGGTGAGCGCGGAGGCTGCCCTGGCTTTCCGCACGCCTTTTTTGCCATCCAGCCCAGCCTGAACGATGAAATGGGCGATGTCGGGACTGAGATAAAAACGTCCGGCATGGACTTCAGAAACCGCATCCACCACGTTCTGGGTGGCTGTTTCCTTTGTCAGATAACCCCTTGCACCGGCTTCCAGCGCCGACTCAACCATCGCTTTGGTGTCATGCAGGCTCAGGATGAGCGCCTTCGACGCCGGAAATTTTTTGAGCAGCTCCCTGACTGTTTCGATCCCGTTCATCCGGGGCATGGTGATATCGAGGATGTATACATCGGCAGGCGTTGTCCGGGCCAGCTTCAATACGTCCATGCCATTTGAGGCTTCGCCGACCACCAAGATATTCTTTTTGGCCCGCTCAATCGTCAGCCGCAATCCCTCCCGGACTATCGGATGATCATCGGCAATGACAACACGTATAGGCATAATGATTCCAAGAGGATGCAGGCGGCAGGAGTCAGAAAAAGTTCCGATTCAGGCAACCCGCGCCTGTCAATTTCCACAACAATCTAATGCTTAAGTAATGCCAGCGCAAGCAAACAGCATGTCAGGAGCCGCTTGATCTTTTTTTTGTATTTTTCACGGCTGGGGCCTGCCTTGCCGCATCAAGCGGCAGGCTCGCGCGTACTACCGTTCCTTTTCCCTTCCTTGAATCAATGGTGAAGGTGCCTTGGGCTGCAGACACCATTTCCCGCATCACAAGGAGCCCTAACTTCGATGGCACCTGCGCGCTTTGGCTGTACGGATTGAACCCGTTCCCATTGTCATGAATTGACAGGTGAATCTTTTTTTTCGAGATATGGAGGCCCACATCCACTTTTTTTGCGTGCCCGTGCTTTAAGGCGTTTGTCAGCGCCTCCTGTGCGACCCTGAACAGAATTGTGGCGAGGGTCCCTGACATCCGCCTGCGCCCCATGGATTCCCTGAAATGAATCCGGACGCCCCTGTGCTTTGTGAAAAGAGAGAAGTGCTGCCGCAGGGCGGCGCACAGGCCGAGGACATCGAGGTCGGGTGGCCGGAGTTCGATGGCCATGCCCTTCAGCCGCGCCACCGACTCATTAAACAGCTTCCGGGTCTGCTTCATCCACTTGAGCGCTTCGCCGGTTTTTCCGGCGCGGATGTCCTGTTCCATCGCGTCAAGATGGGCGGAGATTCCCACGGCCAGCGAACCCACATCGTGGTGCAGGACGGCGGACATACTTTTCCGCTCCTCCTCGCGCACAATCAGAAGCTGCATGGAGAATCGCCGCACCTGCTCCTCCGCCTGCTTGCGGTCGGTGATGTCGTGGTAGATGGACTGGTAGCTTCCATCGGGCATCATCTTTGTGTGCATTTCAACAACCACTTCCGATGCATCTGGCCGGACGATTTTGCGCTCACGCACCACAATTTCGCATTTCTGGAGCAAGTCAAAGCGCAAAGGGTTCTTGGCAAGACCCTCCGGTTCAAACGGAAGATCGCGTATATGCTTTCCGATCAATTCTTCGCGCTTCATGCCGGTCAGCTTACATATGCACTCATTGGCTTCGGTGATAAAACCCTCATGAGTGCCTACCAGTATTCCGTCCACCGCAAAATCAACGAGTTCACGATACCGGCTTTCGCTGTTTTGCAGCGCCTCCTCGACCTGCTTGCGGCCGGTGAGGTCCATCCCTGTGCTGGCGAATCCGCAGACCTTGCCGTTTTCGCCGCGTTCGGCGCGGATCGACCATGCTATGTAATGTGCCTGGCCAGCGATGTCCACCATGCGGTTTTCATGGGAAAATACGTCCTTGCCACTCTTCAGCCAGGTTTGGAAAGCCGCCTTGGTCATCTCCCGATCTTCCGGGTGGATGAAATCAAAGGCCAGGCGTCCGATACAGTCTTCCGGTGCCAATCCATAAATTTCCAGCGCGGTATGATTCACAAATAAAAAGCGGCCCTTGGTATCGACCCTGGTGATAAGATCCGGTGTTCCCTCCACCAGATTCAGATACTGTGTGCGGCTCTCCTGCAGCGCTGTCTCAACCAGTTTCCGTTCAGTGATGTCCTCGACGAGGCTGGCGAAGCGGTGACCTCCTGCCGGGAATGTGACGACATGGTGATGGCGGCCGACGGATTTCGAATACGTCTGGAAGTTCGCCGGCGTTCCGGTGGTGACCACTTTCGCGAAGAACGGCAGATACTCGGGGATTGCATCAGGAAAGACTTCGCTGATGCGCCGGCCGACAATCCGTCCCCTGGCAACGCCGGTGTGGCGTGTATAAGCGTCGTTTATCTCCAGGATGCGCCAATCCGCCGGGTTGCCTTGTTTGTCAAAGAGCAGTTCATAAAGCGCGAAGCCTTCCGTCATGTTCTGGAAGAGCAGGTGGTATTTTTCCTCGCTTTGCCGCAGCGCTGCCTCAGCCTGCTTGCGGTCGGTGATGTCCTGGAGCACGCCGGTCCACAGCACGTCACCGCCGGCGAGGGGGCGGGGAGTGGATTCGAAGTGCACCCAGCGGACCTCTCCGTTGACCAGGAGCCGGCCTTCCCACATGGACTTGACCGGCCTCGCCATGACTTTTGCGTGCAGCTTTGCGAACCCGTCCTTGTCATCGGGGTGGACCAACTCATTGAGGATGCCTGGATTCCGCTCGAACGTTTTCTTTTCAATGCCCAGGATTTGGTAGAAACGGTCATTTCCAAAGGCAAATGAATAGGGCGTGTTCCTGGAACTGAGCCAAGCGTCCTTTTTCCATGTTCTGGGTGGAAAAATGCGGACCCTGTACATGCCGGTGGGCTGGGTGTTGACCAGATCCATGTAGAGTTCGCGCTCCCGGCGGATGGTCTCCTCCGTCTGTTTGCGGCCGGTGATGTCGCGCACGATGGCCCACATGCCTTTCGGCTTTCCTGCATCATCGCGGATCAGGAATGTAAGCAACTCGACCGGGAATACGGTGCCGTCCCGGCGGCGGTATTCCTTTTCATATACGCCCGAATATCCCCTGGGAAATATCTGCTCCTTGACGATCCGGGCTTCGAAGGCGTGCCATTTTGCGGGCGTCAGGTCCTTATATGTCAACTGGCGCAGTTTCGCATCCGTATAGCCCACCATGGCTTTGAAAGCGGGGTTGACCTCATGGATGCGGCCCGCCATGTCGGTGGCCGCGAAAGCGTCCGTCATGCTCGCGTACAAATGGCGGTACCTGGTTTCCGAGGTTTGCAGCGCCTTTTCCGTCCGTTTGCGCGCCGTGATGTCTATCACAATGCCGATATAACGTGCGATGCGGCCCTGTTTGTCACGCTCCGGCCGACCGCGGGACATCAGCCAGCGTTCCGGGCTTCGCGGGCTGTTGAAGCGCCATTCGAGGTTCAGCTCATCGCCGCAACGCACGGCGTCCCGAATCTTCGCGTTGACCGAATCACGGTCATCGGGATGGACCGTTTGCAGCCACGTTTCAGCGGACGGCTTGCAACTGTGATGCGCCAGACCGTACAGCGACCATAACTCATTGCTCCAGATGTTTTCATTGGTCTGGAGATTCCACTCCCAGGTGCCGACCTTGGCCGCGTTCAGCACGAGCTTCAACCGTGCCTCATGATCCTCCAACGAGGATGCCTTCACCGCGCCTTTTTTCACAGGGGACATGGGAGATTCCGCCTTCTTCACCCGCCTGATTTGACGAATCGATTCCGGACGGGATTATCATGCGGCATGCCCGCGCTGTCGAGCCTCGAGTGGAGAAAAAATCGGCGGCGGGCTGCAAATCAACGCAGACAGGGCGGGAGATATCCCATCGAGGGGCCAGGGCGCGAAGACGGAAACGCCGTGGATACAGGCAAGCGGACCATGGACCGCCAGGCCTTTTATGAAAAACTTGCAGAAATCAACCGGACACGCTTGACGCTGTATGGTGATTACGCAACAATAATCGCTTTAAATTCAAGGGGGATAAGATGAAATGGTATCTGATGATGATGGCGGCGATGGTGTGCATGTCCGCACAGGTGTGCATGGCCGTACCGGTGGCGGAAAAGTTTTTTGTCGTGCGGGTCGTCAATTATGACCGGACGACAGCCGTCGCCATCAAAAGCGAAACAGATTTGAAAAAGACCCAGGCGGAAATCACCGCCGAGGCCGCCCTGTATCCCAAGGCGATTGAAAATGCCAAGAAAGAGTGGAAGAAGGATGCGGATTTCGGCAAAAAGCCATTTCCATCCACCTCGATCGGCAAACGCAAGTGCGATGCGGTCGGCACCCCGTTCCCCTCGGCGGAAAAAGCGGAGACCAAGCGCAGCGAGCTGGCCACCCGCGATGCCGAGATGGCGGCCAAGAAAACCCAGCACGACGCCGCCAAGGCCGCAACCATGAAAAAGGAAGATGCGAGGAAAAACGCCGATTCTGCCAAGGAAAAAGAAGGACAGGACGCCAAGGCGGTCGAGCTTTTCACGCAGGAGCTGGCGCGCCTGAAGCCGGACGCCGGCAAGAAATAACCAACGCAAAGAAAGGACCCGCACGCCATGCCATTGACCTTTGACCTGCCGCTGGAACAGCTCAAGACCTACCAGGGACGCAATCCGAAACCGGCGGACTTTGATGCCTACTGGGCGCGCGCGCTGAAGGAAATGCATGCCGTTGACCCGAAGGTCAAACTCAAGCCGGCGGAATTCCAATCGCCGGCGGCCGAGTGCTTCCACCTCTATTTCACCGGCGTGGGCGGCGCACGGGTGCACGCCAAGCTGCTGCGGCCCCGGCAGATCAAGGGCAAATGCCCGGCGGTGCTGATGTTCCACGGCTACACCGGCAGCTCCGGCGAGTGGGCCGACAAGCAAGCCTATGTGGCCATGGGCCATGTGGTCGCCGCGCTGGACTGCCGCGGGCAGGGCGGGCGCTCCGAAGACAACAGCCAAGTCAAGGGCAACACGTTCCGCGGCCATATCATCCGCGGCCTGGACGACCACCCGGACAAGATGCTGTTCCGCCAGATTTTCTTGGACACCGCGCAGCTGGCGCGGATCGTGATGGCCATGCCCGAGGTGGATGCGACCCGCGTCGGCGCCACGGGCGGGAGCCAGGGCGGGGCGCTGACGGTGGCCTGCGCCTCGCTGGAGCCGCGCATCAAGCGGCTGGCGCCGGTTTTCCCGTTCCTGTGCGACTATCAGCGGGTCTGGGAAATGGACCAGGCCAAGGATGCCTATGCCGAGCTGAAAGAGTATTTCCGCGCGTTTGACCCGCTACACGCCCGGGAGCAGGAAGTTTTTGCGAAACTGGGCTATATCGACCTGCAACATCTGGCGCCGCGCATTGAAGGAGAGGTGCTGTGGACGATCAGCCTGATGGACACCATCTGCCCGCCGTCATCGCAGTTTGCGGCCTACAACAAGATCCGCGCCAAGAAGTCCATGGTGATCTATCCTGACTTCGGGCACGAGGGGCTGCCGGAGAGCAATGACCGCAACTATCTCTTCCTTGCCGGGCTGTAATCCGCGGCTCCCGGCATACGCGGCAACATGACGGGCATCACGTCAAGCTGGGGAACACGGCATGGGGCAGGCGGCCACAGTCATAACATGGCGCAGCATCGCAATGGCAATCGCCTCATGCCTCCTGCCGGCCGCCGCCATGGCGCACGGGGCGTGGGCGGATGAGACCCAGGCCGCGGCCGTCCAGCAGGATCTAGCCGCCTTTTTCAAAGACGCGCAGGTGCGCTATGCCGGCTCGCCGGGCAACCTCGCCGCGGAAGAGAAGGTGGCGCACCTTTTCGAGTCCAGCGGACTAGACCACGGCGAGATCAAGTTCCGCGCGCCCTGCTTCCTGCCGGGCCGGACCACCCTCACGCCCCTGGCGCCGTCCGCCGGGCCGCTGACGCTGAAGCCGATGCATCCTTCGGTGATCCGCCCTGGAAACTTCACGGAACGCGATTTTGTGGCCGATGTCATCTATATTGATCCCCATGTCGCGGCGCAACGGGGCCTGCTGGAGGCGTTGCGCGGAAAGAACCTGAAGGATGCCATCATCCTGCAGGAGAACAGCGGCGGATACAACTTCATGGCGGAAATGGGCGCCAAGGGTTTCGTGTTCATCGAGCCGCAGGAGTACGGGATCCGCAAAAGCGGCAACATGCTGCCGGATGCGGAAATCCGGCTGCCGCGTTTCTGGATTTCAGCGGCGGACGGCGCCCGCCTGAAGGATGCCGTGAAAGCCGCCAACGGCTGTCGAGCGGCGCGGGTGCAGGCGGAGCCTTCCCGCTGGGACACGCGGCTGCTGCGCGACCTGTGGGCGTTCGTGCCCGGGCGGGATCCTGCGCTGGAGCAGGATGTGGTGGTGATCACCGCGCCGCTCGACAGCAACGGGATTGTGCCGGAACTGGCGGAAGGCGGCACGGCCGGCGCCAACCTCCACCTGCTGCTGAAGCTGTTCGACGAATACCGCCGCCAGCCGCCAGCCCGGTCCGTGCTGTTCGCGGCGGTCAACGCGTCGCACCAGGCCTGGCTGGGCGAACGGATGCTGGCCTGGCACCTGCTGGCGCCCGACCAGCGCCTTGAACAGGTGCGCACGGCCCTGGCGGAAGACGTCCGCATGGAAGAGATGATGACCGGCCATTACCGCGATCTGAAACTGGAGCCCGCCACACACGCCACCGACCGGCAGCTCCTGATCGACCTGCGCACGCTGACCGACCGGTCCCTGGGCAGGGCCGTCAAAGTCAAAGATCCACTGGTGCGGCAGGCCAAAAAAGATGTGAACCGCCTGCGCATGGAACAGACGGAGCCGGCATCGACCAACCTGCCGCCGGAAACATCCGCCGCCCGCCATGCGGCACTGGAGCGCGAACGCCGGGAGTATGTAGATATCCTGACCCTGTTCAACCGGGTGGGGCTGCAGACGACGCTGGACGACCTTTCCCCGGCGGCCCGGGACATCTTAAGGGGATATGTCCGCGACATCCTTGCGGCCTACCGCCATTCCGAAAGCATCAACCGGTATGACATCGCGCTGCATGATGCCAACCAGACCTGCCGCCGCGTCCTCGCCGGGCGGCGGGTCTGCTGGGTGACGGTGCTGCGCTTCGACTGGAGCGACGTGCGGGTGGGGCTGCATTCCGGCAACGACTGGAGCCTGCAGAACTGGCAGAGCCGGTTCGGGCGCAACACCACGGCGCTGGCCGCCGCAAGGCCCGAGGTGGCGTCGGGCCGGAAAGCGAACCTGTTTGTGGACACCATGACGATGGCCGGGGGAATGGATGAGGGCTATTATTTCCCGGTGTCGGCGGATGAAGGCCCCCTGGCGGTGTTCCACGCGACCGATGCCACGCCGGCGTTTTCGCTGATGAACGTGGACGGCGTTTTCGCGAAAGCCGCCTCGCCGGGCGACACCTTTGCGGCTTTGAACGCGACGAATGTCGCCAGCATCATCAACTTCACGCCCGGGCTCATGCGCGCCTGGCTTGACGATCCCGCCATCACCACGCCCGCCGAGCTGCCGCCGGTGGACTGGCGCAGCGGCGGCAAACGGACCTGCATGTGGTCGGGACGGGTGCGCACCTATGCGTTCGACCCGCTGGCGGCGGACGTGATGCCGACGCTGCCGGTACCCGAGTCCGCGGTCATCCTGCGGCAGCCGCTGGGCGGGATGGGCTTCACCAGCGACGGCGTGATCATGACCCCGTTCCTGCTGACCGACGACCGCGCCCAAGGCTGGTTTTACAATGTCCCATGGCCTTCGGCCGGCCGGCGACTCCTCTGCGATGCATTCCATTACGACCGTGATTTCATCGAGGTCGACCATGTGGTGGACGGCGGCGACGTGCACCACCGCGTGAAGTCCGACATCATCAACGAGGAGGACATCACCAAGACCCTGGCGCTTTTCAAATGCCGCGAATTCCCCATCTGGGAGCGGCATGACTCCTCGCTGGTGGCCTCATCCGGCATCCGCGAGCCCGCCTACATGATCCTCTCGGCCGCCCGCAACTCGCCGCCCAGCAAATACGGGTTCTACGGCATGCAGAGCCTGATGTCCTCCAAAAGCGACACGCAATACGGCAGCGAGGAGTGCGCGGTGTATGCCGAGCCGGGCGAGGCGATCAAGGTGGTCACCAAGTACAAACGCATGGTGCTGAACGCATCGGCGGCGGCGCCCGAAGGGGCGGGATTCACCGCGCCGGCGGAAATGACCAACGGGTTTTACGCCACCGCCCTGCGCGACATGACGGTCCTGAACGAAGCCCGGGCCGCCAACATGCGAGGGGTGACCGACGAGCTGATCACCGACTTCCTGCGCCGGGGCCGCGAGGCGATCCGCAAAATGGACGCAGCCTGGCTGGACAAGGATTACGCGGCCTGGTCGCGCAGCGCCTGCCTGGCCATGGGCGCGGAGGTCAAAGCGTACCGCCAGCTGGCGGCCATCACCAACGACATGCTCAAAGCCGTGATCTTTTACATGGCCCTGATGCTGCCGTTCTGCTTCTTCGTCCAGCGGCTGGTGTTCAAGACGGTGCGGGCCGAAGCCCAGATGGGCCTGTTCGTGCTCATCTTCGTGCTCACCTTCCTCGCGTTCCGCATGATCCATCCGGCCTTCCGCATCTCCGAATCACCCGAGGCCATGTTCATCGCCTTTGTCATGGGGGCGCTGGCGATTTTCGTGATCAGCATCCTGCACCGCCGGTTCGAAGGGGAGATGCACATGCTCTTCAGCGCGTACGGCGACATCCCGGCGGATGATGTGGCCTTCGGCACGGCCGGCCGCGAGGCGCTCATGATCGGCGTGCAGAACATGCGGCGGCGGCGGGTGCGCACCGCGCTGACCACCGCCACCATCGTGCTGGTGACGTTCACGATGCTGGCCTTCTCCAGCATCTCCAAGAAGATGAGCCCGACGATCATCCCGGCCGGGAAATCCGCGCCCTACACCGGCCTGATGTACCACTGGCCCGGCCGCCCGATGGACGGCCGCTCCGCGAGCGTGGTGCGCAACCTGTTCCGCGACCGGGGCGACGTGATCACCCGGTTCTGGCAGATCTCGCCGCGCAGCGCCTGGGGCGACAACCCCAAGCGCCGCCCCATCCCGCTGCGCGCGCAGCCGCAAAACATCGATGCGGGCGTGGATGCGGTGCTGGGACTCGACGCCAGGGAAGACGGATTCCTGGGCATGATCCCGCTGCTGCCGGGCGGCCATTTCTTCTCAGCCGATGACGCCATGGAGGTGATCGTGCCTGCCGCGCTGGCGTCGGTGCTGCGGATCACGCCGGGCAACATGGCCCATGCCACGGTGCACCTGCTGGGCTGCGACTACCGCGTGGCCGGCATCCTGGATGACGAGCGGTTCATGACCCTGCGCGACATGGATGGCGCGCCCCTGGTACCGATCCAGGTGAACATGAGCCGCAAACTGGAGGCGGAATCCGCGGACCACGAGATGGAGAACGCCACCCGCGGCACCGAATATGTGCCCATGTCCATGCTGCTGCTGATGCCCCAGCGGTGCGTGCAGCGGCTGGCCATGTACAACCCCAGCTCCCAGCCGTACAGCGTCTCCGTGCGGTTCGCGGACGAGGAACCCCTCTGGCCGCATATCGAGGACATGCTCATGGCCACGGATGCCAAGTTCTATGTCAGCAGCCGAGTGCCGTTCAAAGCCGGCCTGGATGAGAACGCCCGCTCATTTGAAGCCGGGGTGTATTTTGTCGGCGCCGGCTACCGCACATCGATCGGCGGTCTGGCGGTGCTGATCATCCCGCTGCTGATCGCGGGCACGATCATCCTGAACACCATGCTGGGGTCGGTCTATGAACGCAGGAGCGAGATCGCCATCTACAACGCGGTGGGCCTCAACCCCACGCATATCGGCATCTTCTTCGTGGCGGAGGCCTTTGTCTATGGCGTGATCGGGTCGGTCGGCGGCTACCTCGCCGGCCAGTCCCTGGTGATGGCCTGCCACCGGATGGGGTGGGTGGGCGACCTCAACCTGAACTTCTCCTCCCTGAACGTGGTGTATGTGATCCTTTTCACGCTGGCGGTGGTGATGCTTTCCACGCTGTATCCCGCCTATGTGGCCACCCGCGCGGCGGTGCCCTCCGGCAAACGGAAATGGTCCATGCCGCGCCACAACGGCCGGCGCATGGACGTGCCGTTCCCGTTCATCTACATGCCCGAGGCGCTGCCGGGGGTGATGCGCTATATCGAGGTCTACTTCAACCGCTATACGGAAGTGTCCATCGGCGACCTGCTGGCCCGGCTGGACCGGAAAGAGGCGGCGGTTGATCCGGATGGCCACCCGGTCTACCGGCTGCAATACCATGTGGCGCTGGCCCCCTATGATCTGGGGGTGACACAGACCGTCACCTTTGCCGCCGGCCACGACAAGACGGTCGGGCTTTTCCGCGTGCTGATGACCATTGAGCGTGAATCCGGACAGGATGCCGACTGGGTGGCCACCAACCGGCCTTTCCTGGACGCCCTGCGCCAGCACCTGATGCGGTGGCGCACCCTGGAGCCCGCGATGCACAAGCGATTCATTGAAGAAGGACGCCGGGCATTCGGCCCGGCGCCGGAGCAGGAAAGCATCTGACCATGGCGCTGATCCGACAAGACAAGGAACTGGAATCGTACCGGCAGCTGATGACGCCGCCGGACACCTTTGCCGAAGGGTTCTCCTGGAAGACCATCGTGGGCGCCTTCTTCCTCGGCATGGTCATGATGCCGGCCACCATGTACCTCCAGCTCTTCGCGGGGGTGCAGGGCAACATCACCGAGGCCTCGCGCTGGGTCACGATCATCATCTTCACGGAAATCGCCCGCCGCTCGCTCAAGGACCTCAAGATGCAGGAGGTCTATATCCTGTATTACATGGCCGGGCTGACCTCCACGCTGCCGTTCCGGAGCCTGCTGTGGAACCAGTATTTTGTCAGCTCGGAATTCGTGAAGGGCATGGGCATCCTGCAGGATGTCCCGTCATGGTGGGCGCCGTCCGCGGATGTGATCGCCGCCCACGGCCGCACCTTTTTCACCAAAGAGTGGATCGCGCCGATCCTCTTTGTCTCCATCTCCCTGCTGATCCAGAAGATCGACAACTACGGGCTCGGCTATGTGATGTACCGCCTGACCAGCGACGTGGAGGAGCTTCCGTTCCCCATGGCGCCGGTGGCCGCCTCCGGCATTGTGTCGCTGGTGGAAAACAAGGAAACGCGCGAGCCGTGGCGGTGGCGCTGTTTTTCAATCGGCGGCATGATGGGCCTGGTCTTCGGTGCGGTCTACATCGGCTTCCCGGCGGTGAGCGGCGCGCTGCTGGCCAAGCCGATCCAGCTCCTGCCGATCCCCTGGCTTGACCTGACCCCATCGCTCTCCGGGATTTTCCCGGCCACCCCGCTGAACCTGACGTTTGACCTCGGGTCGTTGCTGATGGGCATGGTGATGCCGTTCTGGGCGGTGATCGGCGGGCTGTTCGGGGTTGTCTTCAACATGGTCATGAACCCGATCCTCTACCACAAGGGAATCCTGTCGAACTGGGACCCGCAGATGGGATTCGTGGACACGGTGTACACCAACCAGGTGGACTTCTATCTCTCCTTCGGCGTGGGGCTGACCGCGGCCATCGCGGTGATCAGCCTGGTCCAGACCCTCTGGCCGTTGGCGGCGGCGGCCTGGGCGCGCGGCCGCTCCACATCCCGCGACACCACGCCACGCCGCCGGGAAGAGCCCACCGCATGGCAGCGGCTGGTGACCAACAATGTGAAGCGCGGCGATTTTTCCATCTTCATCGCGCTGGGCATCTACCTGTTCACCACCGCCACATGGATCAGCGCCTCCTGCTGGCTGGTGAAGGGGTTCCCCTGGCCGTTTTTCCTGGGCTACGCGCTGCTCTATGTGCCGTTCATCTCCTATGCCGGGGCCAAGCTGGAGGGGCTGTGCGGCCAGTCCCTGAGCATCCCCATGGCGCGGGAAGCCACCTATATCCTCAGCGGTTACCGGGGCGTCCAGATCTGGTTCGCACCGGTGCCGGAACCGTACTATGGCGCACAGGTGGTCGAGTTCCGCGTGCTGGAACTGACGGGGACCAAGATCATGGGGCACATCAAAACCCAGCTGGTGGCACTGCCCATTGTGCTGATTTCGTCCCTGCTGTTTTCGCAGCTGCTCTGGCGGATGGCCCCGGTGCCGTCGGAAGCCTATCCGTTCGCCCAGCAGATGTGGGACCTGCAGGCCAAGACGTCCTGCCTGACCATGAGCTCCACCATGGAAGGCGGTTCCATCTTCATGGAGGCATGGAACTGGAATTACGTATTCTGGGGGCTCGGCACGGGGGTGGTGTCGTTCGCCGGCCTCTCCATGCTGGGGCTGCCGACCCTGCTGGTGTTCGGCATGGTGCGCGGGCTGGGGCTGGCGTTCCCGGGCGCCATCATCTTCCAGGCGCTGGGCGCGTTTCTGGCGCGCTTTTATTTACGGAAAAAATATGTGATGTGGATGCGCTACGCGCCGGTCCTGCTGGCGGGCTACACGTGCGGCATGGGTCTGCTCGGCATGCTGGCCATCGCGTTCTCCATCCTGCAGCGCATGATGTCGCCGCTGGTATATTGATACAGCAGATTTTCAGGCGGGTAGGTTGAAAGCTGGAGGCGAAAGGACGGAGGGGTCAGGGTTCAGGTAAGCGATTTACCACGGAACACGCAGACACGGAAGCAGACAGGGGAGAAGAACGGAGCTTTAACTGCGATGGCGCAGCCTTGGCCGGGCAGAGTGCGGATGAACGTGAAACAGGAGATGGCCGTCCCCTAATGCGGGACGGCAGCGAACATGAGCGATGTGAATAAAAACCGGATCACCGCGCGGGCCTTCTGGCTGGGCCTGCTGTCCAGCGCGGTTTTTGCGGCCATGACGGTCTATTTCTGCAACCGCTGCGGCCTGTTTGTGTCCTCCTCGCAGATCCCGGTGCTCCCGTACCTGCTGCTGGTGGCGATGGCGCTGCTCATCAATCCGGTCTGCCGCCGGATCCGGCGGCTGCGGCCCTTCAGCGCGGCGGAAATCCTGACGGTCTTCGTGATGGGCATGGTCTCCTCGGGCATCTCCACCTTCGGGCTCTCCTCGCAGCTCATCCCGCTGGCGAGCGGCCTGTTCAACGGCAGCTGGAACACGCCGCAAAGCAAGTGGAGCCTCAATATCGCCCCGTATGTGAAGGAGGATTTCTTCCTCTCCGAAAACGGCTTCGCGGAAACCGCGCACCGCTATATGCGCAAGCTGGAACAGGTGACGCAAGACCGCAAAACGTATGAAGCCGCGCTGATGCTGGAAAGCGCGGAGCGGCAGAAGGCGGAGGCCGAGGCGGAATACGAGTCTTCGCGCCGCGCCTCGGCCGCCCCCGGCGAGTTTGATGTGCGGATCTACCGGGCGGAGTCGACCTTGAAGCTGGCGCGCGCGGCGCAACGCGATGCCGCGGCGGAATGGCGCCGCTGCGCCAAGCAGCCCAGTGAAAAATCGGCGCCGGAAGCCATCCGGATCTATCCGGAGAAAATCGACCGGCTGGAGGCGGAGGCCGCCCGGCTCAAGGCGGAGATGGACACCCTGCAGGGCCGGGCGGCCTCCGTCTCCAGC
>Ga0209697_10001724_pt1 | contig 32932 bp, 33 predicted proteins | sample AliMusrvi5mmetaG_FD_184115 | JGI IMG/M metagenome (GOLD analysis project Ga0209697, IMG submission 184115) | Freshwater lake bacterial and archeal communities from Alinen Mustajarvi, Finland, to study Microbial Dark Matter (Phase II) - Alinen... | ecosystem: Environmental > Aquatic > Freshwater... | reverse complement strand
TGCCGGTTGAGTATTTCCATGTCGTCTTCACTGTGCCGCAGGAGATTGCGGCGATCGCGTGCCAGAACAAGGCTGTTGTGTACGACATCTTGTTTCGCGCCACTGCCGAGACGCTTCGCACCATTGCTGGCGACCCCAAACATCTGTGCGCCGAGATCGGCTTCATCGCCATCTTGCACACCTGGGGGCAGAATCTGATGCATCACCCGCATCTGCACTGCGTGGTGCCCGGCGGAGGAATAGCGCCCAACGGTGAGCGCTGGGTCGCGTGCCGCCCAGGCTTCTTTCTGCCGGTTCGGGTTCTCTCCAGATTGTTTCGCCGCCTGTTCATCACTCAGTTGCAACTGGCCTTCGACCACGGAGAGCTGCAATTCTTCAACAGCCTTGAGGCGTTACGCAATCGCGTTGCATTCGCAAAACACCTGGCACCGGCAACGCGTGCAGAGTGGGTGGTCTACGCCAAGCCGCCTTTCGGTGGCCCCAAGCAGGTACTGGAATATCTTGGCCGCTACACCCATCGCGTGGCGATCTCCAACAACCGCCTGCGCGAGTTCAGCGATGGGGCAGTGACGTTCGCCTGGAAAGACTACCGCCACGAGTCGCGCAACAAGACCATGACCCTGGACGCACAAGAGTTCATTCGCCGCTTCTTGCTGCATGTTCTGCCATCGGGATTCCAACGAATCCGCCACTACGGTCTGCTGGCCAATCGCTATCGGGAGGTCAGGCTGAACCAGTGTCGGAACTTGCTGGCGGCACCAGCGCCGGTGGTGGTGGATGAGCTCGAAATCGAGGACTACCGCGACCGCTACCAGCGACTCACCGGTGTGTCGCTGCGTGATTGCCCGCATTGTGGGCGTGGTCAGATGGTGCGCATCGAAACCTTCCTTCCGGGAACCTTGCCGCGCGGGCCGCCGCCCACGTCAACATGAACCCAGACTTGGCCATAATCATCATCGTTTCTCGATCGGCATCTCGAAGCGATTGCCCCAGCTTTGTCTGCTCTCTGCGCATTTTGAAAATAGCGCGGTGCCACCCGGTAACCACATCCCCGCCGACCATGCCGAAGTCACTCGATCTATGGCTGCAGGCCCGCCTTGCGCAACTCAATTGCCATAACCTTCGGCTGCATGCGTGGAAATTGGATGGGCTGCTGATTCAATACCCATAGCGCGCCACCGCCTCGGGTGGCGGCTCAGTCCAACGGGATCTTTACCCTACCGTTCGCGGAACTGCCGCCTCAGCTTTGATTCGGCTCTTCAGCCCGCGACCGCCAGGGTAAAGACTCTCTGCAAAATGTTGCCGAGAAATTTATGTGCTGCTGACCGGGACTCCCGAGGCAGCACTGATTCTTTCAGGGGTGGTTGACGCCACATAATTTTTGTAGTGTGTTGCAGGTTTCACTTTGAGGAACCTGCCATGTTCGAGAGAATTTTTGTGGCGCCGCACACGCAGCAGCGGCATCGTGAGGCTTTGTTTTGCGAAGAGCGCATGGCTTACCTGCAGCACATGCTGGTGCGAGGCTCTACCCGCCATTCATTGAGGCAAACCGCAGAGCGTCTGGTGTGGCTGGCATTGCGGATGACACATGAAGCGCGCAACGGCATTGATGCCGATGGGCTGACGAGCATCCTTGGTGAGCCGGGCTCCAGCAATATTTCTACCAACTACCGGCAACGCCTTTATCTGGATGCCCGGCGTTGGTTCCAGTTCCTGGGTTGGTGGCGTGAGGTGATCCAACGCGTTGAAGTTGATCCAGCACTGGTTCGTTTTGTGGACTGGATGCGCAACGAACGTGGCTTGAGTCCCAACACGATTGCCAGCTGGTCGCGCTGGACGGGGCACTTTCTGCGATGGTGCCACGAACATGGCCATGACCTGAGCCGCCTGCGCCCACAAGATATCGATGCCTACCTGGCCACATACAGTGCAAGGGGCTGGGGGCGGTGTTCCGTGGGGTTCATCGTGGCCATGATGCGCGTGTTCTTGCGCCAAGCCGCAAGCCGAGGGGAATGCGCCAACACCCTGGCTGGCGCCATCTTCGGCCCCAGGGTCTATGCACTCGAATCCGTACCGGCAGCACTGAGCTGGGACGAAGTCCAGCAAGTGCTGGCCACCACCCGCGGCGCTACCGAACAAGACATTCGCGATCGCGCCACTCTCATGCTCATGGCCATTTACGGCCTGCGCCGTGGCGAGATCGTCGCTTTGCGCCTGGATCAAATCGATTGGGCAGGCAGGTTGCTGCACATCTGGCGCCTCAAACGCCACCAGCCACAGGTCTACCCCTTGGTGCCATCGGTGGCACATGCATTGGCGCAATACATTGATGTGGTGCGCCCGGCCAGCGATGTCCCGCAAGTCTTCATTACTCTGAAGGCGCCGCGCAAGCCCATGCCACCGCAGACGCTGTATGAGCTGGTGCGCCACCGGCTGCGCGTCATCGGCGTGAGCCGCCCCAAGATGGGACCTCACGCCTTGCGCCACGCCTGTGCCAGCCGCATGCTGGCCCAAGGTCTTACGCTCAAAGAGATTGGTGACCACCTGGGCCACAGCAGCACACAGGCCACCATGATCTACACCAAGGTGGACATGACCGCCCTGCGCGAGGTGGGCAACTTTGATCTTGGAGGTGTGCAATGAAGACCTCTGATGTAATCGCCGCCTATTTGGCGGTCCGCCGCGCACAAGGCGTGCAACTGCGCAGCTCTGAGCGCGTGCTCTACCGGTTGGCCCGTCAGACCGGTGATGGTGAGTTTGACGCCATCACTACCGAGGATTTGGCCCTGTTTCTGCATGGCCCCGGTGAACTCAGCAGCACCTGGAAGGGCAAACACGGCATGCTCAACAGCCTGTACCGCTTTGCCGTTACCAGAGGGTACGCCCAGCTCAACGCCTTGCCACAACGCAAACCCAAGCTGCCCCAGGCGCACCCGGCCTACATCTACAGCACCGCCGAAGTTCAGCGCCTCGTGGATGCCGCCGCCCGGCTGCAAAACCCCAAGAGCCCATTGCAGGGATCCACTTACCGGCTACTGCTGTTGCTGATGTATGGTGCTGCCTTGCGTGTGAGCGAAGCCATGGGCTTGCAGCTGCGGGACGTGGACTTGCAGGCAGCCACCCTGACGATCCGCGAGACCAAGTTCTACAAGACCCGGCTGGTGCCCATCGGCCCACACTTGGCGGGTGAGTTGCGTCAGTACTTGGGGCAGCGCACCCTTCTGCCCATGAAGCAAGGCCAAGAGTCAGCCGTTTTGTGCTCCAGAACCGGTCAGCACCTTTGGTATCAGAATGTGGTCACGCTGTTTCAGCGCATCCGCCATGATGCAGGCATCGGCACCCCGCAGGGCGCGAGCCGACCACCGCGCATGCACGATTTGCGGCACACGGCGGCCATGCACCGCTTGGTGCGCTGGTACGAGCAAGGTCTGGACGTCAACTCATTGCTGCCCAAGCTTTCGACCTACATGGGACACAGTGGCGTGACCTCCACCCAGCGCTACCTGCACATGACACCGGATTTGCTGGCCCAAGCCAACCAACGCTTTGCGGCCTACGCCGAGCAAGGTGGCAGCCATGCGTAACCGTGACCTGTTGGGGCCGTGGATACGGCGCTTCCTTTTTGAGCATCTTGTGGCTGAGCGTAATCTGGCGCGCAACACCCAGGTGAGCTATCGCGACACACTGGCTTTATTGCTGCCTTTTGTGTCCAAGCGCGTGGGGGGCGCCATAGACCGGATGGCGGTTGACGCCATCTCGCCTGAGGCCGTGCGCGCATTCCTGACACACCTGGAGCAGGATCGGGGTTGCTCGGTCGCGACACGCAACCAACGGCTGGCGGCCATTCATGCGCTGGCACGATTTGTCGGTAGCCGGGCGCCGGAACACTTGGGTTGGTGCACCGAGATCGGTGCGATCCCGGCCAAGAAGACGGCCAAGCGGCTCGTTGGCTATCTGGACAAACCCGAGATGGATGCATTGTTGAGAGTGCCGGACCCACAAACGCGACTGGGGTTTCGCGACCACGCCTTGTTGCTGTTCATGTACAACAGCGGCGCCCGGGCCGATGAGGTGGCCAGTTTGCGGGTCAGTCAGCTGTATCTGGGGACATCGCCGTCTGTGAGGATTGTGGGCAAAGGCAATAAAGCCCGAATTTGTCCGCTGTGGGACCGTACGGTGCAGGTATTGCGCACGCTGGTAGAAAGGCGTGAGCCTGGTGACGCTGTATTTCGTGGCCGCACGGGCGAGCCCATGACGCGGTTTGGGGTGCATCGGGTGGTGACGGACTGCGGTGAGCAAGCCAAGCACGAGGTGGAGTCCATGCGCCACAAGCGAGTTAGCCCCCACAACATCCGACACACCACAGCCGTTCACCTCTTGCGCGCCGGTGTAGACATCAACACGATCCGCGCTTGGCTTGGCCATGTTTCGCTGGACACGACCCACATCTATGCGGAGGTGGATTTGGAAATGAAGGCCAAAGCGTTGGCCAGCGTTGACCTGCAGGGGGTGCCAGAGATCGCTGCGAGCAAGCCGTTGCCATCACTGATGGCGTTCATGCGGGGGTTGTAGGGTGCTTTTTTATGTGATCCACATTGCAGGAGTTGCGGGCTTGTTCCGCTCGATGCCCGTGTGTGGCCGACACATAAATTTGGCCGCAACGTAAGTGTAGGTTTCGTCGTCTTTGGCTATGAGGCAGGGCGCCTCACCCATCCCCAGGTTTTTGAGTACCAGTGCCCTGATGTGGCCGTCAAGCAATAAATATTCGGATTTGGCCGGATCCGGCTGAATGACGGACAGCGGCTCAATGAGTCCGATCTCGACGATGGAGGACAAGATCTGCTTGTATTTGCGAGTATCCATCACGCCATCGGGCAGCTTTTTGCTGGGCAACAGTTGGTCCAGAGGCACCTGATAGGTTTGCAGTTCAAAGCCCAGCAACGTGTTGAGCGGGGCGGTACGTAATGTTGAATTCATGCGGTGGCTCCTTCGATGGGGTTAATACGTTCCGAAAGGTATTTGGGTAGGTTGTCCAGACCCTCAGCGCGCAAGAGGTTGACAAAGTTGTCGTCTGTAAAAAGCTTCTTCAGACCTTGCACCACGAGCAGCAGGCGTTGGTGGGCGTGCTCAGCCTTGAGGACCATTTTTCTCTGGCGGTCCACCTCTTTCTGGTACGTGCGCACCAGGCCGTAGCTGGTGGCGGGTGGACTGACCATTGACAGCGATTTGGTGCCAGGACCCTGTTCCCGGCGCTTTTCGATCAGGCGCTTGGCGGCGATGATTTGGCGACCCTTGAGGTGGCCGTTTTCGTAGGCCTCTTGCAGCATGGCGCCCAAATCAGCGTCTGTGCCTTTGGCACGAGCAATTTCCAAAGCGGTTGTCAACGGAATGGCGCCGCGTTGCACGCCTTCAATGAGTCGGTCTTCACCCTGATCAAGCAAAAACATGATGTCTTTAACGTATTTGGGTGACAGCCCCGTTTTCTGGACCACCACTTCTGCGCTGTAGCCGTTCTTGCGCATGATTTCAATGTCGGCCAGGATCTCCAACGGGCGATAACCACGTCGGGCAATGTTTTCCGCCAGACTCATGATGAAGGCGTCTTCATCGCTGACGTCGACCACCAGTGCCGGAATGTCCACTTCGCCCAGGCGCCGAAAAGCATTCAGGCGACCCTCACCGCAGACCAGTAGGTAAGTGTCCTGTCCATCGGGTCCCACACGCTTGGTGACGGTGATGGGCTTTTTGAGTCCGATGGTGCGGATGTTGCCCACGATCTCGTCGAACACTTTGGCATTGCGTTCCCTGGAATTCAAAACCTCAATGCTGGCAATGGGCACCAGCGTGACTGATTCTGGGGCGTTAATCATGGTGGTTGTCAGCGGAGGTGGTGGTTGCGGGTTGTCATGCATGGGGGGAGCTCCATTGGTGATTGGGGGAGATGGGTTTAGTCGCGCTCAGTGGCCGAGACTGCACGGGTGGCGGCCGCACCACCGCCATGCGGGCTGCCATGCCATAGAAGAAATCAAGGTTGTCAAAGCGAAAGTAGTCCAGACTGCTTTCCTTGTGGCTATAAATATTCAGGCTTTGCTCGGGCAAGTCCAGTCTCGGCAGCAAAAAATAGTCAAGCTCGGCCTGGTTGGCATCGTTGAGGCGAATCACGATGGTGATGTCGGGGGCGAATTTGGCGGGGTCAAACCGCACGTGCCAGCGTCGCACGCCTGTGAGTGCCGTGTAGCAGCGTGTTAACACCACACAAATGACCAGCTCGCGATTGACATGCAGCAGGTCCGTTTTGGGGTCGCGCCAAACCGTCCCGCCCATTTGGGCAATGGCGGCATAGGTGCGTTCAATGATCTCGGGATGCATGCGGCGTATGCGCCGGTTGATCTCCTGGTATTCCAAATTGCTATGCCGCCAATAGCCCACTTGCTCGAACGCACACTTTAGGCTGCCGAATCGCGCGACATAGGTTTTGCAGTTTGGCATGTCAGGGGATTTATCGAGTGCCATGGCGGACAACCATCCGGTGCGCTTGAAAAGTTGACGTAATTTGTCAAGCAGGTGTTCGTCGGTGTAGCGAACGCCTCGGGCATTCAAGATATTCTGGGCCGTGTGGAACACATCCTTGGGAACAATGCCTTCAAAGGCGGCTTCCTTGCGAATCCACATCTCCGGGGGATTATCAATACTGGTGGTTTTGAGCTTGCACGAACGCTTGTTGAACACGTTGTTTCCAATGTATTTTTCGTTGGTCAGGACGTCTTGCACCTTGGCCGAAGTCCACCGCAGCCCATGGTGCGGCAAGATACCCAAACCATTGAGGCGCCGGGTAATTTCAATGATGGTCAGGTTTTCGTGAATGAGCCAACCGTAGATGTTGTTGACAACCTGAATTTCGTCTTCTGGTCCCGGCATCAGGATCACGCGATAGGTGCTGATGCATTTTTGCTCGCCATGTTTGAGCTCACCCTTGACCTCACCATTTTGATCAATCATGACCCGGCGCAGTCCATAGCCGGCGGGCCCACCCTGGCGGAAACCCAACTCAATAAGGCGACACTGGCCGATGAACACCTTGGTCGAGAGTTCGCGTGAATATTCACCGGCCATGGCGCGCTTGACGCCTTTGACGATGGTGGACACCGGCGAGCCGTCGTTCTCGAACTGCTCGGCCACGTAGGTGACCAGGATGCCTTTTCGTTTTAGGACATATTCGTGGAAAGCCGCCTCGTCAGCGTCTTGAAACCGTCCCCACCGACTGACGTCGTAGACCAGCACGATGCTGAAATCCGCAGCACCGGTTTCCACATCGGAGATGAGCTTTTGCAGCGAGGCCCGACCACCAATCGACAAGCCACTCTTGCCCTCATCAGCATAGGTACGAACAATTTCGATGTTGCGCTGGCCTGCGTATTCAGCAATTTTGTCAGCTTGATTCTGGGTGGAATACTGTTGGTGATCGGTCGACATCCGCACATACTGCGCCGCCCGGAACTTCTTTGATTCCGTCTCGACTAGCATGGATCAGCACTCCTTGGCGGCGCCGGTCTTGTGGGGTTCCCCGTTCGCCGATCCATCTCTGCGACGACGGGCAGTGAATTTGAAAGGGTGATCCGCTTTGCCAGCATGGTTCTATTGCACTTTTTGTCAGGGAGGGACGGAGTCGCCATGACCGCGTGGCTGGCCTGGCAGACGCCTCATTACTTGCCTTTGTTAAATTGTAGCAAAAATTGGCCAACTGAGTCAAGTTATGAGAATTTCAAAGCAAAAGGCTGAGGCAAAATTGCCCAATGAAAGTTGGCTACATGCGCCTCGTTGGTGTCACCCAAAAATCCACCGATTTGCAGTTAGCCGCGCTGCAGGCGTGCGGTTGCGAGACTGTTTATGCCGACGATGCTGCAAGCAAGGGATCAAAGTTGATCACTGCCCTGAGCGCATTGGGGGCTGGCGACACTTTTGTGGTGACGAAATTCGACCGCTTGGGCAAGACCATCAAAGGGGTCGTCAACCTGCTCACTGAGCTTGAGTCGAGGTCCATCACGTTTGCCGCGATTGATGACGCCGTCGACACCAGCACGGCTGAGGGCCGCTACCTTGTTCGCGTGATGTCGCGACTGGCCCTGATGGACAAAGCCCTCGTCAACGAGCGGACCAAGCTGTCGTTGGCCATCGCCAAGGAAAAGGGCCGAACGGGCGGGCGACCCATCGCACTTACGCAAGAAAAAATGGATGAAGCCAAAAAGCTGATTGACGGCGGCATGCCGGTGCGCGCCGTGGCCAAGATCGTTGGCTCCAGCCAAGCGACGTTGTACCGGCTGCTGGGAGCGAAATCACGAAGCTGAGGGGTTTCGTGGCGAGGGGCTCAGGTGGTCGTGGGTAGTGAATTCCGGCCAGAGGTGTTTTTTGACTACCCGCTCCGAGACCCAGGGGCAATACTCGGATTCGGATTGACAGCCATCCTAGAAATGGCTTATACTTCAACCGTTGCTACCGTTTCCGCTACGTTACTTGGACGCGGTAGCCTACTCAAAGCCCCGAAAGGGGCTTTACCTTTTCTAACTCCGAAAGGATATTCGATGGATCGCTATGCCATATTTGTTGACGCCGGGTACTTTTTTGCCGCCGGGTCAAACGCCGCCTTTGGGGGCCGCGTGCCACGCAAACAGGTTTCGCTGAAGTCGCCGCCTGTGATGCTCGCAGCCCTTTGCGACAAAGCGTCTATCGCATCAGGAAACCTCCCCTTTCTACGCACGTACTGGTACGACGCTATGCCTGGTTTCAGGCCATCGTTGGAACAATCTTCGCTTGCCATGCTGAGTGGCGTAAAGGTTCGCTTCGGCGCTCTAAACAGTATGGGGGAACAAAAAGGCGTCGATTCGCTGATCGTCACCGACATCATCGACCTTGCTCGAAATCGAGCTATCGCCGATGCGGTGATTGTGACTGGAGACGAAGATCTAAGGATTGCCGTCCAAGTCGCTCAATCCTTTGGGGTGCGAGTTCACATTCTCGCCGCCGGCGATCCGTCCACGAACGTAAGCCCGACCTTGCAGATGGAAGCAGACTCTGTTTCCTCACTGGACAGGGATTGGTTTTTGAAACATCTGGATTTGGTGACAACAACGACTGCGCAAACAATATCTGCTCCCGCCACTGCTCAAATTCAAAACGTCACCATCGCAGATGGTTCAGCCGTGCAAGACATCGCATCTGCAACTCTAACAGTGATTGGCATCTTGCTTTCCGAAACAACTCCCGAACAGCTAGAGCGCTTGGCATCCCATTTTTCATCACAAACCACCGTCCCCCCGGAATTCGATCGCCCACTCGTGGCCAGGGTTTCTGCCGGACTTTCTGGTCGTCGTCTTTCTGGTGATGAGATGCGACAGATCCGAGGAATGTTTGTTCGGGCGGTGAAATCCCAAAAGAATTAGCCCACACGATCAGCACCACAGTGCCCGCCTGGCCGGATTCACCCACGCGCCGACCACTGCCGTGCGTACACCGGCTCATCTTCTTTCTCGATCTGGGCAGGGCCCCCGACTCTTGGTTCACCAACTGAAGGAACGCTAGCATGCAGGTCCTGTCCGCTGTCCTGAACCGCCTGTTCCAGTGCCGCTTGCAGTCGGCGGATGCTATCGCGATAAAGCCCGTTTCGCGACCGTACGAATATCTTTTTCGCTGGTTTTACCTGTTTTTTCGCGCATGGTTTTGAGCGTCGTATCGGGACCAAACCCGGGGACGGGTTGCGACAGGTTCTTGTTGAGCGTGTCGCTGCGCTTCTGTTGAATTTGACCATCTTTGTCACGATGGCGTTGATCGAGGCCGGGTTCTTTCATTTTTGATCCTTTGCTGACATCACTTCTAACGAATGTGCGCCTTTGTACAAAAGCCGCCACAGGAACACCGAACCGACGCGCTAGTTCACCCATTTGGCGTAGGTTCAATTCACGGTTACCACTCAGCAGCTCCGATACAACACCTTGGGACCCGAGTTCGTTGGCAAGATCCGTTTGCTTGAGCTGGTGCTGGTCCATCAAAAAGCGCAGCATATCGCTTGGATTGACATCTTTGGCCGGGTAGCGCAGGTCATCGTAGTCACCAATCAACTCACCAAGCGTGGCGGTCAGGTCGGCCAGAGGGTGCGCCTCATCACCGGCGCCTACATCCAATAAACCGTTCAACGATGCAGTCGCAGCATCGTAGTCGGCATCATTGCGGATAGGCCGAAGCGGAACATGCTTTGAGATGGCATGAAAGTGTTCATACAAGTCGTGAGCGACCTGTCGATCAATTACGGTTTCCATTTGTCGTACTCCTTGTGCGTGAAAACATATCGAATGAACAGCATCTGCCGGTTGAAGTGAATCGATGAGACGATCCGAAACTTGTTTCCGCCGATATCAAAAACGTAGAAGTCGCCCACTCTATCGGTCGCATTGAAAGCCATCTTCAGGGCCGAGTAATTAGCGAAAAAGCTGGCTTCGATGATCTTTCGCCATGCCTGAAGAGGCACATCGGCAGAAGGATGGTCAGCCGCGAACTCGGTCAAGGCCTTATTGGAGATCACCCGCATAAGATAAGTATATCTCAATTTGCAATATTTCGCCGTTGAGCAGCACACGCTTCGCAGCGAGGAAATTCCGAAATCCCCCTCGCAAAGTCCCCATTCCGCAGTGACGCCACTGCGACCGCACCCTACTCTTCGGTCATGCGCTCACCGGATCAACACACAGCATCTGAAACGAGATAGGCCACCATGTTTTCCACCCTGCCCGCGACCCGTCAGCACCCCACGATGTCGACCCCATCGGCAAACGACGACCACCACGACGTCATCGAAACCCGCCTGTGGCTGGATGAACACGTCTGGCTCTACAAATTGCTCCGCAGCGAAGACAACGTTTCGCCGACCTTCCGCTTCCCCGATCTGATTGCTGCCTGCGTGTCGCTGGTCTTCGCGCAGCAAAACGCGCCATCGCGGATCTTTCGCTTCCTGGGTACCCAACTGGTGCTGCGCCCGCCCCAGACACCACGTCGGCGCGAATCCATGTGGCGCTCGCAGTACGAGCTCCTGCTCGAATTGCAACGCTCGCCCGCCAACCGCCATCCGAACCCAAAATTCCAGCTGGACCAGTTGACCACCGCTTGCGTCGCTTTGCGCAGAGAAGAAGACGAGTCCGGCACCGGCATCCTTCAGCAGGCGCGTCGCAACATGGCCGAGCGCTCGCAATACTGCAAGCAGGAACGGTCCGGCTAAGGCCGGATCGCTCCGACCAAACCTGCCCTACCAGCCATTCACCCGCCCTACTCGATCCATACCAGACCCGCGATTCGACCAAACCCTGCCCGGTATCACGTCCGGACTGACCCGAACTCGACCCTGATCGCCTGAGCAATGCCGGCGGCCCACACCCAGTTGCCCACCACCTGGTGGCCTGTTTCGGTTCTATCAAAGGGTGCCTCATGCGTTTGTCGCTTTGCGCTGCAGTGACTGTGTTGGTTGTCCTGGCTGCCACGCCCACTTGGGCTCTGGCTTGTTGGAACGAGACCGCTCAACGATATGGCGTGCCGGCCGAATTGCTGTATGCCATTGCCCGCGTCGAGTCCAACCTGAATCCCCAGGCAGTCAACCGTTCACTCCAACGCCGGACCGGCTCTTACGACATCGGTCTGATGCAAATCAACAGCGGGCACCTGCCCAGTCTCGCACGCTACGGCATCCGGGAATCCGACCTATACGAGCCCTGCACGAATCTTCACGTGGGTGCCTGGCTGCTGGCAGACAGCTTTTCTCGAAGGGGTGTGTCGTGGGATTCGGTCGGGGCCTACAACGCTGCGTGCTCGCAGCTTAAGGGCGATGCCTGCACCCAGGCCCGTGCCGAGTATGCGTGGCGGGTTTATCAGCGACTGCCGTCACTGAAGACCTACTCCGCCGCGAAAGCGTCTGCACCGCTCTACAAGCCAGCAGCGGCACCAACAACCGCCACCATGCAACTCGCCGTTCGGGTGTCACCATGACGAACACCCAATCGAGTTCCCGCGCACGCGTCGTTCTCGCGGCTCTGGTGATCGGCACGGCCGTGCTGGCCTCGTCCTGCAGTCTGTCACTGCACAACCAGGGGCAGGCACCCGAACTCACGCAGCCCTCTGCAGCCCAACCCGCGCCACACCTGGCCCAGATGGGTTTCGGGCGTCAAACCGAATTCGGTCTGTGCGCGCCCGCCGCCTGCCCTGCCTTCACGCCGAAGACCCTTGCACCATCACTTGCGCCAACACCACCAATCATTGCAGCGCCGCCACTGACGCGGCTGCCAGCCACCGCCGCAACACTGCATGGCAGCGCAGAAATCGTTGCCGCGTCGCCTCCCACAGCAACGGACACGGCTTCGCCACCTAGGCATGGCACAGAGTCCGCCGTCAAGACTGTGACAGTGCATTTCAGGTTCGCCGATGCGACGCTGAGTGATGCGGGGAAGGCCGCGCTGGATGCGTCCGTGGCTGAAGTGCCCGCTGCCCGGCACATCATCGCGACTGGCCGGACTGACAGCATCGGGCCGACCCGTGCAAACAGCGTACTTGCAACGGCACGGGCCCGCGCAGTCCATGACTACCTGCTCTTCCGATATCCGCATCTCGCACCTGTTTTGAAGATCGATTCTCAGGGCAGTTGTTGCTACGTGGCACCCAACGTTACGCAACAGGGCCGCAGCCTGAACCGCCGGGTCGACGTGGGCTTCATCCGCGAAGAAGTGCCTCGGCCATGAACTGCACTCATCGCTCATCGGCGCATCCCGTCAGCGTTTTTCGCCTTCACCTGCACACGACCCGCAGAGCGCCCGCGCTCCCACCCGCCTTACCCACCCGTATTTCCTAAATCCACGCATTTTCTTTCTACAAATTTATGGAGATTTCTATGTCCACAGCCACTCTCGCCACTTCCGCTCCTTCACATCCAACGGCGGCCCGCAAGTCACTTCTGCTTGCGCTGACCGTGACCGTTCTCGGGCTCGCCTTGACCTTCCCAGGTTACGCCCTGGATCTGGTCAGCTTCACCGGCATCACCGGTCCACTGACCTCGGCCCTGACTCAGATCTCGGCGCTCGGCCCAGGGATCAAGGCCCTGGTGGGATTCGTCGGCTTCGTCGTCGCCTTGATCTCGCTGTCTGCCTTGCGCAATTTTGGGCCGGTGTTGTTCTATGTCGGGCTGGCGATCTTTGCGGCAGTCGGGTTGGTGATCGCCGGCGCGATCATGGGCGCTGTCATCTGAACTGCCAGACACGACACCGAGGCCCACATGCAAGCCGACACCTACATCCCACGTCGTCTGGACGACGCATGGAAGCTCGGATTCTGGGACGTTGACGTAGCAACTCCGGTGCTGTTTTTCTTCTTCGTGGGCTATTTGTCGGGCACCAAGCTGTCGTTTGCGGCTTGCATGGCAGCGGGCATTTTTCTGTCGAGATGGATCGCACGCCTCAAAGCGGATCGGCATCCGGCCTTCGCCGTCCACTGGCTGTACTGGCACCTCCCCTCCAACCCGCTCACGGCGATGCGGGCTACGCCGCCGTCCCACATCCGCCGCATGGTCGGTTAACCACACACGAAGGAAACCCCATGGACTTCGAACGACTCAACGGCGACGTCAAGGAGATGCGCCGACGCAACCGCAGTCTGGGGCTCACCGTAGGCGCCCTGGTTGTGGGACAGATCATTGCCCTCCTGGTCATTCTGAACCTGCTGGGAACGGTGCGCACGGTGATCGTGCCGCCGTCCATCAACAAGAGCTTCTGGGTCATCCGCGACAAGGCCAGCAGCGAGTACCTGGAGCAGATGGCCAGCTTCATGGCCTGGCTGGTGCTCGACGTCACACCGTCGAGCATCGACTGGAAGAAAGACATGCTGCTGGGCTACGTCGAATCCGATCAATACGGCGCGCTCAAGACACGGCAGGAAGTGGAGGCCGAACGCCTCAAACGCATCAACGCCACGACGGTGTTCGCGCCTCAGCAACTGGTGCCCAGCGAGGACGCGCAAAACGTCGTCGTGCGAGGACGCCTGCGCACCCTCGTCAACGGCCTTGAGACGGCCAACGAACTCAAGGCCTACCTGGTGGAGTTCAGCTACTCGGGTGCACGCATGCACCTCAAGACCTTCAAGGAGATACCCAATGCGAGCAAATAGCTCAACGCTTCAAGTGCCAAGTTCACGCATCCCACCGCCTCCCCGCTTGGCAGTGATCGCAGCCATGGTCGGTGCGATGCTGGCGACGCCATCGGCGCACGCACTGCAACTGATCGAAGCCAGTGACGGCGTTTCGGTGGAAGCCATTCTGTCGATCAAGGAACCCACTCGCATCCGCATCGAAGGCGCACCGATCACCGACGTTTTCGGGAACATTTATTCGAGCCACTGCGCTGCATCGCCGACATTGGCAACCTTGCCCCCCATGCCGGTCGGTACCCCACCCAGCAGCCCCAGCACAACCGCATCCAACCCGGCGGGCGACGTCGTGCTGGAGTGCGACCGTGACAAGGGCGAGATCTACGTCCGCCCCACGGGCACTTCGACCCGTCCCGTCAACCTGTTCATCTCCTCCGCGAATGCCACCTACACCCTGCTGCTGCGCCGCTCGGACACGCCGGCGGACACCATAGTCATCCGCGACAAGACACCCAAATCGCTGAAGCAGCCAGGAACCACACAGAGTCCGGCGGGTCCGTCCCCGAACCACATCCGCGCGATGAAGGCATTGCTGGTGGCCATGGCTTCAGACCGGGTTCCGGCGGACATTCAAGTCGAGGAAACCAACCGGCCCGTCCAACTCTGGGCCGAGGCCCAGTTTTCTCAAGTACGTCAGTACGAGGGGCGTGGCCTGCTGGGCGAGAAATACTTCCTCCAAAACGTCAGCAAGGGCGTCATGGTGCTGGCCGAACAGGAGTTCGACCGCGAGGGCGGCAACGTCGCCGGTGTGGCGATCGAGCACCACAATCTGCGTCCGGGTGAGAGCACCAGCGTCTACGTGATCCGGCGCGGGGTTGCGCCATGAACGCACCGCGCAACCTGTCCCAACGCATGCGCGACCTGCTGGCGCGCCTGCCGCCACGCCAGCGCCAGTACGCGATGCTCGCCGGCATTCTGGCGGGCGGCGTGGGCCTGCTGTGGCTGGTCTTCTCGTTCACGGATTCGGGTCCAAAGAATGGTGAGACCAAGGCTTCGACGGGACTGCCCAGCGCTGTCACCAACATCGGCATCATGCCTCCGGGCGGTCAGGTGAATCCGGTGGACCAATGGGTCGGTACCGCCGGGCGCAAGCTTGCGCAGTACGAGAACGAGCGCGAGGAACAAGGCCGATCAAACAAGGACCGGCAGGCGTTTGAAGCCAAGACGCTGCAGCGCTTCGCCGACCTGGAGCAGAAACTGACATCGGCGCAGCAAGCGGCACTGACTCCGCCACCTCCCCCGCCGACCCTACAGACCCCGGCTGCACTACCGCCTGCGTCGGCACGGTTTCCCACGACCATGCCCCCTGCTGCCAGTCTGCCGCCACCACCTCCTCCCGCTAAGGCTTCCCCGGCAGGGGCCCTATCCGGCGGATTACCCGGCACTTCGCTGGTTGCTCCGTTCGATGCACTGCCCGAAGTTCCGGGGATCACGCGCATCACGCTCGCAGATCGGAGCAAACCCACCGCATCGTCAAACACTTCGGCAGCGTCTGCGGTGGGCACAGCTCAGGATGCTGCGTCGCCCAAGGAGGTCCGTACCGTATCCTCTTTTCTGCCGGTGAGCTTCACCCGCGGCACGCTGCTGGGCGGGCTCGATGCACCCACCGGGGGTCAGTCGCAATCGAACCCGCATCCGGTGCTGATTCGCCTCGCGGACAACTCCATCCTGCCCAACCGTTTTCGGGGGGAATACCGCGACTGCTTCGTGATCGCTGCAGGTTATGGCGACATCAGTTCGGAGAGAGCCTACCTGCGCACCGAGAACCTGTCGTGCGTGCGCACCGATGGTGCCACGCTGGAGGTCAAGATCCAGGGCAGCGTCTACGGCGAGGATGGCAAGGTCGGAATGCGCGGCCGCCTGGTCACGAAGCAAGGTCAGATGTTGGCCAACGCTCTGCTCGCCGGCGTGGTCAGCGGTATCGGCCAGGGTCTGTCCACCTCCTCCACCGAATACAGCACCTCCGCGCTTGGCACCGTAGCCAGCGCGTCGGGCGCCAATGCCTACCGCGCGGGTGTCGGCACCGGGGTCGGCCATTCGCTGGACCGCCTCGCCCAGTACTACATCAAGCTGGCCGAGAACACCTTCCCCGTGATCGAGATTGATGCCGGCCGCGAGATCGACGTCGTCATCACCAAGGGGGTGCGCATCGACGTACCCATGACGGCCAGCGCGACGCCACCGGCACGCCCAGCAACATCACGCGAAACCCGCTACCTGGAGGTCCCAGACGATGTCAACTATTGATCCCCGGCACACGCACGTGCCGCCCCCCGCCTTGATGTTTGCTCTGGTGACCGCGCTGCTTTGCGTTGCTTCACCGGTCAACGCCACAACACCCGCAACAGCGGACGAAACCCGCTTGCTGGCCGTCTTGAAGAAAGCTCACCCCGGCACCCACTTCACCGAGGTCTCGCGCTCTCCGGTTGAGGGCATCTACGAGGTCTGGATGAATGGCAACGTGGCCTATGTGGCAGCCAGAAACCCACGCTATTTTTTCTTTGGCCGGGTCTTTGACGTGCAGACCCTACGCGACGTCACCGGCCCAAAACTGGCACAGGCTTCCACGCTGTCAACGTCGTCCGCATCATCCGGCGAGGTCGTTCGCACGGCGGACGCACCGGTCGCATTTGAGCAGTTACCGCTGACCGACGCCATCAAGACCGTGCGGGGCAGCGGCCAACGCAAGCTTGCCGTGTTTAGCGACCCGAATTGCTCCTACTGCAAACAGTTGGAGCCGGAACTCGCTGGCATAGACAACGTGACGGTTTACACCTTCCTCGTGCCGTTCCAGGGCGAGGCCAAGCCCATCGCGGTGTGGTGCGCCGCCGACCGGGAACAGGCCTGGCAACGCCTCATGCTGCACGGCGACAGCACCATGCTGAACACCGCTGCCACCTGCGCCCACCCCATCGCCCGCAACCTGGCAATGGCCCATCAACTCGGCGTACAGGGGACTCCCACCCTGATCTGGGCTGACGGCAGCCGCACCGAAGGCTACGTCGAGCGCGGCGTGCTGGAAGCACGCCTCCAACAAACCACGAAGGAGGCACGGCCATGAGTGTGCGGATCCAAAATCTGAGACTGATTTTTAGCTTGACGCGCGCTGCGACGGCAGCCATGGCCGTCATCCTGACGCTCGGCGGTTGCACCAGCCTGTCGGGCCTGGGCGGTGAATCAAAGTACGCCTGTAAGGCGCCGGTGGGCGTAACCTGCGATTCAGTTTCTGGCACCTATGCGAATGCCATCCACAACAATCTGCCGGGCCAGCGCCAGCAGCATTCCACCGATGCAGCGGCGCTATCGTCAACGGCACAACCGACGGCGTCACGCCACCCCCCACTCGCACCCGCCCCTGCCGTCGCGCCCAGCAACACTGGCACTCCTACCGGCATAAGTGCGCTGCGCTCCCAGTCCCGGGTCATGCGCCTTTGGACCAAGCCCTGGGAAGACGCCGACGGTGATCTCTACGACCAGGGCTACGTCTACGTGCAGGTAGATGCCGGCCAATGGCTGATCGACCACGTGCAGCGCCAGATTCGTGACGCCTATGCCCCGCTGCGCCCACCGCCCAAAGCGTCTGCGGACGCCACCAGCGACGGCGGCCAGGGTTCCGATGGTGCAACCGGCTTATCACCCTCATCGCGTCCCACGTCACCGAACACGCCCTTCCCACCTCGCGGAGCACCGTCTGCAGTTACGCCTTCAGGGACATCCTTCAACCGCACGCAGTGAGGCCCGTCATGAAAATGCCATCCAATGCCGCCCGCGCACCGCAGCCGCATGCGTCCCTGTTCAACCTGGGGCAACCTGTCGACACCCCGGCCGAACAGTTCGCGGGCTGGCTGCCCTATTCCGCCTACCTGCCCGCCGAGAAGATCTTCGTGAATCGCGACAGCATGGGCTTCATGCTGGAGCTCATGCCCCAGTCCGGCGCCGATGACCGTATGGCCGAGGTGCTGGTTTCGCTCTATGCGAACTGCCCTCCCGGCACCGGCATCCAGTTCCACCTGTTCGCCTCGCCGCACGTGCGCGCCCAGTTGCGCCAGTACGCCAACCTGCGCGTCGAGGATGAGGACCAGGCCGAGAAGGCGCAGCAGTGGGGCCGACCGGCCCGCAATGACAACCTGTTTCGCAAGCTGGCGCGCCAGCGCGTGGGCCACCTGCTGCAGGGCGCCCAGCAGTCGCTGACCGCAGGTTTTCATTACGTGGTCCGGGATTTTCGGCTGATGTTGAGCGTGGCGTTTGCGGGGGATGCCGAAGACCTGAACCAGCGTGACGCCCTGATGGCCTTGCGCGATTCGATGGCCTCGACCTTGCGCTCCGCCTCTTTGCCGAACCGCGTCTGCGATGCTGCCGACCTCATCAACTGGTGCGCGCTGTTCACCAACCCGGACCGCATCTCGCAGACTGATGGACCGGATCTGCGTTACGACGATGGCCGCGAGATTCGTGACCAGATCGTCGACTTCGACACCATCCAGGACCCGCACCCCAACGGTCTGACGCTGTGGAAGGAGAACAGCCCGTACGTGCTGGAGGCACGTTTCTATTCGATCAAGAGTTTTCCGGAGCGGTTTGCGCTGTGGCAGATGGGCTCGCTCATTGGTGACCTGATGCAACCGGCGCTGCAATACAGCGCGCCGTTTCTGCTGACCATGGGGGTGCACGTGCTGGATCCCAACGTCACCAAGTCTGTCGTCATGGCGAACCACGTGCGCGCCACCCAGAATGCCAAAAGCAAGATGGCCGACGTCATGCCGGACGTGAACAAGAAGCTGCAGGACTGGACCGCTGCAGCGGACGCCATCGACGTTGGCGGCAGCCTGGTGAGCCTGTACCACCAGCTTGCGATCTTCTCGTCGCCCGAGAAGGCCGCCTCCGCCCACGAGACGGCGAATGCGATCTGGCGGGGCCGTGGCTTTCAGCTCAACGCCGACGCCTACATGCATCGCCAGGCGCTGCTGGCCAGCCTGCCAATGACCTTGACCGAGAAGTTCCACAAGGACCTGGCCAAGATGCGCCGCGTCACGCGCAAGACCATGGCCAACGCCATCCACATGGCGCCGCTGATCGCGGAGTGGCGCGGCACGCGCACGCCGGCCTTGGTGTTTGGCGGGCGGCGCGGCCAGTTGATGACCCTGGACATCTTCGACAACGACCTGGGCAACTACAACTTCGCCATCATCGGCGCCCCGGGATCGGGCAAGTCGGTGCTGATGAACGAGATGGCCTGGTCCTACCGAGCCATCGGCGCCAAGGTCTGGATGCTGGACCTGGGACGCTCCTTCGAGAAGCTGTGCCGCAAGGCCCAGGGCACTTACATCGAGTTCCGGCCCGACGTCGACATCTGTCTGAACCCGTTCACCCACATCACCGACATCAATGAAGACATCGACATGCTGGTGCCAGGCATATCCAAGATGGCCTCCATGCAGCACGTGCTGGAGGAGGTTCAGTACAAGGCTATTTCAGCCATGGTCTTGAAGCTGTTCCGCCAGTACGGTAACGACTTGCGGATCACGGCGCTACGCGACGCTTTTAAGACCGGCACCCTGGAAGAGCTGGGTGTGGTCAACGACCAGCGCATCAAGGACCTGGCCATCATGCTCAACCCCTACGCGCGGGGCGGGCAGTACGAGCGTTTCTTCGAGGGCCGCAACAACGTCGACTTTTCCAACGACTTCATCGTTATCGAGAACGAGGAACTGAAGCGCCGACCGGATTTACATGCGGTGGTCAACATCCTGCTGCTGCACCAGATCACTGGCGAGATGTACCTGACGCGGAACCGGCGCAAAGTCTTGTTTATTGACGAGCTCAAGCAGCAACTCGGCGACGTCGGTGCCGACGATCCCGTCAAGGCTGCCGTGATCGAAGAAGCCGCGCGGCGTGCCCGCAAATACGGTGGCGCACTGGGTACGGCCACACAGAGTGCCGACGACTTCTACGGCTCCGCGCAAATGGAGGCCGCGTTCAACTGCTCCGACTGGGTGTTCCTGTTGCGCCAGAAGCCGGAATCCATAGAAATGCTGGACCGCAAGGGACGCCTGGCCATGGACGAACCGAAGAAGCGTTTGCTGAATTCGCTGCGCACCGAGGCCGGCGTGTTCTCCGAGCTGTACATCTCTTCGCCGGTCGGCGAAGGTGTGGCCCGCAACATCCTCGATCCGGCCACGCACCTGCTGTTCTCCAACAAACTGGAAGACAACGCGCCCATCGATGAACTGCGCGCTCAAGGCCTGAGCGTGGACGAGGCGATAAGCGAATTGCTGCGTCGTCGGGGGCATGCGGTATGAAGACCGGCACTGTCCAGTTCTTCCTTCACGCGCTGCTGTCGCTGCTCACGGTCGCGGCCGCTCTGGCGCTTTATGACCGCATGGTCGTGCGCCCTGCCCTCATCGTTGGCGTGGTGGACGTGGCCGAGGTGTACCGCGCCAAGGAAGCCGAGTTCACGCAGATGCTGACCAGAACCGCGTCTGAAGAAGACCGCCAGAAGGCGCTGCTGATGGCACGCGCCTTTGCGCAGCGCCTGCCCGTGGCCTTGGAGGAATTGCCGCGCGACTGCAGTTGCCTCGTGGTCCTGAAGAGCGCCATCGCGGGACCGACGCCGCACACCCTTGACGTCACTCCCCTCTTGCGCAGAAAGGTGGATGTCCCATGACCTCCGCACCCGCATCAGTACACATGCCTGTCGCAGCGTCTGCGCCAGATCAGGGCAGATGGCCCGGCCTGCGACGCCACGTGCTGGAGTTTCTATGCCACGTCCGGCTGCGTTGGTACCTGTACCTGCCCGTGTTCGCGATCTGGAGTCTTGCCTACGTCCGACTCTACGTCGATCCGACGCCGCGCCTGCCCGTGCTGTTCAACTGGACGGCCAGCCTTCCCTACCGCGTCGCGCTGGTCCGTTACGGCTCACCCCTCCTGGAACGCGGTGACTACGTCGTGTTCGCATTCGCTGGGGACGCCCAGGATTCCTACCCCGGGCTGCGCGGCCAGCCGTTCTTCAAACGGATACGGGGCCTGCCGGGTGACGTGGTGACAGTTGAGGGACGTGCGGTCGCGGTCAACGGCGAGCCTGTGGGTCTGGCCAAGCCCCAGGCCTTTGATCGACGGCATCTGGAGCCCATAGTCGCCACCGTCATTCCGCCCGGCCACTACTACGTGCAGGGCACCGGCGCCGATTCCTTCGACTCGCGCTACCGCAGCAGCGGCCTGGTGAGCGCCGATCAGGTGATCGCCACCGTGGTTCCGCTGTTCTGAGGTACCGATCATGAAATCCGTCATCAAGCAATTCACTATCACGCATGGACTCGTCACCGCTCTCGCTACCCTGGGTGGTTCTGCCGCCCTGGCGCAAACCAGCGCAGCGCGCGGCGCCTTGCAGAGCACCGACGACGTGCCGCTGGCCGATTACCTGGGTCTGTTGCAGCAGATTGCGCCTGCGGCCGAAGAAGGCGCAAAGACCTACCTCGCCGCCTTCAAGCATCGCTGTGGCCGTGACATGCGCACGGCCGAGTTGCGCCGTGCCATGACCCAGGGTGAGGGTGACCCCGTGTTGATGGGACTGATCCGCGCCAGCCATCTGCGCGATGGCGCGGCCCGCGACCAATGGACAAAGAAACTGCGCTGCCCTGGCAATGAGGCGCGATGAATCCGTCCCCAACGTTTCATCGTCCCGTTCTTCACCGGCTACTGCTGACGGGTCTGATCCTGCTGACCGGCAGCACTGGAGCACAGGCCATGGATCTCGGCGTGATCGGCCCGACCTACGAGATCAGCGAACCGCATCTGCTCAAAATGATCGAGCAGCGCCTGCGCGAGAAGGAACGCAGTGGCGAGCTCGCGCGCCTGCAGGACGAGGCCAAGGCGCGCGGTGTCGAGACCGTCACGCATCCCACGCCGGTCACGGGTGTGCATACCACGCAGACCGCGCGCAGTTTCTACTTCGACCCCAGCTTCACGTTGGACCGCAACGTCCTGGACGCACAGGGCCATCTGCTGTTTCCGGCGGGCACGCGCAAGAACCCGCTGGAGATCGTATCGCTCTCCAAACACCTTCTGTTCTTTGATGCGAGCGACCGGCGTCAGGTCGTCCGTGCGCGCGAACTGATCGCGCACTACCAGGGACGGGTCAAGCCGATCCTGACGGGAGGCTCCTACCTGGACCTCATGAAATCCTGGCGCATCCCCGTCTATTACGACCAGCAGGGCCTGCTGACGCGCCGTTTGGGCATCTCTCAGGTTCCGGCCCTGGTCTCCCAGGAAGGCCAGCGACTGCGTATCGACGAACTGGAGGTCACGAAATGACAACCTTACTTCGTCGGTTTGGCGTGGCGCTCGCGTCCAGTTTTGCGCTGATTCTGGGAAGTGTTCCGTCCGCTGCTCTGGCTGCGGGAGTCGCCACCTGCACCGGCAAATTCCCAAACCCGATCACCGACATCTGCTGGTCCTGCATCCTGCCCATCAGCATCGGCAGCGCGCGCATCGCCAACTTCGGCGATCAGGAGGACATAGACAACCCCAGCAGCCCCGTGTGCAGTTGCGGCACCAATCCGATGATTGGCCTGTCCATTGGATTTTGGGAACCGGCGCGGCACGTCGAGGCCGTGCGCAAACCCTTTTGTCTCACCTCACTGGGCGGCATCAACCTCGATCCCGGCATTCCCGCGCCCGAGGCGGCACGGTTCACACGACCCGAGGGGGACGGCGACGGTGGGAGTTTTTACCAAGCGCACTACTACGCGAATCCGGTCATGTACTGGCTGGACGTGGTGACGGATTTTCCGTGCCTGGAAAGGGGATCGTTTGATCTGACCTACCTCACCGAGGTCGATCCGCTGTGGAACGACGACGAGTTGACGCTGATCCTGAACCCCGACGCCGTGCTGTTCGCCAATCCGGTTGCGATTGCCGCCTGCGCCGCCGACTGCGTGGCCGCATCGCTGGGTTTTGGTATCCCCGAGATGTTCTGGTGCGCGGGTTGTCAGGGTGGCCTGTACCCGCTGGACGGCCACGTGCCCTATCACCTGGGCGGCGTGCGCACCGCGGCCCTGATGGCGCAGCGGCTGACGGCCAAGCTGCACCGCGAACTCATCTCCTGGGGCTGGCATGGCCGCGCCGGTCTGTGCGGGCCGTACTTCCTGCCGGTCATGGACAAGACCGCCTACAAGACCCAGCTCACCTACCCCATCCCCGCCACAGTCAAGGAAAACGGTCGCTGCTGCCAGCCCTTCGGTCGCACCACCGTCATTTGGGGTGCCGGCAAGGAGTTTCCCGTGCAAGGCGAGGACTTCGCATTCATGTTGTTCAGAAAGAGGAACTGCTGTGTTGGCTATTGACCCCTTTGCTTCTTACTCTTCTGCTAGCAATCCATTCATCCGCCGTTCGCTGGCCCTTGCCGTCCTGCTCGTGAGCAGCGCGGCTATCACGGCCACTGCGCAGGCGCAGTCCCCCTACGTCGTCACGGATGCCGATATAGAGCGCGTTCGCCGCGAGCAGCCCCAGATCACGGACCAGGACGTGGAGCGAGCCCGGCAGAAGTACCGTGCACCGAGCGATGCTGAACTGAGCGCCGCGCCCGTGCCGGCCCAGCCGAACATTGACGCCCTGCCTCAGCCGCGTACCCAAGTGCCCATCGACCTGGAAGCTTTGGCCAGAGGCTATAGCGCGCAGTCGGACGCCATGGAACAGGCACAGGGGCTTGCGACGGGACCAGGCCTTTTTGTCTTCATCAGTCTGTCCATGCCGCAGGCCACGCTGCGGCGCTTGGTGGACCAGGCGGCGCGCGCCAAGGCCTCCGTTTTCATCCGGGGGTTTGCCGGTGGCTCGCTGCGCGAGACCGTGAGCCAGGTCCAAAGCTTGATTGGCCAGCGCCAGGTAGCGGTCCAGATCGACCCGCAGGCATTTGATCGGTTCTCCATTGAGCGGGTGCCCAGCTTCGTGCTGGTGCGTGACGGCACGCGGCCGGTTTCCTGTGCCAGCGGCGTCTGTGCGCCGCCTCTTGCCCTCCTTCGCACCACCGGCGACGTGAGTCTGGACTATGCACTGGAACACATGCAGCGCCGGGCGCCGCAGTTCAGCAAGGATGCCGCCGGATTTCTGCGGCGCCTCAAGGGATAGGAGGCCACCATGCGCCGCTCCATTCGACTTGTCGTCACCTGGCTCACCTTGTCGTGCTTCCTCACGACGCAAACCGCTGGGCTGGCACAGCCGCACGATGAAGGCACCGCTGCGGGACAAACCGCCAACGCGGCGACCCGCAGCCAGATCACCGCACCCCGCGCCACCGAGGTCGTGCCCGGCTATACGACTGCACCACCTGAGTCGGCCTACTACGGCCAGACCAATTTGTCAGGGCAGGCGAATGCCCGGCTCGCCGCCTGCGCCTCGACGCCCAATGACCCGGTTTGTCAGGCGCAGGTTGGCGCCATGTCTTCCGCGAACACCCCGCGCGACGCGGTTTCTGCCTTTGATCCTGCCGTGCTCGCAGCCCGCAACATCGCAGGCAACCCGGCCACCACGCTGGAAGACATTGCGAGCTACTACAGCGGTTGTCGGGTCAGCCCCGTTGCCACATCCTCTACGCAAACCCGCGTCTGCCGTCAATACAGCGGCAATGCCCAGCAATCCTGCGCGCGCACGCTAACCGTATCACTGGCTCGCAGCACCAACTGCACGCCAGGCGACTGGTTCGCGCACGCGGGAACTGGCAGCACGGGATTGGACGCGCAGTGCGTGCCCGACCGACCCGTGGCGCAACAGCATTTCCGGATTACTGGTAACGGAATTCCTCTGGCTTTCTTCGACGTGGACATGGCCACACCTCTGGTCTTTCCGCTGGAGGTGTCCGCGTCGCCGAATAGCGCTTCGGGCGCGACCGGCGTCTGGGTCGTCAACAACCCATGCCTGGGTGACGTATGTCACCTGACGGCCATGGTCGCTGACGAATACCAAACGGTTTGCACCGGAAGTGCTGGCGACTCCGGGGACTTGAGTTGCACGCAAGTGCGCCCCTTCCTGGAAATCTACGGCGCCTGTCCCATCGGCACCCAAAGCGGTGACAACATTTTGACGTCAAGCGGCAGCGGCGACAGCTACACGTCAAGTTATCTGGATGGTGCGACTTGTTATGCCCCATCCCCAAGCTCACCCTACTACGGGTACGACGTGACCGGCACCCTGCAGGCCTGGTACTGGACGGCCTATTTGCCACGCCCGGTCGTGGGCTGGCACTTCAATCCCGCCTACGGATCTATCCCGCAGATGAGCTTGAGTTACGTGCGTCCTACGACCTCGGTTACCGAGACCGATCAATGGGACGACGCTTGCCACCCCCCGAGCAATAGCACGGGCTGCGCGGTTGCCAGCGCTGCGCGCTGTGTCGATGGCCCGGCCACCAAGATCATCGATGGCGTTCCCGTGACGCGTGACTGCTGGCGCTTTGAGACGACGTTGTCGTGCCCGCAGAATGCCGGATCGAACGAATGCGGTCCGCTGATTGCGGCAGGCTGCACGCCAACAGGCACCGTCTGCCAACAGATGAACGCAGCCACCGGGGTCTGCGAGATCAACGAGAACACCTATACCTGTCCGGTGCCGCCCGGCAGCAACGTGGCGGCGTCGAACTGCCCTGCCAACGTGTTCTGTCTCGCAGGAAGCTGCTTCAACACGAGCTACGCCAACGACGGCGACTTTGCACGTTCCATGTCGTTCATGGAAGCAGCGCGCGAAGCTGGCGTATATCTGGACACCGACAACATGCAGGTCTTCAAGGGCGAAGCCAACAGTTGTCGGGATCGCTTGTTCAAGAACTGCTGCAGTTCCGACGCGTCCGGCGCGGGCATGAGCAATCAGAGTCTGTACGGCGTCGGCTCCCGGCTGGTGTTCGACGTTTTGATGAACGCAGACAACCGAGCTTTCGTCTACCAAGGTCTGTCCGCCCTGCTCACCGGCGGGGGATTCAGTGGTTCATTCACCAGCTATGGCGTCACGGTCGCTGTCAACGGCACCGCCCTGCCTGCGGGTTCAGCGGTGCTGTATTCGGGTGACAGCCTGGTGATCGCCTTCGACCCCTGGTCGCTGGCGATCGCGGTCGTCATCTACGTCGTCATGTCGCTGACCTCCTGCAACGAGAGCGAAGGCAAGCTCGCGATGAAGGAAGGCGCGGGGCTTTGCCACACCATTGGCAGCTATTGCTCTTCGTGCCTGCGCATCTTGGGCTTTTGCGTCTCGTGCGTCGAGAACACGACCGGCAAGTGCTGCTTCAACAGCAAGCTGGCCCGGATCATCAATGAACAGGGGCGTCTGCAGTTCAGCAAGGGCTGGGGCAGTGCCCAGGGGCCCGACTGTTCCGGCTTCACGATTGCTCAGTTGCAGAGCCTGGATTTTTCCAGCATGGATCTGACGGAGTTCTATGCCTCCATCGTGCCCAGTCTGCCCAACGTGAACGCCATCCAGAACGGCAACGCGGCACGTGCCACCCACTGCTACTACGGTCAGGGGAAATGCCAATGAAGCCCACCGCAATCCTGCTCGCCACGGCCGCATTCATGGTCCTCGCCCTGACGACATCGGCGTTTGCCGACGACGTCCCTCACACTTCCTATTCCACAGTCGCACGCACGCCGGTCCCGGATGCCCGACCGGTGATGCTGGCGGCCATCCATGCCACCGACGGTGAAGCGCATGGACTGCTGACCGGGGACGTTGCCGACGCGATTACCCGGCGCTTCGGCGCCACCTCACCGATCTTCATCGACGTCACGACCGAACGCCGCTACCAGCAGCCGGGCTGCAGTCGCCTCAAGGTTTTGTTCTGGCAGGAAGGCGTATTGCTGCCAAGCGCCACGGCACCGCGTAAACAAACGATGGAATTCGGCATCAACTACTGCCTCGACGGCTTGCCGCCGAAGTCGCTGCAGTGAAGGGGGCACGATGAACCACCCACGCCCGCGCACCCGCCCCTTCGTCGACCAGTTGGTCAGGATGATCGTGATGCTCGCCTTGATGCTGGGAGCATTGACTGCCGGTGCCCAGGACAACGCGCACCGCTACTGGTCGGACACCTGGCGGGGTTGGCACTTCTACGAAGACCCCGTGCTTGATGGCGACGACAAGCCCGCGGCACCCAAAGCGGTTGCCCCCGTCGCACCAGTCCCGCCCCCAAAGGCACCGGAATTGCTGGCGTTCGAGCGCCTGCAAAAAACACTGGAGGACACCCGCAACATCGCCATCATGCAACCCACCGAGGCCAACGTGCGCCGCTACATGGAACTGGAATCTCAGGTGGTGGAGCGGGCGTCGTATTTCGCGGACGTGGCACAGCGCGTGGCCTGGGCCACGCCCGAGCTTGATCCAACCCTGCAGGGTCGCCCGGTGGGCGCCAAGGCCCTGGAGGTGTTCGAGAAACAGCAATTTGCAGATCGCTCCCGCTCCATCACCGATTTGGGTCAAGACCACGTGCTGTTCTTCTTCTACCGATCCGACTGTCCGTATTGCCACGCCTTCGCACCCACGCTAGAGGCCTTCCAGGCACGCCACGGCATCAAGGTCGTGGCCATCGGCGTCGATGGTGGACCCATGGCGGGATTTCCGGATGCACGCGCCGACAACGGCATCGCCACCACCTTGAAGGTGACCCAAGTGCCTGCCGTTTTTCTGGCCCAACCCTTCACCGGAAAGATCACGCCGATTGGCTTTGGCGTGTTGTCGGAAGCCCAGTTGCTGGAGCGCATCTCACTCGTCGCGACGCCACAGGCCGATGCCATGTTGCCTGGCAACTCTACCCAAGTCGGCCGCCAGTCTGCCTATCCGTAGGAGTTCTCCATGCCCCGAGTTTTTAATCGAGAAACCAGCGGCTCTGCCGTCGCTTTGACCCTGGCGGTCGCACTGGTGGTCACGCCCCTGCCGATACACGCGGGCGATCTCAACGCCGAGGTGAACATCATGTTCAACAACCTGGGTGCCATTGGCAACTACACGGCGCCAGGTGCCTTCCGTGGCCAGACCTTCAACACCTACACGGGCGGCAGCTTGATGATGCGTTCGCCCAACAAGGTCTATCAACTGGCCACCATCCAGTTCCCCAGTGCCAAGGCAGGGTGCGGCGGCATCGACGTGTTTGGCGGCAGCTTCAGCCACATCTCGGCGACCGAGTTCAAGAACATGCTCAAGAACATCACGGCCGCCCTGCCAGGGATTGCCTTCCAGTTGGCACTGGAGGCGGTGTCTCCATTGCTGGGCGGGTTGACCAAATGGGCCAAGGGTCTGGAGACCTGGATCAACAATGCCCGCATCAACTCCTGCGAAACCGCCAAGGCCATCGTCAGCACGGCCGCCGAAGCAACTGGCTACAGCTCACAGGAAACCTGCGCCGACCTGGCCGTCGACATGGGACTGGAGAGTGACCGGGACGCCGCACGTCGGCGCTGCGCCACCGACCGCCCCAGCGTCCTCGCATCCGCCCGGTCCTCTGGCGACGCCAACATCCGCAACAAGGCTCCCTTCGTCGGCAACCTGACCTGGAAAGCGCTGCAATACACCGGCACCTACCTGGATGATCCCGAACGCGAACTGATCATGAGCTTGGTGGGCACCGTGATCTTCTATGCGGAAGATGCGAACCGGGACCCGGAACCGATTGCGCCTACCCTGACCTCGATCAGCCAATTGCTTTACGGACAGGCAGCGGGTACCGGTACCGACGTCGTGCAGCACCTGCTGAGCTGCAACGACTACGTCAACTGCGACGTGGTGACGCTGAACACCGCCTACACCCACACGCCGTTCACAGCGAAGGTGGAGACCATGATGCGGTCCATCGCCGACAAGATCAGCACGCGTACGGCCATTCCCAACAACTCGCCCGAAGTCGGTTTTGTGAATCAGACCACCGAGCCGATCTACAAGATGCTGTCCATCGGTGCCACGATTCCCGGCTCGGGCCTCTCGGACAACCTGATCGGCCAATACCGGGACGTGATCGCCGCTGACTATGCCTATGTTTTTTTGGAACGCAATCTGCGCCTCGGCATGGCCGCACTGGAAAAAGATTACACACTTCAGCAGACGCAGCGCGAGCAAGTCAACCATATTCGCCAACGGGCCCAAGCCATGCTGCTGCAGTTGTCGCAGGAGAAGAACCTGCTGTACCAGAAGGTGGGATCGTTCCGTGCCGTGGCGGGTCACCTGGAGCAGCTTGAGCGGCAGTTGCGCTCCAGCATGCCCCAGCACGTGATCGACATGCTGGGCCAGCAGGCGGCCTATCTCTCCCAGTAACCGGCCTCACACCAACCGCCATGTGGGAAATCTACGCCTACCAGAATTCGGACAGCCTGTTCGGCGTGTTCAACGCCGCGGCCGCCATCCATGCCTCGAACGACTATCGGTCCGCCGTCGCAGCCGTGGCGTTCTGCGGCTTCGTATCCGCCCTGATCGCCTATGCCTTCGCACCAGAAAAGCTGCAAGGCTGGAAGTGGCTGGGTTCGGTCGTGCTGGTGTTTGCCGTCTTGATCGTGCCCAAGGTGACCGTGGGCATCCTGGACAAGACCGGGGGATCTGCCGTCAAGATGGTCGACAACGTACCTTTTGGCGTGGCGGTGCTGGGCAGCCTCACCAGCACCATCGGTCACACCCTGACGGGTCTGTTTGAAACCGCCTTCCAGGTGATTCCGGGGCCGGGGGCGCTTCCTGCCGAGCTGAGCTATCAACAAAATGGCCTGATGTTCGGCAACCGATTGATCCGGGAAACCGGGAACGTGGTGTTCCCCGATCCGGGGTTTCGCACTGACCTCATCAACTTCATCCACAACTGCACGACCTACGACCTGGTCGATGGCACGCTCGACCCCACGACGTTCTCCAGCTCTGGCGACGTATGGCCGCTGATGGCCACCCCCAATCCGGCGCGCTTCAGTACGGTGACGGGCGCCAGTGGGATCAGCATCGACACCTGCCCGAATGTTTATCTGAACCTGGATGGCCGCTTGCCGGCCCAGATCACACGGATTCAGGGACGGCTGGCATTTCAGCTCAATCCGACGCTGCCGGGGGCTGCGGCAGCCGCCGTCATCGCGGGTCAAGTGCAGCAGGCCTATTTCAAGAACAGCATTGCCACTGCTGCTGCCACGGCGGCCGATATCATTCGGCAGAACGCGGTGCTCAATGCCATTGAGGATACCGGCAAGATCGTTGGCCAGAAGGTGAACGATCCGGCGGCCATGATGCTGGCGGTGGGCCGGGCACAAGCCGTCGCACAACAGAATGCGTCCTGGCTCAACTACGGCAAGGTGGCTGAACAGGCGCTGCCCGTGTTCCGTAACGTGGTCGAGGCGATCACTTACGCGCTGTTCCCCTTGTTTGTGTTGTTGCTCCTGCTCACCAGCGGCAGGGAGACCATGATGGCGTTCAAGGGCTACGCGGCAATACTGATCTGGATCCAGCTCTGGCCGCCGCTGTATGCGATCCTGAACTACATGGCATCGATTTACGCAGCTTATGACCTGGCCGCAGCGGCCGATCTTGGCACGGGAACCAAGGCGCTAGCACTTCAGACGGTCTCGACCATCTATTCGCGGGCGATATCGGGGGAAGCAGTGGTGGGCTACCTGGCAATCAGCGTTCCCTTCATCGCCTGGGCGGCGCTCAAGGGAATGCAGAACATGGGCACGGCGCTGGTAGGTGGGTTGTCGGGGCTGCAGGGCACGCTGTCCAGTGCGACTGGCAGTGCTGCAGCCGGTAACGTGAGCATGGGCAACGTGGGGATGGACCAGATGCAACTGGCACCAAACCGCACCTCGGCCTTCATGGGGAGCCAGCAGAACGATCTGAGCGGCAATACGTTTTCTACTAACGCGCTGACGGGCCGCACGGCGGCAAGCCTGCTGCGCAACCAGGGGTTTGCTTCGCGCGTCGTGTCCATGCGGGTGTCGGAACAGGATGTGACCGAGGCCAGTCACCAAGCGGAAGTGGCACGCAGTGAGGCGGTGTCCGCAGGACAGCAACGCGCGGCCACGCTCACAGAAGCGTTCACGCGCGGCGTGACAAAGATGCACTCAGCACGCAACACTAAGGGAACGGCGTCTAGCAGTTTCGAGCAACTGGGGGAAAGCCTCAACAGCCTGGATCAGATTGCGCAGAGCGTGTCGCAGCGCACCGGCTTGTCACAGTCTCAGGTCGCCCACATTGCCTTCGGCGCGAGTGGCTCGCTGGGCCTCTCATCACGCGCCGGCAGCGCGAAAATCCAGGGCAACGCTGGGAAGAACTACCAGTCGGGCATCCTGAGCGACGAGCAAAAGGTACTCAACACCATGACCACCGAGCAGCTTGCCGCGTTCAAGCAATTCGGCGACCGGGTCTCGCGGGACAGCAGCGTGATGAACGTGATCGCCTCCGACAGCAAGGAGGGACGCGACATGTCTTCACGCTTGGCCACGGCAACGTCCCAGGCTGAGCGTGCCGAGGCGGCGTACTCCCAGCGTCAGACCCTGGCCGAACGCATGACCGCGGCACATGAGCGCGGTGAGACCCTCTCCATCGACGTCGCCCAGGATCCGCACAACCTGGACATGTTCATGCGTTATGCGGAGCAATATGGTGGTACCAGTGCTGCGGCGCACACGATGATGGAGTCTGAGTTAGCGCGGCAAGGGCTTCGTCCGACGCGCGTATTCTCGGATGGGACTGCGTTGCCTTCTTCGTTTGGGAGCATCCGTGACGCGTACGATCAGGAACGTACGGAGGGTGCCTTTACCTCACCCTTGGACGCAGCTCGGCATGAAAATGAAGCTCACGTGGCGGGACAACGGGCCAGCGCCCCGGCGGGCCAGCCTCGTAACGCGGGACCATCGCCGGTCAGAGCTGAGATTCAGCGGGCTCACGTACACCTTCAGGGACAGACGGCCGGTGCAGTTGGGAGATTTGATGCGAAGGCAGAGATTGTCAAAACACCCGATGGCACGCTCAAGACCAAGAAGTCATTGTTCGTTCAGACCGGCAAGCAGGTGGTCGGCGACGGAGACGTGACGTTGGACGCCGCCAAAGATGCCGTGAAAAACTTGCTCAAACGCGACAAGTAGTCACGGTTCGTGACTGCAGGGGTCATTGTCGTCGGAGTGAGGCAGGCCCGGCGATGCTGTCAATCTACCCCGGTCCAGCCAGTAGTTGCGAGATTGCTCGTCCTGTACAGTCGCAAGCTCATCTGTCTCGTTGAATTGAGCATAGGGCCGACCTCGGCGACGGCCGATTCCTGCGAGTGAACCGCCGATGGCCGCACCTGCAACGGCACCAATACTGCCCAGCAGGATTTTGAGGCCGACGCTCTCATTGAGCGCGGCAAGCACGCCAACCGCAGATCCAAGCAGGATGAAAAATAAGAGAACAGATTTACGCATACGGGTCTCCTGAAAATTCAGGGTACCCTTCAGTTGTCGTGTTTCAACTGGTCGGTTCCTTGGGGACGCAGCGCAAGCAGGATTGCCACCGAGAATTTCCCTGAAATTCTTGCTGTTTCGGTGGAGACCTGAATACACATGAGCAGTCCAGAAGTTCATTTACACGGCTAGGATGAGTGGTCTGAAACCCCGATGGCCACTCAAAGTGCCCCACTTATGGCCAGTCAAACTGCTCCACCCCGACCACCGTAAATTGATTTGCTGACCTGGGCGCACCAGTAGCTCGGAGGTCACCGGGCAGGACGTTACTTTCA
>Ga0209697_10001721_pt1 | contig 32952 bp, 27 predicted proteins | sample AliMusrvi5mmetaG_FD_184115 | JGI IMG/M metagenome (GOLD analysis project Ga0209697, IMG submission 184115) | Freshwater lake bacterial and archeal communities from Alinen Mustajarvi, Finland, to study Microbial Dark Matter (Phase II) - Alinen... | ecosystem: Environmental > Aquatic > Freshwater... | reverse complement strand
AAGCTATTCCTAAAAAAGTTAAAATTGAAGCAACACCTTATCTCAAATATGCAGGAAAAACTCTTGATCTTAAAACAAAAACCATTAAAGGCGAAAAAGCTGAAGGCGATGGCGATGTTATAAAAAACAAAGAAGGTGGCGAAATTACCTACTCCGATCAGTTTAACTATACACCTGAAATGAGAGTTGCTGAATTATGGCTTAAAGTTAAAGCAGTTAAAGGAAAAAAATCTAAAGACCTTCCTGAAGTTAAGCTCGCTGATGGCATCATTTATACTTCTACACGCGTTGATGGCGATGGCAAAGTTGAACTTGCTGATAATGGTTATCAGAAAGAAACAATCTTAAGCAAAAGCGCAAATATTTATTTTGCTTATAACAAACATGATCTCAACTTTTCACTTGCTTTGAACAAAAACAAAGCAAATAAAGCTATCATCGATTCACTTGAAATGTTTATTAATAATGGATGGAAGATTAAAGATATTTCAATCAATGCTTGGGCTTCACCAGAAGGTGAACAATCAATCAATGAAAATCTTTCGAAAGATCGTGGAAAGACAACGAATACTTATGTTTTGGACATATTGAAAAAATTATCTAAAGTAAAAAAATCTAAAGTAGCAATCAAAGATCCTACAAAAGATGTAACATTTAACGTTACTCCTAAAGGCGAAGATTTTGATGGTTTTATGAAAGCATTGAATGCTTCAAATATTAAAGATAAACATGCTATTGAAAATGTTATTACTTCACAACTTTCAAAAGCACAAAGAGAAAAACGTATTCGTGATATGACCGTTATTTATCAGGAAGTTGAAGATATGTTATCTGTTCTCAGACGCGGTGAAATCGTTGTAAATTGTTTTGAACCAAAGAAAACAGATGAGCAAATTGCCAATCTTTCAACATCACATCCTGATTCATTGGATGTAAAAGAATTGTTATATGCTGCCACTCTCACACAGGATTTAAATATAAAAGCAAAAATTTATAAATCTGCAATAACAGTTTATCCAAATAACTGGAAAGCTTACAACAACGCAGGTTATGTAAGTATTTTACAAGGCAATATTGATGATGCAGTTTCAAATCTTGAAAAAGCAAATCAGCTGGATCCTAACAATGGTCAAGTGTTGAACAATCTTGGTATTTGTGCTTTATACAAAAAAGATTATGCAAAAGCTGAATCAAATTTCCAAGCAGCACAAGGAAAAGGGATTGATGAAAAATACAATTTAGGAATTCTTTCTATTACAAAAGGTGATTATGCAGCAGCTGTAAGTTCATTTGCTGGTGAAAAATGCAAATACAATATTGCATTAGCTCAATTGCTCAACGGAACAGCTGAAGCTGCAAGCGCTACATTAGATTGCGCTACCAAAACAGCTGCCGTTTATTATCTTTCAGCTGTAGTTGGCGCTCGCACAGGCAATGATAATATGGTGTTTAATAACCTTAAAAAAGCTATTCAGGCTGATGCAAAATACAGAGAAGAAGCTAAAATTGACAGAGAATTCTTGAAATATTTCGCTAATGCTGAATTTCAAAATGCAATTAAATAATTAAAAACCTTAATCACTACTTGCTAAAAAAGCTCCGTCAATAACGGGGCTTTTTTAATTTTTCTTTTCTATTTAATAAAATTCATATATGTTTGTAATAAATTAGTTGACAATGCTGAAATCAATGACTGGATATGGGAAATCCATATGTGAATTAAATGGGAAAGTAATTACATTTGAAATAAAAACGCTTAACAGTAAACAGTTCGACATATACTTGAGAACACCGTCTTTCCTGCGCAATAAAGAAATGGAATTTCGTTCACTTGCATCAAAGTATTTGGAAAGAGGGAAAATAGATTTATCAATAAATTCCGTTCAATCAGAAGTATCGTCTGAATATTCTTTCAATACAGTTCTTGCAAAAAAATATTTTAATGAACTGAAAAAATTTTCAACAGAAATTAATGAAAGCCCGGAACTATTACCACTCCTGTTAAAGATGCCGGATGTACTGAAAAAAGAACCGGAAGAAATCAATGATGATGAATGGTTGAAAATTAAATCTGCTTTGGAACAAGCCTTTGTTTTAGTTGATCAACACAGAATGGATGAAGGGAAATCTCTTGCAAAAGATATAAATTCAAGAATCACAATTATTTTAAATTTGCTTCATCAAATCGAACCATTTGAAAAATCAAGAATTGAGACGATTCGTACAAAGTTGATGAACGGCTTCAATCAAAATTTTAAAGATGAAAAATTAGATAAAGATAGATTTGAGCAAGAAATGATTTATTATCTTGAGAAGTTTGATATTACTGAAGAAAAAGTACGACTAAAAAATCATTGTGAATATTTTCTTCAAACATCAGAAGAAAATTCTTCAGGTAGAAAACTTGGATTCATTGCACAAGAAATTGGACGCGAAATCAACACCATTGGCTCAAAAGCCAGTGAAGTGAATATTCAAAAACTGGTTGTGATGATGAAAGATGAATTAGAAAAAATCAAAGAACAATTACTAAATATTTTATGATCTGCATAAAATTTTCTAAAAGATAACAGATGGAAGGAAAAGTAATTATTTTTTCAGCGCCTTCAGGAGCAGGTAAAACAACGATTGCAAAAGAAATACTAAATAGTTTTTCAACGATTGATTTTTCTATTTCCGCCACCAGCCGCGAGAAGCGTATGGGTGAACGAAATGGAGTAGATTATTATTTTTTGAAACCGGATGAATTCAGAAAAAAAATTGAGAACAATGAATTTCTTGAATGGGAAGAAGTCTATCCTGACAGCTTTTACGGCACATTAAAAACCGAAGTTCAACGAATATGGGATGAAAATAAGCATGTCATGTTTGATGTGGATACAATCGGTGGTTTAAATATTAAAAAAATATATGGGGAAAAAGCATTAGCTATCTTCATACAACCGCCGTCAATTCAGGCATTGGAAGAACGATTAAGAAAACGTTCAACAGAAACCGAAGAAAGCTTAAAAAAAAGAATGGCGCGTGCTGAACTGGAACTTTCATATGCAATTCAATTCGACAAGAACATTACCAATGATAATCTTCAGAAAGCGATTGCAGAAACAAAAAAAGTTATTTCTGATTTTATTGCTCAATAAATATGCAATAAACTAAATATGAAAAAAATCGGTTTGTTTTTTGGTTCGTTTAATCCTGTGCACATCGGGCATTTGATCATTGCCAATCACATGGTTGAATATACTGACCTGAAAGAAATCTGGTTTGTGATTTCGCCGCATAATCCTTTAAAAGAAAAAAAAACGTTGCTTGCCGATCATCATCGGTTGGCTATTCTACGTCTTGCTGTAGAAGATAATAATAAATTTATAGTTTCAGATATTGAATTCAAAATGCCTCAACCGTCTTACACAATCAATACTCTCACTTATTTAGGTGAAAAATATCCTGACAAAAAATTTGTACTTATTATGGGTTCAGATAATCTTGATTCGCTTGACAAATGGAAAAATTACAAATTGATTTTGGAAAATTTTGAACTATATGTTTACCCGCGTCCTGGCTCACAGAGCCGATTTCTGGAACATCCACATGTTAAACTTATTCCAGCTCCTTTAATGGAAATTGCTTCTGCAAATATTCGTAAAGCTATTCGTGAGAAAAAAAATGTAAACTATCTGCTTCCTGAAAAAGTTTATAAATATATTCAGGAAATGCATTTTTACGAAAAATAAAAAAGGACTTTCAGATATTCCGAAAGTCCTTTCTATTGTTTTGTTTAGAAGTTATTATAAACCAAGAATCTGATTAAAAGTATATTCGCTTGCATTTGGAATATATTTCTTAGCTTCTTCAACATCCTTCTCTGTCAATGCTTCCAAGCTTTTCATCGTGGTTTTGATTTCTTCGCTTTCCATATCAACAAGTCTTGGAACGATGATTCCATCAGCATTTGAAATATCTTTCATTTTCAATGCTTGATATTCGCCTGTTGGAGTAGCAATCGCAATACATTGTGATTCGCCACGATCAAAGAGTTCTTTCACTGCATAACCAAGGTTTGTGCAATATCTTAAATCGTATGCAATTGGCGCAACACAACGAATTTCGTAGCCAATTTCAACTGGACGACATTTTACTTTTAATTTTAATTCCTTTAGTTTTTTCTCAAGCAATTCATTAATGATATGCGCTTTGCTTAATAAACCAAGTTCAGGATGACCGTGATCATCATAAGAAAAATTAATGCCTGTGCTTTTTATTTCTTCATCATCTATAAAATGAAAAACACCTTCAGAAATAATCACACCACCAAAAAACATGCCCATCATTTTTCTTTTGATCATTGATGAAACAATAAGCTTAATGATTCTGTCGAACGTAGCTTTTGTTTTATAAAACATTTCAGGAATAATAATCATCGGATAATGACACGCATTGCCAATACCAAGCGCAAGATGACCGGCTTCACGTCCCATTGCTGATACGATGAACCAAGTGTCATTTGTTCTTGCATCTTCAAAAACTGTTTTAGCCAAACGAGAACCTTCGTCTTTAGCAGTCTGATAGCCAAATGTAGAGATTCCTTTTGGCAATGGAAGATCATTATCAATCGTTTTAGGAACATGAATATTCTGTAATTTCATATTCTTTTCAGCAAGAAAAATGCTGATACGATTGGCTGTTGAAGCTGTATCATCACCGCCAATAGTAACAAGCAAAACAACATTTTCTTTTTTGAAAAATATGTCATTAAATTCTTCTTTCTTCGGTTTATAGCGACTCATCTTAAGATATGAACCACCGCGATCATAAATACGATCGGCAATTTCATACGTCATTTCAACATAATTGGTTTGTTCTTTAAAAATTGTGCTATACCCATGTTGTAGTCCTAATACTCTGTAATCATCCGCTAAAAATCTTTTAGTGATGGTCGCAACAACAGTGTTAATACCAGGTGCAGGACCGCCTGCACATAAAATCGCAACAGCTTTTTTCATTTTGAAAGTTATTTAGTTTATATTATTTAATACTTAAAATTCAGGGATGCAAAGATATAAATTTTATTTAAGAGAAAATATATTTTACTTTTGCAACTTTTTAGAACTATTTATGGTTTTCAGATTTTTTATATTTATAATTTTAATGATATTTTCTTTTGGTTTGTCTGCACAGACAGATACAAACCGAAGATTTTTTAATTATCATTTTCAGGAAACCATCATTTCACAATATCATCCGATCTTTAGTTCATTATATTCCGGCGAAAATAGTTTACAAAGCAATGCTGAAACTGCTACTTCATACAGTACAACACTTTTTTTAGGATTTAAATTATGGAAGAACGGTTCATTTTATTTTAATCCCGAATTATCAGGAGGAACAGGCTTTTCATCAACAAGAGGAGTTGCAGGATTTCCAAATGGTGAAGTTTACAGGGTTTCAGATCCTTTACCTCATATTTTTATTGCACGTCTTTATTACCGACAGCTATTTTCACTTTCAGATAAATACGAGCAACAGACTGATGATGCTAATCAGTTGCCAGTGAAAGTGCCTGAAAAATATATCTCTTTGACTATTGGCAAATTCAGTTTGCTTGATTTTTTTGACAATAATTATTACAGTCATGATCCAAGAACACAATTCTTCAATTGGGCATTGATGGGCAATGGCGCTTGGGATTATCCGGCAAATACAAGAGGATATAATTATGGTTTCACAACAGAATATATTACACCAAATTTTGCTTTACGTTATGCATTTGTGATGATGCCTGTCACTGCTAATGGCAGCGTCATGGATCAAAACATTCTCAAAGCAAATGGTCAAGCGCTTGAAGCAGAAAAAAATTATACCATAGGAACAAAAAAAGGCAATATACATTTACTCGGGTTTTTTAATATGGCAAATATGGGCAACTACAAAGAAGCCATTCTATGGGGAAAAAAGAATGATACAATTCCGATAATTACAAAAACTCGTTTAACTGGAAGAACAAAATTCGGTTATGGAATAAATGTTAGTCAGGAATTAGGTAAAAATATTGGAATGTTTTTTCGTTCAAGCTGGAATGACGGCAGAAATGAAACCTGGGCATTCACTGAAATTGACCATTCTGCGAGTTTAGGATTTGTAATTGATGGCAAATTATGGAAAAGAAATGAAGATAATATTGGCATTGCATTTTTAATCAATGGACTTTCAGAAGATCATAAAAATTATCTTAAAGCTGGTGGTTATGGTTTTATAATTGGGGACGAGAATTTAAATTATGCACCTGAAATGATTGCAGAATTTATGTATTTATTCAAATTGAAAAAATATCCTTTACAAATTACTCCAGATTATCAGTTTGTCATCAATCCCGCATACAACAAAGACCGTGGACCGGTTCATGTATTTGGAGCGAGAGTGCATATTGCTATGTAATAAATTTAAAAAAAACTAAAGTCCGAGATTAAGACCGCAGGAAATAATATTATTTTTCCCTTGAAAGAATGGTGCTGTATAATAATCAATAACATTAACTACTTTGGGCAACTTGGTTTTAGTGTCAATAGCTAAAGTGCCTGTTTGCGGGTCAACATAATTCATTTTATAACCCAAATCAGGTGTTTCATTTCTTATTAACTCAACAAAAACAAATGCATCGTGAAATAATTCATATTGAACTTTGAAAGAAATTACTTTACTTTCCCAAATTACATGCTTCATAAAAGGCACACCCCATGGCCAGTTTGGAATATCAGGATAAGTATTAGCAGTTGCGCCACTAATATAATTATCTCCTTTTTTCGCATATGTGTAAGAAATATTCAAATGAAGTTTTTGAATAGGCTTATATCCTAATGAAAAATAAATTTCTTGAGAATTATCTCCGAGATAATTTCCCAAGTTAACGCTATAACTCGTAAAAAAAGTGGTAGGAATAAAATGTTTATAAGTTAAAGGATTGGTACGTGTATATTCTGAAATTAAACTAACATTTTGAATAAGAAAATCATTTAAACAAAAACCTATTTTCCCACTTACTTCATTTGATTCCTTATTTTTATCAAATGCTCTTTTTAGGCTGATTTCATCAATAAAACAAGAAAGATACAAATGCAAATGTTTTATTTGTCTAGAACTAATATTAAAAAACATTTGTGAATTCTGACCATCATTATTGTTTGTATTCAGCGAATGATCTACAGATTTATAAAATAAAAAAGGAATTAAATATGCAGCCTGATTTGCATCACTGTATATAATTGAATTTCCTATAGAAATATTTAATTTTTTAAACGGTGTTAATGTTAGCATATTTGCAGTTAACCATTTGCCAACAAAAACGTTTCTGGTATTATTTCCATAATGATAGATTCTGCTACTGTCAATAACATCAGAGAAAAGCCAACCATGAACATAATTAAACTCAAACCATTTGACAGGTTTTAAACTTAATTTAACAAAGGCAAATGAAGGTGTTCTGCCTGAAAAGATATTTGCTCCATTGTAATTATCTCCCCATTCAAAATGATCTTTCATAAACCCAAAAGAACCCCAATTCCACGAATAGGTGATACCACCACGCATCTCGCTATAAGCGCCATAATCATAATCTCCTGAAATTGTTGATTTATATCTTACTCCGGTTCTTTGTGTTAAATAAGTATTTTGTTCAAGTGGTTCTGATTCATAATTATCACGCAGGTTCGCGTAGATTCCCCAATGTTTTCCAATCGTTGCAAATAGTTCTGCACCGTTCCATCTGTGGTAAATTGATTGTGATTTTTTAATAAAATAATTTTCACCAAGAATTGGATTAATTGTTAACGTAAATAATGTGTCTTTATAGTAAAAAAGGTCTGGACGCTTTGTTATATAAGGATTTTTTTTATTCAGATATTTTTTTAAATAAAAATCGGTGGTTTGCATTCCATTTAATTCTTTGCCAAAATCTTTTAAATAAAAATCCAATTCTTTTTTCTGACGTTTATTTAATTGTTCACTTTTCCCTTTTGCTTCCTGAAGTTTCACAGCAATGAACTTTCGTGAATAAGGTTTAATACAAGAATTTATTTCGATAATTTTCAAATTCGCAAGTTCATCTAAAAATTCATAAACAGTAACATTACTGATATGATAAGGAATTTCCTGCGCATTCAAACGAAAAGTTGCAATTAAAAAGAAAATCAAAAAACAAATATTTTTCACATCTATGAGTTTAATTGCTTCGTGCTTTTTTAATAAGAATATTATAAATAATCTTGAAAAAATATTTTATATCAGTGGCTAATGGATTTTTATCATAAGCATCAAAATATCTTTTCTCTGACTCAACTATTTCAGATAATTCTTTAGGCATATCAACATAAAAAGGTGGCAATAATCCCGGCTTATAATTGATGCGTCGTATTCTAAACTCTTCAGGATAAAGACTAAAAAAGTGTCTACTTAAAGGTCTGATACCAACCAGTTTCATATCTCCTTTAATAATATTATAAAACATAGGAAATTCATCCAACCATACTTTGCGCATGAATTTTCCAATAGTCGTCACTCGATAATCGTCTTTAATTTTTCCACCTGGAGCTAATTTATTTCTTTTATAAACATAATCCTGCAAATACTCCGAATAAGGAAACATTGTTCGCATTTTATAAACGGTAAATATCTCTCCATGTAGTCCAATTCTTTGCAATCGGCTGATTGGTCCATAGGTTGGTTTATTATTGTAAATCGGGTGTTTAACTTTTCGCGCAATAAAATACAAAAGATTATTTACATATCTGACTTCAATAACTTCAAATCCGCATGAATAAAGGCGTCCCAAAGTTTCCGGTTCTGAAATTACACGATTATTTCCTTGTGTTAGAAAAAAATAAATCTGTTTTGTAATAGGCAATTTGGGCATTACTCGTTTAAAAATAAAATCAATCGTGTAATACATATAATTAAACCCCGGAGGATACTTATTTAATATTCTTTTTTTCCTCAATGCTCTTGTTTCAACGCATCCAACAAAATATCCATTTTGTTTCATGACTTTATTAACTTGAATAAAGTATCGGTTGATTCGCAGAATATCATTTATTCTTTGCAGATTGATAAAAAGCTGAATGGTATTATGTTCAAAATATTCAAAATTAAAAGATGTTCGTGTATTTAAAATCAAACTTTCATTTTTCAGAATCCGTTCAATGGGTAAATAATGCTGTAAAAACGTATATAATCTTTGGTGTTTTAAAAGATAACGATTTTTTAAATTGTAAAAAACTGATTTTTCAATATCATCCAGAATCGGAAGTTCTGCGTCAAATTCTGACTCTATTTTTATTGATTCAGATTCAATTTCTTCCAGATGCGATGAACCCCGTAAAGCAAAAGGAAAGTCGTAATCTGTTTCTATCTTTTTATTAAAAAAATAAACGATACAAAATAAAATTTCTAAAATAAAAGACAAGGTTAATGTCCCGAATACAATCAATCGCGATTCAAGATAAAACTGTACGATAAAATGAATGATTAAAATAACTGACAGTATGACAAAGTCAGTTTTCATAACCGGTATAATCAAATCAGCAAGTTTCTTATACTGATTTAATTTATATTTTCCGCCTATAAAAGAAATAACAATCCACAAAAATAAAAACAGATATAAATAAAATTTATCTAATACCATAACGCCTCTGAAGGATTGCTTAATCCACAAGGCAATAAGAAAAGAAAAAACGACAATAACAATGTCGATTATGAGAGAAAAAATTTTAGGACTAATTTTATATTTCGTATCCATTATTTTTATTGCACAAACTTATACACTCTTCAAAATTACAAAATGAATTAATCAAATGTAATTTATTTACAATAATAAAATGAAAAAAATGAGATGAATGGTTCTCTAACTTTTGTTGAACAGGATTTAATAGACTTATTTTATTCAAACGCCCTTAAGAATTTTCTGTTCAATCAATGAAGTGGAATAACCCTGAACAAGGTCAATTGTAATCACTTCACCATGATTAGCTTTAACAATGTCGTAACCGACAATATTTTCAGGATTATAATCATTTCCTTTTACAAGCACGTCGGGTTGGATTAATTTGATAAGATTATAAGGCGTTTCATCATCGAACAAAATAATGCCATTGATGAAAAAAAGTGAAGCAAGTAAAATTTTTCTTGAGTTTTCATCAATGATCGGACGATTATTATTTTTTATTTTTTTTATTGACGCATCGCTATTCAGTCCAACGATCAAAATATCACCTAAATCAGCGGCTTTCGACAGATAATCAATATGTCCTAAATGCAGAATATCAAAACAACCGTTTGTAAAAACAATCTTTTTCGACTGCATTCTCCATATAAAAAGCATTCGTTGCAATGCTTCTAATGTATAAATTTTTGAATGAACTACTTCAAGTTTTTTCATTCTTTAATTTTCTATTTGATTGAACAAACAACATGATAAAAGATATACTTCCTAAAAACAATATGCTTAATATCTGCGCTGCGTGTGATATTGCGGCAAAAGAAAAAGCTGCATCAGAATGAATGCCGAAAATTTTTGATAATAATATTTTGACAATATAATGATACGTGCCAACTCCGCCAGGAACAGGCAATACAACGCCGATACTTCCAAAAGCCATGACAGTTAATGCATCATGAAAGGATAATGATTTTGTGTCTGTAATTGCGAAAAAACAAAAATAGATGGACAACGTGTAGAAAAACCATAATAATACGGAGAGGAACAAAAAACTTTTAATGCTTTTTATTTTCCTAATACTTTTTATTCCTGCTGTAAACTCTTTTAAAATATTCATCATTTTCAAATAAATATCAAATCGTATTAAAATAGGTTTTATAATAAAACGATAGGTAAATATAAAAGCTGCAATAAAAATTAATATAATAAAAAATATCAACATGAAATTATTCAACTTCAAATGAATATTATCTAAGAATATTTCAGACATGAAAGTACTTAACAATTGCCATTGACAAATAATTACAAAAAATAATATTAAAAGCAAACATAAAAGATCGAAAATTCTTTCGACAATCACGGTTCCAAGCACAGGATGAAATGGTATTTTATTTTGTTTGCTGATAACGCCACAACGAGTAATTTCGCCGGCTCTTGGTATTGCTAAATTAGTCATATAACCTGTCATCACTGCATAAAACGAAATTGACAATTTTGTTTCGTAGCCTAATGGAGCAATTAGTAAATTCCATCGCATGGCACGAATTATATGGCTAATTAGTCCGGTAAATAAGGCTAAAACAATCCAACGATATTCGGCATGACGAAAATCATTAATGATAACTGAAATATTTTGATTTATAAAACTCAAATAAAACAATAGCAATCCAATAAAAAGGAAAAAGACGTATTGGATGCTAGTTAATAAAAGTTTTTTCAAAAGAATTATGGTTGTTGTTTATTATTTTGAGGAAAAATCACAGCGGGTTTAAAATTTTTCGCTTTGTCAAAATCCATAATGGCATATGAAATAATAATAACTATATCCCCCACCAATGCTTTTCTGGCTGCAGGTCCGTTCATGCCAATCACACCAGAACCTCTTTCTCCTTTAATCACATAAGTCTCTAAACGTTCGCCATTATTCATGTTCAACACATGTACTTTTTCATTCTCAATAATATTTGCAGCATCCATCATATCTTCATCAATCGTGATGCTACCAATATAGTCGGGATCAGCATAAGTCACTTTCACCCGGTGTATCTTTGATTTTAAAACTTCGATATTCATGGAACAAAAATAAGAAATAATTTATTACACTTGATGAAAGAAAAAAAATCGAATTAAAAAAATAGATTATCAATCAAACGAATTGTCCCAATATAAACAGCAACCAATGCAATTGGTTTATCTGTTTCATTCCAGTTATTTATAATTTTCAATGTATCACTGTCAGCAATCTCAAAGTATTCAGGGGTTAAAGAGTGTTTTTTAATTTCAGAAATAACCCATTCTTTTAATTGGGAAATAGAAGTATTTTTTTCTTTTTCTTTTGTTTCTTTTAATATTTGAAAAATAATCGGAGCAATTGTTCTTTCATTAACAGATAAGCGTTCATTGCGTGAACTCATTGCCAATCCATCAGTTTCACGAACTATCGGACAGGAAATAATTTTTACTGGTAAGTTTAGTTTTCTAACCATTTCTTTAATTACAACAAGTTGTTGAAAATCTTTTTCACCAAAATAAGCGTGATTTGGCTGAATAATATTAAAAAATTTCTCAACAACAACGGCAACTCCATTGAAATGCCCGGGACGAAATTTGCCTTCAAGAATTTTATCAAGATAATCAAAATCAAATGTTTTAATTTCTTCACCGTCAGGATACATTTCGTTGACTAATGGGCAAAAAAGAATATCGCATTTTGCATCTTTTAGAATGTCAATATCTCTATTTATAGTTTTTGGATATTTTTCAAAATCTTCTTTATTATTGAACTGAACGGGATTGACAAAAATACTGCAAACAGTAATATCACTTTCTTCTCTGCATTTTTCAATCAATGAAATATGCCCCTGATGCAAAGCGCCCATTGTAGGAACAAATCCAATAGACATTTTTTTTTCTTTCTGTTTCTTGAGAAATATTTTGATTTCGTCAACCTTTGTAAAGATATTCATCGTTAATTAGAAATAAAAAACATTTTTTTAAAAAAAAAGCTGTGCAAAACTAATATGAAAAACATTATAATTAGCTAAAATTTACTAACTTTGCAAAACATTTTACAAAATAAGATTATGAAAAAACCCAATGTCTTATTTGTCACACATGACATTACTCCTTTTCTAAAAGACAGCCACATGGGGAAAATCTGCAGGTATCTACCTCAGGGAATCCAAGAGAGAAACAAAGAAATTAGAACTTTCATGCCGCGTTTTGGCAGTATCAATGAAAGAAAAAATCAACTTCACGAAGTCATCCGACTTTCAGGGATGAATCTAATCATTAATGATTTAGACCATCCTTTAATAATTAAAGTAGCTTCTATACAATCTGCTCGTATGCAGATCTACTTTATTGATAACGAAGATTATTTCCAACGGAAATATGTGTTTCATGACAAAAACAATAAATTCTTCAAAGACAATGATGAACGAGCTATCTTTTTTGCCAGAGGAGTTATTGAAACGGTGAAAAAATTAGGTTGGGCTCCTGACATCATTCATTGTCATGGCTGGATGTCAAGTCTGACAAGCCTCTATATTAAAAAAGCATATAAAAACAATCCTCTCTTTTCTCAAGTAAAAATAATTTGTTCGATTTATAATGAAGAATTTTCAGACATGTTCAGTAAAAACTTTTCAACCAAAGTAAAACTTGAAGGAATTGAAAATTCAGATTTAAATCATCTAAAAAGTTTAAATTATGCTGGACTTATAAAAACGGCCATTGATAATTCTGATGGAATTATTATTGCTGATGAAAAAATCAATCCTGAAATTGTTAAATATTTAAAAACGGTTCAGATACCTGTTCTACCCTATCAATCGCCGGATACAGATGCGTATATTGACACGTATTCAAATTTTTACGATGAAATTCTGATTGATGAACCTGTTTACTCAAACTAAAAAGCTAACCATTTACCAATCATTTGATCTATTATATCTGATGAACGTATCCGATCTCAAAAAAATTAAGTTCTTTCCTTTACTTGGATTGATAATCATTTTACTGAATTTCAGTTCATGCAAAAAAGATCCAGAACAAATTACATTAAAACAAATATCAGATAGTAAAATAAATTATATTCCATCTGATTCTACTACAATTCTGGCATATTCTGCTATTGATGATTCTGTTAAAACAACAAGTCTTTCTTATTATCTTCTTGGTAGTATTAACGACCCAATATTCGGCAAAACTACAGCGGGAATATATTCTCAATTTACTTTTGACACAACTACAATTTCATTTGGATCATCGCCTGTTTGCGACTCACTTGTGCTTACGCTTGCTTACACCGGTGCCTATTACGGTGATACTAATTCTCTTCAGAATGTTAAAGTTTTTGAACTGGACGACACAATCTCCAATTCAAACAGCATTCCATATTATGCAACCAGTTCCATACCTGCCCGAACATTGTTGGGAAGTAAAATATTTAAAGGTAGAACTCATAAAAATATTATCATTGGAACAGATACATTACACCCCAATTTAAGAATAAAACTTGACTTGAATAATCAATGTATTCAACATCTTTTATCCGCTGATTCTGCATCACTTGCCAGTCCTGAAAATTTTATAAAATATTTCAAAGGCCTTTATATTACAACAGATCCGCTTGACCATGGAGGAGCAATTTATTATTTGAATCTTGCGAAAACATTAACCAGTTTAACATTATACTATCACAATTCATCCACACAAAACATTGCTCGAAATTTTGTAGTAAATTCATATTGCAGAAGTTTTACACATTTTAATCATTATAATTATTCGCAAGCTGTTGCATTATTAACTCAAAATTTTACAACTAAAAATTATCATAACGGAGACAGTACATTATTCCTACAGTCTATGTCTGGAGTTCGAATCAAGCTAAAAATTCCTTATATAAATTCATATTCATCCAAAGGAAATATATTTGTCAATCGTGCCGAATTGATTATTCCTGTTGATACTATTGAGGCTTCTTATAAAAAATTCTCTCCACCGGGCAACATTTATCTTTGGACAGTTGATTCAAGAGGTATCATGCTTCAGTTAAAAGATTTTTCAAATATTAACTATCTTGAACAAGCTTATGACACTATCAGAAAAGCTTATGTCTGCGATATTTCAGAATATTTTCAAAAAAGAATAAATAATAAAAGTATATTAGATGATGGATTATTTGTTGTAGTTGCAGACAGAGCTGCTACATCAAACAGGGCGATTATCAACGGTCCAAAAAGATATAAAAATCGAATGAAACTAAATCTAACTTATATTAAAATTAATAATTCAAAAAAATAATATGTGTGGAATTGTTGGTTATTTAGGATACAGAGAAGCCTATCCGATTTTAATAAAAGGATTAGAACGGCTGGAATATAGAGGATACGACAGTGCCGGAATTGCTCTTCTCAAAGATCATGAAAAATTAAAACTATATAAATGTCAGGGAAAAGTTGCTGATCTTGAAAATTTCGTAAAAGGAAAAGACATTTCAGGAACATCTGGAATTGCTCATACACGTTGGGCTACACATGGAGCACCAAGCGACAAAAATGCTCATCCACATTATTCACAAAGCAAAAAAATCGCCATCATACATAATGGTATTATTGAAAATTATGCGTCACTAAAAGTTGAATTAATAAACCGTGGATTTATTTTTCAAAGTGAAACTGATACAGAAGTATTGATTCACCTGATTGAAGATATACAACAACATGAAAAAGTTGATCTTGTTGAAGCACTTCGTATTGCATTAAACCAAATCATCGGGGCATATGCTATTGTTGTTATCTCACAAGATGAACCTGATATGCTTGTAGCTGCCCGTAAAGGCAGTCCATTGGTTATCGGTATTGGTAAAGACGAATATTTTATAGCTTCTGATGCCAGCCCTATCATTGAATACACTAAAAAGGTTGTTTATCTTGGGGAAGAAGAAATTGCTGTTATCAGAAGGAAAAAAGATCTGAAGATTAAAACCATAAAAAACAAAGAAAAAACTCCATATATTGAAAAACTTGAAATCAGTTTGAACGCCATTGAAAAAGGCGGTTTTGAACATTTCATGCTAAAAGAAATATATGAACAGCCTCGTACCATTGCCGAAAGTATGCGAGGACGTTTAATCTTAAGAAAAGGATTGGTAAATCTCGGCGGAATCATTGACTATGAACAGAAACTGCTGAATGCAAAAAGATTTATCATTGTTGCATGCGGTACATCATGGCATGCAGGCTTAGTTGGCGAATATCTATTTGAAGACTTACTCAGAATTCCTGTTGAAGTTGAATATGCGTCAGAGTTCCGTTATCGAAATCCGATTATTTATGAAGATGACATTGTTATCGCCATTTCACAATCAGGTGAAACAGCTGATACACTAGCTGCCATTAATCTCGCAAAATCAAAAGGCGCTACCATCATTGGTATTTGTAATGTTGTTGGTTCTTCAATTGCTCGCGTTGCACATGCAGGTTCATATACACACGCAGGTCCTGAAATTGGCGTAGCATCTACAAAAGCATTTACAGCTCAAGTTACTATATTAGTATTGATGGCTTTATCATTGGCTCAAAAGAAAGGGACGATCTCTACTTCACGCTTCTATCAATTAATCACACAATTGAAAGAAGTACCTGAAGTGATAGAACAAATTTTAAAGAAAGAAAATGAAATAAAAAATATAGCTACTAACTTTAAAGACACTCAAAACTTTCTTTATCTAGGCAGAGGATACAATTTCCCTGTTGCACTAGAAGGCGCTCTTAAACTAAAGGAAATTTCTTATATCCATGCAGAAGGTTATCCTGCAGCCGAAATGAAACACGGTCCAATTGCACTTATTGATGAAAAAATGCCAGTTGTCGTGATTGCAACTAAAGGCGAAAACTATGATAAAGTTGCAAGTAATATTCAAGAAGTAAAAGCTCGTAAAGGAATAATAATAGCGCTCGTCACAGATGGTGATGTTGAAGTAAAAAAATTGGCTGATTATACAATAGAAATTCCAGAAATGGATGAAATTCTAATCCCTTTAATTGCAATCATTCCATTACAATTATTGGCTTATCATATTGCAGTTCTTAGAGGATGTAATGTTGACCAGCCAAGAAATCTGGCTAAATCAGTAACGGTGGAGTAGTTCGGGAAGGGTTCAATTTGATTTTTAATGAATTTGAAAAAAATATTCAATTATTCCGATCTATTTTTTATTGGAATAATTATGCTGGCTGCATCTTTGCCTGTATCCCGCTTTCTTATGAGCGTTTCTCAATTCATTCTGATTGGCAACTGGCTTTTAATCGGAGAAAACCCTTTAAAAAAAATACAAGCATTTTTAAAAAATAAACCAGCGCTGATTTTCAGTTCAATTTATTTATTTCATTTACTTGGACTAATTTACACAACCGATTTTAACTATGCATTTAATGATTTACGAATAAAATTACCACTATTGATTCTTCCATTAATTTTTTCTTCTTCTCCTGCATTAAATTCAAAAAAAATTCTTTCAATTTTATTCGCCTTTATTTTCGGTGTTCTTATCTCAACATTTATCAGTGTTTACATCTATCTAACTAAGGATATTGTTGATATTCGTGAGATTTCAATTTTAATTAATCATATCACTTTAAGCTTGATGATCGTATTCGCAATTTTTATTCTTCTTTACTTTATTTTCGGAAACATCTATTTTAAAAAATCATATAAAATCTTTTTCTTTTTAATGATTTGTTGGTTGATTATATTTATCCTATTGCTTGAATCTTTAACTGGTATTACAACACTTCTGGGAACACTCTTTATTTACGCTATTTATTCAGCTATATCTACTTTTAAAAAAAACAAATTTCAAAATAAATTAATCATTCTTTTTTTAATAATTATAATCCCTGCAAGCGCTATTTTTTATATTTTTTCTATTAATAAAAAAATGGATGAACGGCATTCAGTTAATTTTTCAACGCTTGATAAATACACTCAGTCAGGAAATAAATATTATCATGATACATTGAATCACCAAACTGAAAATGGATACTATGTTTCGATATATATTAGCCCTGAAGAATTAGAAAAATCATGGAACTCCAGAAGCAAAATCAATTATCATGGGAAAGATAGAAAAGGTCAAAATATAGATGGAACAATTATTCGCTTCCTCACATCTAAAGGGCTTCGCAAAGATTCCATAAGCATGACTAAATTGACCGATAAAGAAATTAATTTAATAGAAAAAGGCACTCCAAATTATTTATATACTGATAATTTTAATATTCGATCAAAGATTGAACAAATCATTTGGTCAATGAGATTTTATATTGAAGATAATAATCCCAATGGAAATACATTAACACAACGAATTGCTTACTGGCATGCTTCTTTTGAGATTATTAAAAAAAATATTTTAATTGGTGTTGGTGAAGGGGACATTGATGTTTCATTTCACAATTATTATAAAGAAACAAATACGCAGTTGCTTCCACAATATTGGCTTAGATCACATAATCAGTTTCTGGCGTTAATAGTCAGCTTTGGAATGCTTGGATTTATTTGGTTTTTGATAGGAATCTTCTATCCTCCACACAAATTAAAAATGTTCTCCAATTATTTTTTTCTGATTTTTTTAATTCTTTCAGCTATATCATTTCTTTCCGATGATTCGCTGGAATCGCAGGCGGGAGTAACCTTTTTTACTTTTTTCTATATATTTCTACTATTATTCGGAGATAAAATTCAGTTTTCTCAAGCAGAAACAAAGGTATAAGCGAGGTTGATGAAAAAATTCCAAAACGTTACAACAAAGATGGCGAACAATTTGGAAACATAAAAATTCATATCCAGTTTCTTAATTAGCAACCAGATTATTAAAGTGTTTAACCCCAATCCAATTATTGAGAAAAAGATAAATTTTGAATATTCAACGGCAATGGCAGGATTCAAGCTATGAAATGTCCAAATTCTATTTAAATAATAATTGCTCGTTGCTGCAGATAAAAAGCCAATGGCATTAGAAACATATTTGTTCATTCTGATTTTTTCTTTACACAAAAAAGTAAGTCCAAAATCAATGATCATTCCTGAAAATCCAACAAAACAAAATTTTATTAATTTACTTAAAAATGTTTTCTTTAAAAGATTAATCATACACTCTTCACTATTTCATTTAATTTTTCAAAATTACAAAAATTAAATTTAGCATTTATTCTTTCAGCATTTTCAATGTTTGTAATCAAATTAAAATATTTTTGTTTGACAAAATAAAAAATATTTTTTTCAAATAAATATTTCGCTAAATATTCCTGTTCGGTTTGTCCTGGCGTTGGAACAAGCAGTGCATTTTTCTTCATTGCAATCAAATCCATAATCGAAGAATAACCTGAACGACAAATAACCAACCGAGTACTAAATAAATATTTTGTTAATTCATCTGTTGGAACAGATGAAAAAACCTGAATATGATTTGCAAAAAAATATTTTTTATCTTCTTCCGGGAGTCCTCTAATCACGATGGTTTTAAGCTTTGTATCTTTTAACTGAACAAAAATTATTTCTTCAAATATTGTTCGTTGAGGCTCTGGTCCGGAAAGTATAATCAGCAAATCACTTGAATATTCATGTTCTAATTTTAAATTTTTATTATAAAAACGCGATAAATGTCCGATAAATCGTGTATTAGCAGGTAGTTTGTATTTATGTGAAAGTTCTCCTGAAAGATTTTCTTTTTCTTCAACATCAGGAATCCAGCATTCAGAGAATTTCTTCATAAAAAAAGTTGTAAGAAAATAAAATGAAATTTCCATAAACTTCAGTATTCTCGGGCATTTTATCATTACCTGATGAATAATTAAAATTGATTTAACATTTTTATTCCACAAGCCATAACGATGATCGGAAATAACTACATCTATAGATTCTTTTTTTATGATTTTTTTTAGCTCTCTATGTTCAGTTAAAATATCTAAAAAAAACGATGGAATCATTCTAAACATCTTGAAAACCATACTATCATTGAAAGGATAAGAAACATTGTATCCGGAAAATTCTAAAAATTCTAATTTTGGAAATTCATTTTTCAACATGAGCAAAGCACGTCCTGATGTTGCAATGATAATTTTATGACCTTCGTCCTTCAATTGACTGATGATTGGGATACAGCGCGATGCATGACCCAATCCCCAGTCAAGCGGACAAACTAAAATATTTTTTTTATTTCCCAATTTTAATGCAACTTTGTTGCAAATTTATCAAAATATTATTGCCTGTGTTAATCTATCAAATTGCAATTACACTTATTCCAGGTATTGGCGATATTAATGCAAAAAAAATCATTGCCTACTGCGGTTCGCCTGAAGCAGTATTTAAAGAAAAAAAACAAAAATTATTAAAAATTTCGGGCATTGGTGAAATCCTTGCAGAAACAATTATTCAAAGCAGAGATATTGCGTTAAAACGTGCAGAATCTGAAATTGAGTTTATACAAAAACATAATATTAAAACTTTTTTCTATTTGAATGATGATTATCCAGTTCATTTGAAAGATTGTCCAGATAGTCCGGTAAATCTTTATTACAAGGGAAATGCATCTTTAAATAATAATAAAATTATAAGCATCATTGGAACACGAAATGCTTCTGAATATGGAAAAGATGTTTGCAAAAATATAATTAAAGGATTTTCTAGTTTAAATGTTTTAATTTTAAGTGGTCTTGCGTTTGGTATTGATGTTTGTGCACATAAAGCTGCTCTTGAAAATAATCTAAGTACAATCGGGGTTTTGGCACATGGTCTTGACAGGATTTATCCTGCGCAGCATAAGCCTTTCGCACGTCAAATGGTAGAATCAAATGGTGGTTTATTGACAGAATATATTTCAGGAACAATTCCAGACAGAGAAAATTTTCCCTGTAGAAACCGCATTGTTGCAGGAATGGCACATGCAACACTTGTTATTGAATCAGCTAAGAAAGGTGGAGCGCTTATCACAGCTGAGATTGCCAACTCTTATAATAAAGATGTTTTTGCAATACCAGGGCGAATTGGCGATAAATATTCAGAAGGTTGTCATTATTTAATTAAAAATAATAAAGCAGCAATGGTTGAATCAGCTGAAGATATTATCCAAATGATGGGTTGGGAAACATCAGAACATTCAAACAAAAACAAACAAAAAAAAATATTTATAGAACTTTCTGCTGATGAAGAAAAGATTGTGAATATTCTTAAAGAACAAGGAGAATCAAGTATTGATTACTTGTGCAGTCAGTCTTCTTTAAGTATGAGCAAAACAGCATCAGCCCTACTGAATCTTGAATTTGAAGGCATTGTTAAAAATCTTCCAGGCAAATTATATAAACTGATTTAATTGAAATTTTTCACTTTTGTATTTGCGCCATTATTGAAAAATATCGCTTCATACAGGCAAATTAATTTAAAAATTAAAAACGATTTTTTGCAGATGGACTATTAAGATTTGCAATTACTTTTAAAAACATTTCATTAAAGTCTTTGTTGTTTTTAGAATAAAATTGCATGTTTTCTTCAAACTGTTTTTTAGTGATTTTATATTTGTCAAAAACAACGCTATAATAATAATTTGTGTAAGCGGCAATCTCTTTTTGTTGTCCTTGTTCAAAGTTAATCGCTGATTCAGCAATCATAACATCTGTAAGAATTAGAATCATTTTTTGTTCAGGAATAATATCTATTTTATGTTTATCCGTTTTGCATTGATAAACATAAAACAAAAGGAAAGTGAAAAATAAAAGAATTGTTTTCATTTTATAAATAAAAATTATGTACGATTGAATGTGATTCTGCTTCCTCTGGCTTGTTCATTGAAGTTCCCATTATCAAAAACAAGATTTCCATTAACAAACGTTTTTAATATTTTGGATTTGAAAGTCCAATCTTCCATCACGCTCCAACCGCATTTATGATATATGTTTGATTCGTTCACCTTCCAGGGAGCTTTTAAATCAAGGATTACAAGGTCAGCAAAATAATTTTCGCGGATAAAACCTCTTTTTTCAATATTAAAAAGTGTCGCCGGATTATGACACATTTTTTCAATTATTTTTTCAAGAGATAACGTGTTGTTATGATACAATTCAAGTATTGCAGGCAATGAATGCTGAATACTTGGAGTTCCGGACGGACATTTGAAATATGAATTTTGCTTTTCTTCAAGCGTATGTGGCGCATGATCGGTAGAAATTATATCAATAATATCTTCTGAAAGTGCATTCAATAAAGCCTTTTGGTCATGTATAGATTTTACAGAAGGATTGATTTTTATCTTCCCTTCCAGTTTTTCATAATCCGTATCATTAAAAAATAAATGAGGAACACATACTTCAGATGAAATATTTTTCTTGTTTGATTTTTTTAAAAGTTCAACTTCATCCGCTGTTGAAAGATGTGTTATATGCAATCGTGTATTGTATTGTTCAGCAAGGGTTACAGCGAGTTCAGTAGCACGAATGCACGCTTCATTATTTCTGATTTTTGAATGATATTGAATTGGAATATTTTCGCCAAATTGTGATTTGTAAATAACCGTATTTTTATTGATAATTTCTTCGTCTTCGCTGTGCACAGCGACAGGCAGTTTGGATAATGAAAATATTTTTTCAAGAACAGAACGGTCATCCACCAAAAGATTTCCTGTGGAAGAACCAATGAATACCTTTACTCCACAGATTTTTGAAGTATCTGCTTTTAATATTTCTTCAAGATTATTATTTGTTGCACCTAAAAAAAATGAATAATTTGCAAAAGAATTTCTTGAAGCAATTTTATATTTTTCTTCAAGAATATCAATGGTTACAGCGTTTGGAATTGTGTTTGGCATTTCAAAAAATGAAGTTACACCGCTAGCTACTGCTGCTCGTGATTCAGAATTAATATCTGCTTTATGAGTTAACCCTGGTTCTCTGAAATGCACGTGAACATCAATAACGCCAGGGATTAGAAACTTACCTTGAGCATCAATGATAGTGTAATTTTTAACTATTTGTTCGGTTGAAATATTCCCTTTGTGAATTTTTTTTATCCGTCCATTTTCAATGAAAACACTGCCCTGAAAGGTTTCTCCTTCATTAATGATGGTCGCATTTTTAATCAGATAGTTTTGCATTCGGAATAAATTTGCAACGTTTGGAAATATTGTCTGTTAAAATGATATTGAAAATTAAGATTTGTTTTTGTATTCATGAAATAAACTATTCCATTTCATCTGGAGAACGCCAATAAAAGCTTCTTTGAAGATATGTTTACTCATTTTTGATTCACCCAATGTCCTGTCTGTGAAAACGATGGGTACTTCTGTAATTTTAAACCCATGTTTCCACGCAGTGAATTTCATTTCTATTTGAAATGCGTAGCCAACAAACTTAATTAAATCAAGGTCTATACTTTCCAGAACATTTCGTCTATAACATTTAAATCCAGCAGTAGCATCTTTAATTCTCATTCCTGTAACCATACGGACATAGAATGATGCCCAATAAGAGATTAATATTCTTTTTAAAGGCCAATTGACAACATTGGCTCCTGAAATATATCTTGAACCAATAGCAACATCAAAGCCTTTGTCAGCGCATGCTTCATAGAGCCTAACGAGATCTTTCGGATTATGAGAAAAATCAGCATCCATTTCGAAAATATATTCGTAATCTCTTTGTAAAGCATATTTGAAACCATGAATATACGCAGTACCTAAACCTAATTTGCCTTTTCTTTCTTCAATAAATAATCTGTCTGGAAATTCTTTTATTAAATTTTTTACTATATCTGCGGTGCCGTCAGGTGAATTATCATCAATAATCAAAATATTAAAATCTACTTTAAGAGAAAATACTTTCCGAATAATTTTTTCAATATTATCTTTTTCTTTATATGTCGGAATGATCACAATATTTTTTGACAAAATAAACCTCCTAATTTTTAAGTGTGTAAAAATAAAAATATTTTATGGAATTAATGATTTTTTAATAAAGATATAATGTAATTATTATTTTTAAATTACGGTCAGATAGAAAATTAATATAATTTTGCTTAATAAAATCGATCTATGTTATTACGAGCAGAACATTTAGTAAAAAGATATAAAAGTCGAAATGTAGTTCATGATGTTTCAATTTCTATTGAACAAGGTGAAATTGTTGGGTTGTTGGGTCCAAATGGCGCTGGAAAAACAACATCTTTTTATATGATTGTTGGGCTGATTAAACCATTATCTGGAAGAATTTTTTTAAATGATGAAGAGATTACCGATATGCCTATGTATAAAAGAGCGCAGAACGGCATTGGATATCTTGCTCAAGAAGCATCCGTTTTTAGAAATTTGAGTGTAGAAGATAATATTAAAGCTGTTCTGGAATATACCAAACTATCTAAATCTGAACAAAAAGAAAAATTAGAATCATTACTTGAAGAATTTGGATTATTAAAAATAAGAAAAAGTCTTGGAATAACACTTTCTGGTGGTGAACGAAGAAGAACAGAAATAAGTAGATCGCTGGCAACTAATCCTAAGTTTATATTGCTGGATGAACCTTTTGCTGGTGTTGATCCGATTGCAGTTGAAGATATTCAAAGTATTGTTTCAAAATTAAAAAAGAAAAATATTGGCATTTTAATTACAGATCACAACGTTCATGAAACTCTTTCTATAACAGATAGAGCATATTTATTATTTGAAGGTTCTATACTTAAGGCTGGAACTGCAGAAGAATTGGCAAATGATGAAAAAGTTAGAAGAGTTTATCTTGGACAGAATTTTGAATTAAAGAGATAAAAGTATTTGAAAAATAAATTATAGAGTTTAAAGTTTTTTATAAATTTGCATATATAAATATATAATATAAAAATAAAATAAAAGATTTATAATTTATTATTCTATATGATTAAAAAAAACAGCAATAAAATTTGTCTTTTTAGAAAAAAATCTTAATTTTGTAAATTAAGATTTAAATCGTTTTTAAAAAAATTTATCTTTAAATTAAAAAATTATGATTAATAAAAGATACAAAAGGATAATTTATATTTTAATTATTTTTAGTTTTATATGTCGTGATGGCATAATAAATAATGCTTATTCACAGAGAAATTTCAGTTCCAGATATATCAAACATAAAATGTTATTATCTGTTGGGATTGGTGGTGGTCTTTTTACTTATCATGGAGATATAGGTGCTTCAAAAGGTGCAAGTAAAAATTCACCAACAATGACACCTGGGTTTAAAATAACAATTGATCAAAGATTTGGAAATAAAACCAGATATACTGATTTATTGGGTCTTCAAGCAAACTTTATTATTGGCAAATTATCAGAGAGTGATTATAAAAGGGATGATCAACGTAATTTAAAGTTTGAATCCAAAATTTGGCAAGCAGATGTAAATGCTGTGTTACACATTGAAAGATTATTGAATTTCAATCGCAGATCAAGATTGTCTCCTTATGTTTCTGTTGGGATTGGGTTTATGCATTATGATCCCACAATATGGAATGCTAAATATGGTAAAGATTCTATCTTCATTGATAAAACAAAACCTACATCTACACAAAATCATGGGACTATTTCAATTCCTGTTGGTATTGGTATGGAATATAATATTACTTCACATTTTAAAGTTAAATTTGATTATCATATCTATTCAACATTCAGTGATTGGATTGATGGTAAAAATTCAAATGTACCTAATAATACTTCAAATGATTTCTTTAAGTTTAGATCATTGTCAGTCTTATATACATTTGGAAAACCAACAATGAAGTATGGTCATAAACGTGTTAAATCAAGATTTTAAAGTATTAAATATTTAAACAAAAAGGATTATATTCTAATAATATAATCCTTTTTTGTTTAATAAAATATCTATGACCATCACACGTTGTCTCAATAGGAAAATGGGAAAGCCCACCTGATATTCAATCATTTCATCTGAAGCTCATTGTCAGCGATGCAACGGTTTGTTAATGCCGTTGTCTCAACAAACAATTCAGCAAATATCTTTGCTAAAATAAATCCCATCTACCAACAAATACACTAGCTCGCTATTTACAACATGATTTTGAGATACGCATTCAAGATAAGTATAAAAAAGCTGCAATGTTCGTTTACTATGCCCTGATGATATTAAAAAATATTCTACCATATTGCACTCCGATTGCTTAAATCATACTTATTCCCTTTGCTTTTTTGTCCATTTTAAAACAAAGAAAAAAGGAATTATGAAACATTTCATAATTCCTTTGCGCAAAATAAAACCTATTAAATCTAATCTTCTTTAATTCTCAACAATAATTAATATTAAATTCAATACTCTGTGTTTATTCTAATCTCAGATTCACATTATGGTATTATTATTTTACGATAAATATTATTATTTTGCATTTTAATATTTAACAAATAAATACCTGGAGCAACATCATTACCAATACTGAATACCGAAGCATTATTACTATTATTTTCTTTAGAAAAAATCAGATGACCGGTTATATCAAATAAATCAATTTTCATTTTTAAACTTGATAAACCATTAACCTTAACAGTAAATTGACGATTTTCTGTTAAAGGGTTTGGCATGACTGTAACCTCATTATGATTTACGAGTTCATTCACTGAACTTAAAATAGTATCAGTCACTTCAAACCAGTTAAGATTAAATCCTGATGAATTTGCGACCAATTTTAGTTTTTGTTTTCCTTGCGTCAGATTAATCTTTGTAGAAATTGTCTTCCAGTTTTGCCATCCGCCAGTTAATGGTGTTTGAATAGTTTGCAGTAACGTTGTATCGGAATAAATACTTAATGAACTTGCTGTGTTGCCGGCAATCCGAATATTTACATCATATTCTTTCGCTATTGGTACGTCAATATTATAAGACAACCAGTCAGTAGAATCAATATAACCAACATTAAGTACTCCTGAGACATCACTTGTATTTTCTAATTGTATGCCTGACATATAAGTATAATATTCAGCTTCAATATGCGCAGGAATTACGTAATAAAAGCCAGTATCATGTGTTGGCATATTTACATATATTTTTCCTAAATCCGATAATTGACCGGATGTAGAATTAAACAACCCATTATTATTTGAACTTGACCTTCCTGTGAACCATGCATAACGAAAGACATCTGGATCACTTTCTAAAAAGTCAACAGCCTGAAACATGTAATTTTCCTGCGTTTGCAATGTAGCGGCACCATTTTCATCACATGAAAATTCAGTCAGCCAAATAGGTTTTTTATACTTTTTGAAACCTGCTAAATATGATTGTAGCGCACTGAGTGAACAAGCATACCAATGCACCGCAATATAGTCAACCTGACAATTAGTACAAGCTGCAAAAAAATCATCGAGATATTTATATGGATTATTTGTATACGTTGTACCATTCACAATCACACAGCCTCCGCAATAGTTTACAGCCGGACTGACGAGTTTAACGCCATATGTTTTAGCAAGATTTTCAAGCTGGGGCCAATCAGCTGCGGCTTGCGATGGTGTCATATTGGCCTGGAGGGTAAAATTAGGTTCATTATATCCAAGTAGATATTTGACAGAAGCGTCTTTTACAAGATAAGGACCAATTGCACTTGTGCTTTTGTCATTCCATGACATAGTAACATATTCAATATTGTAAGATTTATATGTATTTATTACTCCCGACTCAGGCTGAACTCCCCAGTTATACCACCAACAAATACCTTTCGAAATAGCCTGCATGTCAGCATTTGAATTATAACCATATGCCTCACCGCGCTTTGTACTTTTCGGTTGTGCACAGACAATTAATGTAGAAACCATTAGTACGCCTAAATTTAAATACTTAAAAGAAATTCTCATCATCATTAGATTTTATTGTTCAACATTTATTATTTAATAATTTATTTAAAATCATATATTCTATTATGGAATAAGCATTAATGTAATGATTGAATGTGCTGGACTAATTGTTTTTACAGCTTTATTAAGGAGACTAACATTATAATTAATTTCTTTATCGGTAGAGTTCATTACAACAACTGCAAGTTTTCCATCAGGATTTAAAAATGCTGTACTGAGAAGTTTACTACTTGTTGATGAACAGATAATTCTTTTAGCGCCTGGACGAATAAATTTCGAAAAATGTCCTATGTAATAAAAAGAATTCATGTAGTGTACTTCTCCAGAGCGAGTATCAGCTATTACAGGGGCATAGCAATAATTACCAACATGATTTGGCCCTCCTGTTTCATCAAGAATTAAATTCCAGTCAGTCCAGCCAACAGCCCAATTATTTAAATCATTGATGATTGATGTACCATAACTTTCTCCCCAGTGCCACTCATTGATTTTATCAAATTCAAAAGGATAAACACATCCTTCGGTAAATAATAATTTTTTATCAGGATATGCATCATGAACCAAGCGAATGTTGTCATAACGATCACCTTCATACCAATGGAAACCAGCTCCCCATATATATTTTGCAGCTTCAGGATCATCAAAGGCAGGTTTAACTCTCGAATATATCACATCCCTGTTATGATCCCATACCATCAATTTAATGTCTTTCATGCCTGCATTATGAAGTGCAGGTCCAAGATGAAATTTTACAAAATCTTTTTCTTCTTCAGCAGTATAAATACATGATTCCCATGTTTGAACTGCTAATGGCTCGTTCTGAACAGTCAATCCCCAGATTGGAACTCCGGCTGTTTTATATTCATTAACAAAATGAATGTAATAATTTGCCCAAGCATGATAAAATTCTGATTTCAATTTGCCACCATGCAACATATCTTTGTTTGTCTTCATCCATGCAGGAGGACTCCATGGTGATGCAAAAATTTTAATATTATTGTTTGCCATTTTTAATGCCGCTTTGATAAATGGTATTCTATACTTTTTATCATGGCTGATAGAAAAACTTTTTAATGCAGTATCACTGGCATTTGCATAAGAATAACTATCACTAGAAAAATCGCAACTGTTAATATGCGTACGTCCCAATGTATAGCCGATACCAGCGTCAGTAGAAAAATAATTACGAATAATATTTGCCTGTTCTTTTTCAGGAAGCTTATAAAATGTTTCTGCTGATGCATCAGTGAAAGCACCACCAAAACCTTCAATCGTTTGAAATTGCTTGTCAGGATCAATTATAATAGAAACAAACTTCTCGTTTGGTTCTATTGGTGAGCCAAATACTAATGTGTGTTTTTTAGTTAATCTGTCGGTTGTATTTTCGGCAGTAACATAAATTTCTACTTTCTTAATAGAATTACTATTAAAAACAATTCCTGAATTGCAATGATGTTTTCCATGATGACAGCCTGAAGAAAGCAGAATCGCAAGTACTGATAAAGCGCCAATTAATTTTCTCATCCTTTTTTTAGTTTAATTAAAATTTATCTTTTCCCTTTTTATTTTTGCTTATTGAAATAGAAATAATTCAGATTAAATCCTCCATTCTGCGCAAAAATTCGAAATGTATAATAACCTTTCTTCAGTTGAACTGTTGTTTTCAGGGTTTTCCATTTTTGCCAACCACCTGTTTCAGTTTTAATTTCAACTTCAACAAGTGTTTTATTTGTTGAAGCACCTTGCAGGTCAATGATTCCGCCTGGTTCTTGGCAAGAATAGCGAATGTTAAATTCATAGTTTCCGTCTTCCTCTACTTTTACCCTGTAATCCATCCAGTCATCGGTGTCAATGAATCCGACGTTTTTACCTTTATCAAAGTCTTTGCAATCTTCAACATTAACGCCTTTCATATCCGAAAAATTTTCTGCTTCCACATTACCAGGAATAGAGAATCTTTGTTGAACATTATTTGATAAAATTTTATCTTTAAAAGTCAGCAAATGTCCATTGTCAGTGGATGTAACCGATTCTCCCTGATAATTTAAAATTGCTTTATCTTGAAAATTAATTGGGTTTTCAGGTATTAAAATCAATTGTTGTTTTTGAATTTCAACATTTTTGATTTCTGATGGTTGTCCATTAATTGTTAATTGAAAATCCTTGGGATTCGCTTTGAATTGGGCATTCAGCTGCTTATGTAGAGCAAGAACAATTTTAAATTCATCTTCAGCTTTTGCAGAAATAATTACAGGAGAAGAACCGGAAACCATATTGAAAACATTATATTTACTGATATTTTCAAGCTTCATCGTATCAGTAGAAATAATATTTCCATTTTGATATGTCAAATATAAACCTGTATCTTTTTTATCAATTTCTGTATTCAGATTCAACAAAATAGTCTTTTTTGAATCATCCAAAAATGATACTGAACTAACCCGAACATCATCATTGTTATTGCGAACAATCTTGAAACCTTTTGTTAAATCAGGTTGTTCAGAGATTTTTTCATTAAAATTCAATACGACTGATTTACCGTCTAAAGTCGTTTGTGCATTGAGCAACACTGGACTATAATAACCTTTATAAACCCGCAAATAATCTATTTCCAGCGATTGTGGCAACATCTTATCATCAATTATTTTCCCTGAAAAATTACTACCAACACCAACACTAAGAATAACATAAAATGCTTCGTTGAATGGAAATCTATTGTCAATTGACTTCGTCAAATCAATATGATTATAAATGGAATCATCCAAATACCATGACAATGATTTTTCATCCCAAATGATACCGTATTTATGGTATTCGGTGATTAATGAACCGCTTTCAGGAATTATAATTTTTTTCCCAAAAAACTGATGAGAATCCCATTGTTCATAGTGCACAGTTCCGTAATTCGTGCAAGGCTCATCACCATTGGTTTCCATGATATCTATCTCTCCGCTCTTCGGCCATCCGCCATACTTATCAAATTGAGGCATCATCCAGTATGAACTTCCAATTCCCTTGCCCCCGGGTATTTTGAGACGGCATTCTATCTTTCCGTATTTTGCATAAAATTTATTTCTTGAATTTATTCGTCCTGAAGTATAATTAAATCCATCATAATCTTCTTTATGAATGCGTATTTTCAATGAACCATCGCTTTCTTCAATATTTTTCTTTCTCCCCGTGCTATAATCCATTTGACCACAACCCCAGCCGCCTTGTCCATTGCCGGTTTCAATGTTCCAAACTTTTTTATCTAATTTTGTATCATTAAATTCATCAGACCATTGCAACACCCATTTTTGTCCAAATCCATTGATGTAGAGCAGAATTCCTATAACTAAAAATATGTTTTTCATTTTTTTAATAATTAATTAATTTATAAGCGTTACAAGTCCAATATAACGGTGTTCTTTTCCTTCCTCATCATGAAAAATAACAATCCAGGTATAAATACCATTTGGACAAATCTTTCCACTATCTTTGACTTTTCCATCCCAAGGTTTATAGGATGTTGTTTTAAAAATTTCTTCTCCCCATCGTGAGAAAATACTCATCTGAAAAGTGTTTTCATCAAACCCCATTCCTACGGGTAAAAAATAATCATTAAGTCCGTCGTTATTAGGTGTAAATGCATTAGGCGCATAAAAAGTAAAATTCGAACTCACATGAACTACCGCTGAAGCCATATCATTACAACCATTTCCAGCTTGTACAATCAGTTGTACGGAAAAATCTCCAAACGTACTGTAAGCATGATTTGGATTTTGAGTTATGCTTGAATTATCTGTAGAATTAACATCTCCAAAACTCCATGTCCAACTAATTGCGTTTGTTGAATTATCATTAAATTGAACGGTTGGATTAAAGACTGTTGGAAATGAAGGAATATAGCTAAATGCCGCATGAGGGCTGGGATTGACAATAATAATATTGTTGTGAGTGATTGAATCTTTACAATTATAGTCAGTCGAAATTGTAAGTTTTACACTATAGGTACCGTCCTTATCATAAATATGTGAAGGTGTTTGAACAGTTGATGTATTTGCTACTCCTGATGATAAATCGCCAAAATTCCAAGTATAATTTTTTATGTGTACTGCTGAAGTTGAATTATCTATAAAGCTAACTGATAATGGTTGACAACCCGTTAATGGCTGTGCTGTAAAATCAGCTGTAGGGAAAGGGCTTATGCTAATAACTAGTTGATCTGTTCCGGTGCATCCACTACTATTGGTTGCTGTAAGCTGATATGTCGTTTGTATTGTCGGAGAAACAGTAATTGAAGAAACAGTTTGTGTTGTACTCCATGAATAATTATCACTTCCATTAACAGACAATACCGTGCTGTCTCCAATGCAGATTGCTGAAAGACCAATAATGTGTGGACTGGGAACTATAGAAACATTTATAGTTTTGCTGGTGTCTTTTACACATCCATATAAATTGGTTAATGTAACTGCATAGGTTTGATTTGTAGTTGGTGCAACTCTAATGGTATCGGTTGTTTCACCTGACTGCCAATGATATAAAATACCACCGGATACTTTAATAGTTGTACTGTCTCCCGGACAGATCGTGCTTTTTGATGCCGTGATAACAGGTATTGGCAAAGGGTTTACTTTAGTAATCACACTGGAAGCATTCGTACAACCATTGTTGTCTTGTACTGTTACAGTATAAGTATTCGTTGCAGTTGGAGTAATTGTAAGCAATGACCCAATTGAATTATTTACACTCCATGTGTACGTGTAACTTTGCGCACCCGATGCAGAAGCTGTCAACACATGGGTTTGCCCACTGCAAACAGAATCATTCTTTCCTGCATTAGCAGTTGGAATAGAGTTTACATGAACAATCTGTTTTGAAAAATTAGGACAAGTACTCAATGTTGGTGCAGTATTCAATGTAAATGTCAATTCGTACTTCCCGGTATCCTTGCCAATCGCATTAAATATATTGCTTGTAATAATTCCGGGATTGCTACCTGCCGGAAAAGATGTTATTGTCCATGCGCCCGGTTCTGTAGTGATTGTAATGGTATCTAAAGATATTTTTGCATTATAAATACATAATGGTGCAACTGTTTTTGTTTGCACACTTGGGCAATTGCATGCTTGCACAAATACTTCAACAGAGGCTGTTGCGCTACAGCCATTGGCATCTGAAACGGTTACATTATAAATTTTGTCGGAAGCTGGACTAACATTTACTGTTGATGTTGTTCCTAATCCATCGCTCCAACTATAGGTTGTACCTCCTGAAGCAGTAAGGGTTACATTATATGTTTTACAAATTGTTGTGTCATTTCCTGCTTTAGCTGTAGGTAATGATTTGATAGCAACCACAGTTTGCGGAGTTGTATCATTACATGTAT
>Ga0209697_10001719_pt1 | contig 32981 bp, 26 predicted proteins | sample AliMusrvi5mmetaG_FD_184115 | JGI IMG/M metagenome (GOLD analysis project Ga0209697, IMG submission 184115) | Freshwater lake bacterial and archeal communities from Alinen Mustajarvi, Finland, to study Microbial Dark Matter (Phase II) - Alinen... | ecosystem: Environmental > Aquatic > Freshwater... | reverse complement strand
TTTCCCCGAGGTGTTGCCGGCGCTGGCGCCGGCCCTGATGGGGTTGGCGGTCGCGACTGTTTTGTTAGGAGCGGTGGCGGCGCTGGCCCAGCGCGATTTGAAACGCATCCTTGCCTACTCGTCGGTGAACCATCTCGGCTATTGCGCGATGGCGGTGGTGGCTGCCGCCGCCGTGCACACGGATCGCAGCGCCCACGCCGCGGCGATTTCCGGCACGATCCTGCAGGCATTCAACCACGGTATCATCGCCAGCACGATCTTCTTTTGCATCGGCCTGATGGAGCAACGCAGCGGCGGCGCCCGGACGCTGGCGGACTTCGGCGGCCTGCGTTCGCGCGCCCCGGTCTTTTGCGGCCTGATGGGCATGGCCATTTTCGCGTCGCTCGGGCTGCCGGGCTTGAGCGGATTTGTCGGAGAGTTCCTGATGTTCACCGGCGTGTTTTCGTTAGTGCCGTGGGCCGCGGCGGTTTCGGTCATTGGGTTGTTGCTCACCGCGGTTTTCTTCCTGCGCATGGTGCGCCTGGTGTTCCACGGCCCGCTCGATCCGGCCTGCGGGCAGTGGCCCGATCTAACAAATGGAGAGCGCTGGATTCTCGCTCCCGCCATCGCGCTCATCATCATTCCCGGACTGTGGCCCCAAGTCCTTCTTCATTGTCTCAATGCCGACACCGCGCGGCTTCTCGATCTCCTCCGCATTTTGCCATGACTCCCGCCTGGACACTCATTTCCGCGTTTGCCGGGGCCTTGTTAGTGCTCCTGCTGCCAGCCCGTTTCGCCGGGTGGGCACGGCTCATCGCGCTGGCCGCTTCGATCATCGGGGCGGTGGCCGCCGCCGCCGCCTGCCTGACAAAATTGCAACACCCGGATGCCGCAGTATGGTCGTTTGACCGGGAATGGATACACGATTTGGGCATTCGCTTTCATCTGGCGGCCAACGGCTTGAGTCTCACGCTACTGCTTCTAACCGGATTGGTTGCCATCGCCGGGGTCTTGTTCTCATGGAATATCACGCTGCGGCCGCGGGCGTTCTTCGCGTTTTTCATGACGATCATCGGCGGCGTCTATGGGGTGTTCCTCAGCCGCGACGCGTTTCTTTTGTTCCTGTTTTATGAGACGGTGATTCTGCCCAAATACATGCTGATCGCGGTTTGGGGATCGACCAACCGTGAGTATGGCGCGATGAAACTCACGCTCTATTCGATCGGGTCCAGCGCCCTGATTCTGATAGGCCTGGTGGTGGCTTATGCGGCGGCCGGCGGCACCAGCTTCGACCTTGATTACCTGGCCAGCTTCAAGTATGCGCCATCACTGCAATCCTGGGCGTTTCCGATCCTGTTCCTCGGCTTCGCGGTGTTGGCCGGCATCTGGCCGTTCCACACCTGGGCTCCGACCGGTCACGTGGCGGCGCCGACCGCAGCCTCGATGTTGCTCGCCGGTGTGGTGATGAAGTTAGGAGCGTATGGCGCGTTGTGCGTGGCGATGCCGATCTTTCCGCAGGGCTTTGTCGAGTGGCGCCTGGTGATCGCCGGGTTGGCGGTGGTGGGCATCATTTACGGCGCGCTCACCGCGCTAACCCAGAAGGATTTGAAATTTGTGATCGGCTATTCGAGTGTGAGCCACATGGGATTCATTCTGTTAGGCATGGCCACGGCCACGCACTGGGGCCTGCGCGGCGCGATGCTGCAAATGATCTCGCACGGCATCGTCGCCGGGTTGCTCTTCGGCATCGCCGGGCGGGTCGTTTACGAACGCACGCACACCCGCGATCTAACCGAATTGCAGGCCTTCGACCTGTGGCGCACCCTGCCGGGAGCGGCAATTGCATTCACGCTGGCCACCGCCGCCTCGATGGGCCTGCCCGGCTTCAGCGGCTTTGTCGCCGAAATTTTCGTGGGCATCGGGGTGTGGCAGTCCGACCCCTGGCTGATCCTGCCGGTGGCGGTCGGCATCATCGTGACCGGCGCCTTCTCGCTGCGGGCCATGCACCGCGCGTTCTTCCCGGTTAGAAAACCGACGGCGGAAGCCGCCACGATGCTGCCGCCGCTGACCTGGCCGGAAATCTCCGCCATCGCGCTGTTGATCACCTTTTCCGCCGCCATCGGCCTCTATCCGATGCCGTGGGTGACGCTGATCGACGACGGTCTGCGGTCCCCCCTGTTCCACTCGATCCTTTCCCTGCCGTGAACTACCCCGCGTTATTCGTTCAATTGCTGCCAGAAGGCTTGCTGGTGATCACGGCGCTGCTGCTGCTAGGAGTGGCGGTGGCCACCGAGGCGAAAACCAAACGTCCGCTCGCCATCGATGTGACCGTCGCGATTTCAGCGCTGGGTATCGCCGTTGCCTGTGCGGCCTTGTATTATTGCCCGTTCCGCCCCGAGTCCGGGACCTCGCTGTTGGTGATGGATCCGCTGGCGCGGGTGTTCAAGGCGGTGGTGCTGATGTTGGGCTTGTTGGCGGTGCTGATGCCGCCAGCGCGGCATGAGATCGCGCAACCGGGCGAGTTTCACGCGCTGCTGTTGTTTGCCCTGACGGGCTTGTTGCTGGCGGTCGGCACCGATCATTTGTTATTCCTGTTTGTCGCGCTGGAACTGGCGAGTCTTTCGTTGTATTTGTTAGCCGGGTTTTCGCGCACGGCCAAGGCGGCGGAGGCATCGTTGAAATACTTCCTGTTTGGCGGCGTGTCCGCCGCGTTTTTCCTGTTCGGCCTGAGTTTGCTCTACGGCTTTTGCCACACGCTCACGCTGCCGGCCATGGCGGCCGCGCTCGATGCCGGACCGCTGCCGCCGTTTGCCGTGGCGGGTCTGTTGATGGTGGTGGTCGGGCTGGGCTTCAAACTGGCAGCCGCGCCGTTTCACTACTGGGCGCCGGATGTCTATCAAGGTGCACCGGCCACCAGCGTCGGCTTGATCGCGGCGGCGTCCAAGGCGGCCGGGGTGGTGGTGGTGGTGAGATTGTTGTTAGTGGGATTCGAGGCGGCGGCTGGCTCTGCGGTATGGGGCGGGATGAAACCTGGTTGGGCGCTCTGGCTTGGCGTGTTATCGGCCGTTTCAATGGTTTTCGGCAACGTGCTGGCGCTCGCGCAAACCAGCGTGCGCCGCCTGCTCGCCTATTCGGCGGTGGCCAACACCGGCTATGTGCTGGTGGCGCTCGCCGCCAACGGCGCCACCTCGGCAGCAGCCGCCCTGTTTTATGTGGTGGTGTACGGGCTCGCCACCTTCGGCGCGCTGGCCATCACCGCCGCCGTCGAGCGCGACCGCGGCGACGATTCGATGCACTCCTTTGCCGGGCTGGTCCACCGTTCGCCGTTGCAGGCGGTGGCGCTGCTGGTGTTTCTAACATCGCTGGCCGGCGTGCCACCGCTGGCGGGCTTTGTCGGCAAATTCGCCATGTTCGGCGCGGCGATGGCCGAATCCACCAGCCAGGGAATTCCCGGTCTCACCTGGCTGGTCGGTTTGGCGGCAATCATGAGCGCCATTTCGTTATATTATTATCTGATGGTGTTGAAGCAGGCGTTTGTCAGGGAGGCCGCGGATTCCGCGCCTGTGGCGATGCCCGCGTCGCATCGGTTGGCGGTCTTGGTACCGGCCGTCTTGCTTGTCGCCCTCGGCCTGTTTCCCGCGGTGCTGCTCAGCCCGCTCACCCAGGCCCTGCTGGCGACTTTGCGGGGGCTCTGAAGCCACCGCCGCACGCTGGAAGCAGGGCGTAATTCGGGAAAATCAAGCATGGAAGTCTCATCGAACAACTCCCAACCCGCATGATCGCCGCTGCAAAGCCGAACATGCTTGCGCTCCCGTGTCCCCCCATCTTTGGTTAGCCTTTGTTGCCACCTCGGCGGTCCTGCTCGTCATTCCCGGACCGACCGTCCTCACGGTGATTGGTTATTCGATCGCTCACGGGCGCCGCGCGAAGTTGCCGCTGGTTGCCGCCGTGGCGCTGGGAGACTCGACGTCCCTGGTCATATCATTGATTGGCTTGGGCACCCTGCTGGCAAACTCGCCGCTGTGGTTCACCGGCGTCAAGTGGGCGGGCGGGTTGTATTTGCTCTATCTCGGCATCAAGCTGTTGCGCATTGGCATTTCACCGATTGCGCTGGTGGCGCCGGTGGTGCCGGGTTCCCGCTGGCAGGTCTTTGGCAACACCTATCTGGTCACCGCGCTCAATCCCAAAGGCATTGTGTTCTTCGTGGCCTTCCTGCCGCAGTTTGTCAACCCGCAGGCCAACGTCCCGCAACAACTCTGGTTGCTGGCAGGCACCTTCGTCGCCATGGCCATCATCAACGCCACCTGCTATGTCGTTTTTGCCGCTTCGGCCCGCCACGTGCTGGCCTCGCGCCGGGCGCAGCGCGGCTTCAATCTAGCAGGCGGAGCGTTGCTTGCCGCCGCCGGCCTGTGGGCGCTTGCGTCGCGTTGAGGCGAAAAAGGGGGGGGATCGGGGCGCCGGGGCACCGGCCCCAAACCGAGGAAGGGGAGGCCACGGCACCGCCGCCTAACAACGAATTGCATGACCCTGCCACCGATCTCCCGCGGACGAGCGACCTCACCGCCAGGGAACCCGCGCGGGTGAAAGCCATGGCGGCCCGGGTTGAGGGAACCGGCGCACAAGGTCGCGGCCGTCCCGATTGCCGTTTCGCGAGAATGCGCAACATCGGGCTTGAAATCCGGGCGTGAAAGCGAGAGTTTCAGGCGGCAGGTGTCCGAATCGCGACCACCCGCAAGCCTAACCATTCATCCCATCCAAGCCACCATGAAATCATCCGCCCTGTGGATCGTCGCTGCTCTGAGCACCAGCGCCCTGTCTGCCGAAGCTCCGAAAGCCGAGCCCTTCGGCAAAACCGCGGACGGCACCGCCGTCGAGGTGTTCACCCTGACCAACAGCAAGGGCATCAAACTCCGCGCCATGACCTACGGTGCCATCGTGCTCAGCCTCGAGACTCCTGATCGCGATGGCAAGTTGGCCGACATCGTGCTCGGCTACAGCACGCTGGACGAGTACCTCAAGGACACGCCGTATTTCGGCGCGATTGTCGGCCGCTATGGCAACCGGATTGCCAATGGCAAGTTCAGCCTTGATGGCAAGGACTACACGCTCGCCACCAACAACGAGCCGGGTGGCATCAAGTGTTCGCTGCATGGCGGCCTGAAGGGATTCGACAAGGTTGTCTGGAAAGGCGAAGGCCTCGTCGAAAAGGACGGTTCGCTGGGCGTGAGGTTCACCTATCTGAGCAAGGACGGCGAGGAGGGCTATCCCGGCAACCTCAGCCTCAGCGTCACCTATCTGCTTACTAACAAAAACGAGTGGAAGATTCAGTATTCGGCCACCACGGACAAGGCGACGCCGGTCAACGTCACGCAGCACAGTTATTTCAACCTCAAGGGCGAGGGCAATGGCGACATCCTCGGCCACCAGTTGATGCTCGTCGCCAAGAAATACACCCCGGTCACCGCCGGGCTGATTCCCACCGGCAGGATTGTCGCGGTGGCCGGCACGCCGTTTGACTTCACCAAGCCCACCGCCATTGGTGAGCGCGTCAAGTCAGAGGACGAACAGATGAAATTCGGCGGCGGCTACGACCACAACTGGGTGCTCGACAACCAGGATGGCACGCTCGCTCTGGCGGCTAGAGTTTACGAGCCAACCACCGGGCGCACCATGGAAGTGCTCACCACCGAGCCGGGCGTCCAGTTTTATTGCGGCAATTTCCTCGATGGCAAGCTCACCGGCAAGTCCTGCAAGAACTATCAATTCCGCAACGGCTTCTGCCTCGAAACCCAACATTATCCGGATTCGCCCAACCAACCGACATTTCCCGGCACCATCCTCAGGCCAGGCAAGACGCTGAAAAGCACCACCGTGTTCCGCTTCGGCAGCAAGTGATCGAAGCGACCGGAAGGCGCCTCTGAGAGGGGAGGGCCGACGTCCTGCCGAACGCTCTTCCGCAAAGGAAGAGCCCGCAGCCGCTTACATCTCCGTCACTCGCACTTCGAGCCAATTCCCGCCATGAGGCCTGGAAGGCCGCGGCCACGCTGCGGGTGGCCGGGTCAGGCGAAAATTCCCCGCCGGTGAAGTTTTCATTTCCAATCCGGGGAAATCCGCCTAAGAGAACCCATGCCCTCCTTAAGAAGCAACACCACCACGCAAGGTCGCCTGATGTCCGGAGCACGCAGCCTCTGGCGTGCCAACGGAATGCAAGACGAGCAGTTCGGCAAGCCCATCATCGCCGTCGTCAACTCGTTCACCCAATTCGTGCCGGGTCACGTCCACCTCCACGACGTCGGCCAATACGTCAAGGGGCTCATCGAGGGGCAGGGGTGCTTTGCCGCGGAATTCAACACCATCGCCATCGACGACGGCATTGCGATGGGCCACGACGGGATGCTCTATTCCCTGCCCTCGCGCGAAGTCATCGCCGACAGCGTCGAATACATGCTCAACGCCCATCAGGCGGACGCCATGATCTGCATCAGCAACTGCGACAAAATCACTCCCGGCATGCTCATGGCGGCCATGCGCCTGAATATTCCGGCCATTTTCGTCTCCGGCGGACCGATGGAAGCCGGCGTGGTCGGCGACAAGAAATACGACTTGGTCGACGCGATGGTCATGGGAGGCGACAGTTCGGTGCCCGACGAGTTGCTTGAGAGCGTCGAGCAAAACGCCTGCCCCACCTGCGGGTCCTGTTCGGGAATGTTCACCGCCAACTCGATGAACTGCCTCAACGAGGCGCTTGGCATGGCGCTGCCGGGTAACGGCACGATCGTCGCGACTCACGCCAACCGCCGCCGACTCTTCGCCGAGGCCGCCACCCGGATCACGGAAATGGCCTACGCCTATTACCGCGACGGTGACGCCTCTGTCCTGCCGCGCTCGATCGCCAGCCGCGGCGCCTTCATCAACGCCATGGCGCTGGACGTGGCCATGGGCGGCTCGACTAACACCGTGCTGCACATCCTGGCCATCGCCCACGAGGCGGGCGTCGCGTTCAACATGGACGACATCGACGCCATATCGCGCCGGGTCCCCTGCATTTGCAAGGTCGCTCCCAGCTCGGATTACCATGTCGAGGACGTCAACCGGGCCGGCGGCATCCTGCGCATCCTTGGCGAACTCGCCAGTGCCGGCCTGGTGGACGCCACCGTCAAACGTGCCGACGGCATGACCCTGGCCCAGGCCATTGCCCGTTTTGACATCTCGTTGCCGACGGCAACCCCGGAGGCCATCGCAATATACAAGAGCGCCCCCGGCGGCGGCCGCAACCTCGTATTCGCCTCCCAGTCTGCGGCCTTTCGCGACCTCGACACCGACAAGACAAGCGGCTGCATCCGCGATGTCGCCCACGCTTACTCGCCGGATGGCGGTCTGGCCGTACTGAGCGGCAATATCGCCCTGGCCGGTAGCATCGTCAAAACCGCCGGCGTTGATCAGGCCGCCTTGAATTTCCAAGGGACCGCCAAGGTGTACGAATCGCAGGATGCCGCCTGCGAGGCGATCCTGCAGGGCCGCGTTGAGGCCGGGGACGTGGTGGTCATCCGCTACGAGGGACCGCGCGGGGGGCCGGGCATGCAGGAAATGCTCTACCCCACCTCGTATCTCAAATCCGTGGGTCTCGGCAAAGTCTGCGCACTCATCACCGACGGGCGCTTCTCGGGCGGCACCTCGGGCCTCTCCATCGGCCACGTCTCTCCCGAAGCCGCCGCCGGCGGTGCCATCGCTCTCATCCGCGATGGCGACACCATCAAAATCTCCATCGCCGCCCGCTCGCTCCAGCTTGTCGTCAGCGACGAGGAACTGGCCGCGAGGGCTCGAGCCGAGACCGCCAAAGGCAAGCATGCCTATCGTCCCGCCGAGCGCAAACGCCGCGTCTCCAACGCCCTCAAACTCTACGCCCGCCACGTCAGCTCCGCCGACAAGGGCGCGGTGCGCGAAGAAATTGATTAGCGATTTATGAATATCGCAACGACCGATTGGGTAATCATTGTCGTCTATATGCTCGCCGTGGTCGGCGTTGGCGTGCTGGCTGGCTTCGTGCGCGACAAAGCCGGGGCTGGCACGCACTATTTCCTGGCCGACAATTCGTTGAAATGGCCGGTGATCGGTTTGGCGATGTTCGCGGCTAACATTTCCACCGTCCATCTGGTGAGTCTGGCGCAATCGGCCTACACCTCCGGCTTGTTATATGGCAATTTCGAATGGATGGCGGGGTTCACGCTGATCCTGTTATCGCTGTTTTTCGCGCCACTCTATCTGCGAACCCGGGTCCCGACCTTACCCGACTATCTGGAACGCCGTTATAACAGAAACTGCCGAGACGCGCTGTCGATCGTTTCGCTGTTTTCGGCGATCGTGATTCACATCGGGGTGGCCTTGTTCACCGCCGCGGCGGTCCTGTGCTTCATCTTCGATATCAAGGGCGACGCGCACATCCTCGGCTTGTCTCCGATGATGTTCTTCATCGTCGCCCTCGGCACGCTTACCGGCATTTACACCGTGATCGGCGGCTTGCTGGCCGTGGTCTGGACCGAAAGCATCCAGACCGTGCTGCTGCTCCTCGGCGCCATTTGCATCACGGTGGTGGGCTATCATGAAATCGGCGGCTGGGACGCCTTGTCGCACACGCTGGCGACCTGTCCCCATCCGTTGCTCGGCAAGGAAGGCGGCCCCGGGCTCTCCACCGGCACCTTCCTGAGCATGTTGCATTCCGGCAATGACGCCAGCGTAATCAACAATGTGCCGTGGTATTCAATTCTGCTAGGCTATCCGATCATCGGCATCTGGTATTGGTGCTGTGACCAAACCATCGTCCAGCGGGTGCTTGCGGCCAAAGACGAAAGGCATGCCCGCCTCGGCCCGTTGTTCTGCGCGTTGATCAAAGTGTTGCCGGTGTTTTTCTTTGTCCTGCCCGGCGTAATCTGCGTGGCACTCGTCCAAAGGGGATTCTTTCCCGGCGGCGGCCCGGCGGATTCCAAGGACACGTATGCGTTCATGATCACCCACCTGCTGCCCGTCGGGCTTCGGGGCCTGGTGGTGGCGGCGATGCTGGCGGCGGCGATGCAAACTTGTTCCGCCGCGCTCAATTCCTCCGCGACGCTGTTTTCCTATGACATTTGGAAGCGTTGGAACCCGGCTACCAGCGACCTGCAATTGGTTAGAATCGGCCGCTGGACCACTGTGGTGGCCACCGTGCTGGCGATCGTGCTATCGCCCATTTTCGGCCACTACAGCACCATCATCCAGGGCCTCAACACCTTGATCTGTTATGTCGCGCCGCCTATCACTTGCGTGTTTGTCGTCGGCGTCTTCTGGAAACGGGCCGGTGGCCGGGCCGCCTTTGTCACCATGGTGAGCGGTGCGGCGATGGGTGTGATCTGCTTTGTGGCGGACTTTTTCAAGGATGCCATTTCCGGCAAGGCCGGTTTCCTGCCACCCGGTTCCGCGCTGACCGCCGGTTTTGACTGGTTCGCCCGCGGCCTGCTCAGTGATTTCATGCTCACCTCGTTCGGCATGTTTTGCATTTGCCTGGTGATTCAGGTCGTTGCCTCACTGGCGATGCCGGAAACCCTCAAAGAAGAAGCCAGCAATCTGGTGTGGAAGGACTGGCGCGAACCCTTGCGTGGTGAAGCCCACGGCCACGGCATGGGAAACTACCGCATCCTCACCGTGCTGGTGTTGGTCACGTTCCTCACCCTGTACCACATATTCCGTTAGAATTCGCGACGCTGTTCACGCGGGAAGCTGAGAGGCTGGATGTTCCCTCATTTCCGCTTTGTAAGATGTTCTTTCAGAATGCGTTCGACTTCGGCAATACCTTCCTTGGTCTGGTGAGCGCCATGATGTGACGGCACGATGAGTTCGGACTTCGCGCCGCTTTCGTGACTGCTCCAGTATGGCACCACGCCGTCACTCGAGTTGGGCGAGTCGCCGCGGCCGCGGTCGCCGGCAATGGTATGGTAGGGGACGCTGGGATTGATCGGCACGGAGTTGAGCGCGCGGACAAAGTCGTTGTTAGGCGCGAGGGTGTCGACGCTGTCCGGGAAGCGGTCGAGGTGCTTCGCGCCCGCGGTGTGCCTCTTGTAGCGGGCCTCGTCCATACCGGTGGCGAGCATCGTGGCGGGCAGCTTCACCAGGCGATCGAACATGCGGGCCAGCCAGTTGAGGGCGAGATCGCTGCCACGGTGGGGCGTGGAGATGAAGATGACGCGGCCGATTTCCGGCCGATGGGAGAAGATGGTGGACTCGGTGATGATATGCTTGTGCTCCGGGGTCACCTCCATGACCTCGGGCTCCACGGTGAACATTTGATCCCAAACGGTACGGTGGGTGTCGGTGATGAGCAAACGGCTGATGCAGCCGCCCATGCTGTGGCCGACGACGACCATCTTCTTGTGCATCGGGTAGAGTTTTTCCGCCGCATCAAGTTCGCGGCGCAGGATGGCGGCGGAATACGGATAGGGATAGCCGCTCGGGTAGCTGTAAAACCAGAACTGATAGTTATCGCGGATTTGCGGGTCGCCGCGCAGGTGATTGATCAGCGGAAACCAGGTCTCGGGCGAGGACATCAGGCCATGCACGAACAGCACGACGGTTTTGTTAGGGTCATAGGGCTCCAACCGCGCAATGCGTGTGGTGGCAGCGAACTTGGCCGGGTGCAGCAGGCGCGGCAGGTTGAGTTTCTCGGGTTCCATCTCCACCAGCATCATCGCCAGCGGCGCGGTGAAATCCGCGGCTAGCGGATAGGTTTGGCCTCCCATGCGCACGGTCTCGCTTTCGAGCGGATCTTCAATCCCGAGCACGCAGCGCGAACCCTCGAAGCGCGCCACCACAGTGGCGGCGAAATAAAAATGCGGCGTCGGCGCATAGTCATGCACCCGGTCAGCAACCCGCTTGGCGACGACCGGAGCGCCCAGGCCCGGCTTGGTCTCTCGCACGTCAAACGACGAGCCGTGGATATCAAGTTGGTCGGTGGGGATTAGGTCATAGCGCGCGGGATTCCACACGGGCCGCGGATGGGGCTGCCAGGCGAGGGTGTGCGAAGCGAGGCGGATTGGCGCGGTCCAGGGTGTGAGTTTCGAGGTGCGCAGGGTGCCGCAGATGCGCGCGACGGCGAAGTTGTAGTCGTGCTGCGCCTCGGTGTCGGCGGGATTGCGCTCGAGCTTGCGCCAGGCAATTTCCGCCGTCGCGACGTAGCGGTCGAGGGCGGCCAGCGGGGCGCTGGTCTTGGTGACGGTGTCGAAGCCGGCGCGCTGCGGTTGGATTTCCTTGACCGTGGCCAAGGGCGTGCAAGCGGCGAGCACGAGTGCAAGAAGGACGGCTAGGCGGATTCTCATGGTGGGGTTTCAGACTTGGCTGCGGGAGCATACATTGAAACGAGGCGTGAAATCAAGATGGCCACATAAAACATGCCGGTGATCGCCTCCATGAAGGCGAGCGTGCGCGCGCCCTTGGAGATCGGCGTGATGTCGCCGAACCCAACGGTGCTGAGCGTGGTAAAGCTGAAATACAGGGCGTTGAAACTCGTCATGCCCAGCGGGTCATGCGGATCGGTGTGAATGGAAAACGCCTGCGGCGCATTGCGCGCGACCAACACATAGGCGAAGGACCACAACAGGCCGATCATGAAATAAACCGCGACCGAGGCGCTGAGCACCTCGGTGTTGACCCGCGGCGCGCGCAGAATGAAGCGCAGAATACTCGTCACCACAAACGCGGTGAAAACCATGCCCAACCCCAGATGAACGCTTGGCGACACGGCCTGGGGAAACAGGTGATGCGACCATTTGGCCACCACCGTCGTCAGCAACAAGGCGAAACCGAGCACCTTGTGCCGCCCGCCGACACTCAACTCCGCCGACACGAGCACCAGCGTCAGCAGCACAGCCTCGACCAATTCACCGTGGCGGGATTCCTCGATGAAGGGCGTCGCCGCGAAAAGCACAATCAACGCGGCAAGCAGGTGGACCGCTGAATAGCGCGACACACCGAGCCGCTGGGTGATTTTCTTCAGCGAGGGGGTCCTTTTCACCTACCAGGGTTTGAGCGTTACCGGGCTGGGCCGTTGGACTACATGGCTCGGCGGTGTGTTGAGCAATTCGGCGAATTCCGCGGCCCAATCGACGATGTTGCCTTCGGCGCCATGATAATTGTTAGAACCGGAACTCGTAGCCGAGGATCGGACCGTGGGCGATAAGGTTGTAGGTGAAGCCGCCGTTGGTATAGTCGGTGCCGAGCGCGCGGTAGCCTAGCAACAGGTTGCCATACTCATGGAAGCTGTAGCCAAAGCCGGCCATCGCCTGCCAAGTGAATTGCGAGGAGACGCCGAAGCCGCCAACGTCGCCGACAGCGCGGAAGAAGAAGTTGTTAGGCAACTGGGCCTGAAAGCGGGCGCCGATGATCGGATCCACCCAGGTTTCGGTGCTGGAACCGTGGAAATCCGGCCGCCTGCGGTCACTGAGGTCCAAGGTGGCCTTGATCGAGTTGACCCGCGCCCCGGCATAGACATCGAATTTGCAGGCGTCGGATTTCATCGCTTCGAACGCCACGATGAAGTTGCCGAGAAACTGCTGCTCTTCCACCCTGACATAGGCACCCCCGCGGTCTTTGCTGCCGCTGATATCGGCGTACATCACATCGGCCATGAAGCTCCAGCGGTTGTAGCCGATCTCCACCGCACCCATGAAGGCCATGTCCATGTGTTTGAGGATGTCGTTGAAGCTAATGTCCACATCCGCGGTGCGGCCGGCGACGCCCATGTCACCGCTGAGCGACTCGGCCCAGCCGTAAAGGGCCACACGGCACGACCAGGGCGACTCGGCGGCAGGCGTGATGGACTGGGTGAAGGAGGGCGTGGCGGTGCCAGCCAAGACAGGCAGGCTGCTGAGAAAGAGTGCGGCAAGGAGGGTGGAGTTGAGTTTCATGGTGTGTTGGTGTGTTGGTGTGTTGGTGTGTTGGTGTGTTGGTGTGTTGGTGTGTTGGAGTTCCGGGGCGGGGCTAGACTTAGCAGTGTGCCATCACTTTGGAAACAGGAAAGTGAGCACCGCGCGCAATCCCCAATCAGGTCCGCCGGACGGGGCATCGGCATAATAGCGGCCGCCGACGGTCAACTGCATGGGCAATTCGCCCACTTTGAACAACTGGCTCACCATCAGATTGAGCGGCACGGTCCACTGCTGCTGGGTCCAGTCATAGGTGGACTCGGTGTTGAGGGCGAACGTGGTATGGGTCTTGGTGGTGTAGGAGACGAACGGCTGAATGAAGGTGGCATTCACCTCGCTGCGATACCCTTCCCCGGCAAAAGACCAGAGTTGGTTGGCGAGCACTCCGACAGTCCAGCCTGATTCCTGCTTCAGGAAAACCGCGGTGGGACCCGCGCACCACTTGCCCGAACCCAACAACTCATCACTCGCAGTCGGATAGAGCAACGCCGGTCCGGCACCCCAGATCCAGCCACCGTCCGTCGGCTTCTTGGGTGAGAAGAAGAAACTCTGGGTGATGTCACCCAGGCCGCTGGCACTGTCAACGCCCGGCGCGGGCGATTCCGCATCAATGACGGGCATGATGGTGCGCACAATCAGGTTCAAGTCCGCCGAAAGCGAAATGGGAATGACGGGCTGCACGTTGAGGGTGTAACGCGTGGCGTCGTTAGGCCCGATGCCGAAGTCCCAGTTGCTTTGCAGCGGCACGCTGATGAGCGAGGAAATCGGGTTGGAGAGTTCCTTGGCCAGCTTGGCGGCCTCATCCGTGGTTTCGGGCGCGCTCTGATTTGCGTTCTGATGGGTTGTCTGCGCGTGCAGCGGGGTTGCGCCTGCGAAAAGTGCAAGGGCGAGGGCAAGGGTGGAGGCTGGAGCGTTCATGGTTGAGGAATTTTGTAGGCGCGTTGGCAACAACGCGGGAGGGGGATGGCAGCGGGCTCAGTAGGTTCGGACCTCAATCTCACAGTCATCCCCCACCTTGGCACGGAGGTTCAACTCGAATTCAACGGGGTCCAGGTCGGCGGGAACGTGGGAGATGAACACCATGCTGCGCTTGGCCTCATAGATGTTGGCCGCCTTGACGCGGCAGCGGTGCTTGCGCAGGAAATCCTGGACGTCGCCATAGACGATGCGGATGTCCTGTTTGCCGGTGACGCGCAACTTGAGCCGCGCCGAGACATGCCGGTCGAGCCAGTAGATCAACACCCAGGTAACGGCGGTCACAAACGCGGCCATGGCCCATTGGTTCATGCCGCAGGCCAGACCGATAACGATCACCATGATCGCCTTGCCGGTGAGCTTGGGGTTGTCTAACACGGTACGGAAGCGCACCAGTGAGCCGATGCCGAAAATCACGAAGGCCATGGTTGAATCGAGCTTGCTGACTTCCGCCACCACGGCCCCGACCATGCCCAGCAGGATGAGCGTCTTGGTTTCCTCGAGGTCGGCGCCGGGGTCTGACTTGGCCGAGCGCCTGGGGTGCCACGCAATGAACCAGCCGCAGGCCACCGCCATCCCGAAGCCCAGCAGCAGTCGCAACATCAACTGCCAGTGAATGAATTGCTGGATTCCCTGCTGAATCGCCTCCATGTGCTCCTTGGGATCCTTGGAGGGGGCGTGGGACGCCAACGGGAAGATGCTGGTAGGGGCTTTGTCGGTATCGGCACAGACCATGCAAATCCCCATCAAACTGATCGCCAACACCGCCACAAGGCAGCGCCTCAATGACGCCGCGTGAGTTGCGGGAGGTGACCCAAGGGCGATAATGTTAGTTTCGTTCGGGTTCATTGGTTTGACGAGTGGTAGAGTTCGAAGCAATCGGTAATCGGTAATCAGCAATCAGCAATCAGCAATCAGGTGTCAGTGGCGAGGGGCAAGTGGCGGGTGGCAAGGGAGAAGAGAGCGGGGAGAGAAGTCTTTTCTCAATCCCTTGCCCCTTGCCCTTTGCCCCTAGCGACACCTCACCTGCGGAATGCCACCGTGCGATGATAGACCCCGGCGGAATAGGCTGTGTAGGGATGATAGACCGCGGCAGCGGCGACCACGGGAGGTTGATAGACTTCCACGGCGGCGGCAGGAGGCGCGTACACCGGCGCGGCGGCGACCACCCCCACGCCCATCCCGGTGCTGTAGCAGCCGCCGTAACTGGTGGTGGCATAGCCGCCCGCGTGATAGACGGAGCCGCCGTAAGCGGCGCCGTGATAGGCGGTTCCGCCATAAGCGGCGCCATGATAGGCGGTGCCACCATACCCTGCGGCGCTGGCGTGGGCGGTGCTATACGAATTGCCTTCCCTGCCGGTGACGGTGGTGGAGCCGCCGTGGGCGTATCCCCCGTAGCCGCCGGCCGAGGCGCTGGTGTGTGAGACGCTGCCACCGCCGCGGGTGGAGGCGCTGCAAGAGCGGGAACAGCCATAGGCGAAGGCCCCGGAAGTCATGAGGGAGAATGCCGCGCAGGTGGCGGTGGTGATAACGAGTGCTTTGGTTTTCATAGTGATGATAGTGGTTTAGCGGTTAATTGGATGGTTGAGGTTAGGCCGGGCAATCAATCGACGCGCTTCATTTTCACTTCCTTGGTATCAGGGAGCGCCTGGCCGTTGACCTTCTGGTCCTTGGTCTGCCAGATGAGAGTGTTGGCATCGCCTGGTGTGACGATGTTGGTGGCGGTGACCTTGCCGCCATCCGCGAGGATGGATTCGGTTTTGATGACCCATTTGTTGCCGTCCTTCGTCCAAGTGCCCTGCCCGGTCCCGCCGTCCGCCTGGAAACTCCACGAGTGGATTTGCTTTGCCGCCGCATCCCATCCAATCCACTGGGTGGCCTGCACCTGGATGTCGTCCTTGTAGTCCACAGTGCGCGTCGAGATGATGAAATTCTGACCCGGTGCCCAGCTGAAGCAGACGTAGCCGACCTCGCCGGCGGGGGCGTTGGCGTGGGCTTCATCGACCCACTCGCCAATGGCCCACTCCAGCCCGCGCAGGAATTCATAGTTGCTCGGGCCCGGATCGGGCGACTCGCGCACGCTCTCCAGCAGCCACTTGTCGTTTTGTTTGACGAACAGGTTGGTATAGCGGGCGCGGTTCGGGGCGGAACCGTCGGGAGCGAGCACGGCGGAGGTGCCGTCCTCGATGGCGGTGTCGGGCGTCGGGAATTTCAAGGAAGCGACCTCGATGCGCAGCTTCAGGCCCTTGTTGGCCGCGAAGAGTTCCGCAAAGGACTTCTCGATCGCCTCGCGGCCCTTGAGCACGCGCCCGGTGTCATCGATGTAATCGCCGTCGGGCGTCCAGAAGGCGGCAACCGCCTTGGCGTCGCCCTTGTGGAACGCCTCGACGAAGGCCGCGGCGGTCTTGTGAATGGCCGCCTGCTGGGGATCGGCCTCGGCGGCGGTGATGATGCTGCAGTTGCCGATGGCATAGGCCATGGCAAGCGGGAGGGTGGAACGGATCAGTTTGTTGGTTTTCATGGGAGTTGATTATTCGTTTGTTGTTAGATCGGGTTGGTTGGCGATTGCTGCAATCAGGCGGGTTGACTCTATCATAGGCGTTTGGTTCGGTGTGGTTTCAATGAAAAGCCGTGCAATACACCTGACGGCACGGTCAGTTGTTTTGCATTTGCATCTCCTTGGCGTTTGGTGTTGCCCGAGTTAGAAGCGCCGTCAGGATTGCGTGCGCGACGACCGCCGGCCACAGGAGAATGCCGGTGAAACCACCCGCGAAGCCGACGTATGCAAGATACAACGTGACGGTTGCGCTGTAAGTCAACATGCCGACCCGCGGCGTGCCTGGCCAGCAGGCGAACCCCAACGCCAAGAGCGCGATGCCGAGCACGCGTGCCACTGGTATGGTGACGCCTGTGAATTCCTCGCCGAGCAGCAGGCGCCCAACGAGGGATGGCACCATTAGCAACGCCACGCCGGTTGCGATTTCAGCGAGCGCAGCGAGCACAAGTATCTTTTTCATCGTGTTCTAAGCTGTTAGCGCTTCGATGTGTCAATGGGGTCGGGCTCCGGTGCGGCCATCGGCGCGAGCTCCGCCTTGGATTCCGATGCTGCCTCATGCTCAGGTTCGAGCTTGAAGGTGAGTTTGTCAATTGTGCCAGTGAACTTGAAGGGGCACTCGTAGCGATACTCCAGCATCGCGACGCCGCTGCGGGTGTCGCTGCCGATGTCGAAGCTTTCGTCCTCGGGGAAGGTGATCGGGGTGCCATGTTCCATGGAATTCCTGGCCGCTTCCTTGCCATCGACCGTGAGCACGCCCTTGCCGCTCTTGCCCAGGCCGGGTTCATCGGGCTTGTAGTCGAAGACGATGGTGTGCTTGCCGGCACCGAGTGCCGGCCCGGCCCAGATCGTGCGCTTGAGGTTGAGCAAATTGTAGAGGAACACCGGCTTGCCCCGGCCAATGTTGACGATGCGAGTGGCAAACACCGCGACCACCAGCAGTGCGGCACAGACAACGATGATTTTGCTCAAGCCCATTTTCACGCGTGACCAGTTTTTGCTCTGCCCGCGCCAGACCAGCAACAATCCGATGACCAGGGCACCCCAGCCGATTTTGCGGAACAGGCGCGCGTTGGACCACCAGTTGAAAGCGGGACTCAGATATAAGCCATAGCCACCGAAGCGCCCGCCCTCGGTGACGATCATGCCTTCCGCGCCGCCTTTGGGGATGGTGACTTCGGCTGTGATGGTGTAGGCCTTGTTCAGGAGGTTTGGCGCGCCGCTGTTAGGCACGCCGGTCAGTGGTCCCGTGTAGGTGAATTCCGTGCGTCCACCGGTGAGTTTCGGCTTCGGCGCGTTCCAGCGCGTCAGCGTCGTGTTGTCCATCGGCAGCACGTTGTTTTTCGCCGCCTCGGCGTAAAACAGATCCTGCATCTCCTTGAGTTTGTCCGGCATTTTGGCCGCCAGGTCGTTGGCTTCAGTGGGATCTTCCGCGACGTTGTAGAGTTCCCATTTGTATCCGGTGATCACGTCGGGTGCCGGCTTCGTGCTCAGCTCCCACGGCAGCGTCGCCGGGGTCGTGCAAGCCACCCATCCTTCGTGATAGATGGCGCGGTTGCCGAGCATCTCGAAATACTGCGTCGTGCGCTTGGTGGGGACGTTGGCGCCGGGCTTGTCCCAGGTGTAGCTCATGCTCACGCCGTCCATGGGACGCTGCGGGACGCCATGGATCGTCTCCGGTTGCGGGATGCCGGCCGCTTCGAGGATGGTTGGAGCAATGTCGATGATGTGGTGGAACTGGGTGCGGATGCCGCCCACGTCTTTGATATGGCCGGGCCAGGACATGGCCACGCCTTGAGCCGTCCCGCCGAAATGCGAAGCGACCTGCTTCACCCACTTGAACGGCGTGCTCATCGCCCACGCCCAAGGCGCGGCATAGTGCGGGAAGGTTTTGTCCGATCCCCAGAACGGGTACCAGAGGAACTGCGCTTTGACCGCCACGGGAATTCCGTTCATGGTGGTGAACTCGTTCGGCGTGCCATTGACCATCCCTTCGGCGCTCGCGCCGTTGTCACCGCTGATGTAAATGATCAGCGTGTTGTCGAGTTGTCCCATGTCTTCGACAGCTTGGATGACGCGGCCGATCTCGTGATCGGTATAGGCGAGGTAGGCGGCATACACGTCCATTTGCCTGATGAAGAGCTTCTTTTCCATCTCACCGAGCGAGTCCCACTTCGGCAGTGAATCCGGCCATTCGGTCAATTGGGCGTTTGCTGGCATGATGCCCAGCCGCTTCTGGTTGGCGAAGATGGTGTCGCGGATCTTATTCCAGCCGCCATCGAAGAGATGCATGTCACTGATCTTTTTGATCCACTCCTCGGTCGGATGATGCGGCGCATGGGTGCCACCGGGGACGTAATAGACCAGGAACGGCTTTTCAGGCGCGACCGATTTGATGTCCCTCATGTATTGGATCGCCTCATCGGACATGGCTGTCGTCAGGTTCCAGGTGCCTGGCGGCTTGCCTTCGAACGGGTAGATAGGCGTTGTGTTGCGAAACAGGTTCGGCTGCCACTGGCTGGCGTCGCCGCCGACGAACCCATAGAAATACTCGAAGCCCATGCCCACCGGCCACTGGTCGAACGGGCCGGCCGCGGTCGCCTGATAGGAGGGCGTGTTGTGTTCCTTGCCGAACCATGAGGTCGCGTAACCGTTATCCTTGAGAATGTTGCCGATCGTGCCGTTCGCCTTCAAAATAATCGAGTCATAGCCCGGATACCCCGTGGTCAGCTCCCCAACGACGCCAAAGCCGGCGACGTGGTGATTGCGACCCGTGATCAAGGCGGCGCGCGTTGGCGAGCAAAGCGCCGTGGAGTGGAAATTCGTGTAGCGCAGGCCAGCCATGGCGACGCGATCCAGCGCCGGGGTCGGGACGACGCCACCAAAGGTGCCCGGCGCACCGAAGCCGCAATCGTCGGTCATGATGAGCAGCACGTTGGGCGCGCCTTTCGGCGGCACAACGCGCGGTGCCCACCAGGGCGTTGACTCCGATGCTTTCTCTTTGATCACGCCGCCGAATTTCGGGTCGGGAAGCGGGAGTGATTTGCCGTCGGTGGTGGTGGTGGCACTGGGGGAACCCGGAACGCCGGTGATTTCCTGAGCTCTGACAAAAGGAGCAACGGCCATCAAGGCGGTCACGATCATCGGACCAAGGAGGATGCGTCTGTTTGCTTTCATGGGCGTTTGGTTCTTGGATGGTTGGTGAGCCTTGCAGGCCAAATATCAGTCCAGCGTGATCACGATCTTGTCGAGACCCAAGGACGTCGATAGCCCCGTGGTTTCGCCGGTGAGATAGATGACCGTGCCTTTGTCGTTGGCGAGTCGTTCATGCATTTTCCCTTCGATCAGCGTCAGACCGCTGCGGGCCCCGGTATAAGTGCCGGGGAAGTCGGCCAGGGAATTGAGGTGATAGACCCTGCCGACCGCGGAGATCTTCTGCGCTCCGGTGCCACCGGCACCAATGCCCGTGATCGAGAACGACCTGTCCCGGCCATGATAGCGGAGAGTGCCTTTGCCGGTGGATGCCGAGCCGTAATAGGAGGCCTGGATTTCCTTGACCCTGAGGGTTGCGGCGGGAGGGCCGGTGGGTGCGGTGGGGTCGTTCGACATCCGGGTGGCGCACCCGGCCAGAAGCAGGGTGGCTGAAATGGCGAGGGCGGCGGTGTATTTGTTTTTCATTTTATTGTTTTGGTTAATCAGAGATTGGTTGTTGTTGGGAGAATGGTTGAGGCGGTGGATGGTGTTCTTGGTCATGCTTGGTGGGCGTGGTGAAGATGATGGGATCGCTGGTGAAGTCGCGGGCCGCCTCGTGGGAGACGTCCCGCGCGGTTCACGAGCGAATCACTCCAACCGCTTCAGCAGCGGTGCGGTCCACGTGCCTTCCAGCGCGGCCTCCTTCGGCCAGTAGAGACGCATGGCCATGAAGAACGGCCCCTTCGGCGCCGGGAGCCAATTGGCTTCCTTGTCGGGGCCGGGTGATTCATTTTGGAAGTGCAAAGTCAGGCCGCCGTCGGCATCCCGCTTGAGTTGGGGAAGCATTGGCGAGTTGATCAGGTAGCGATGGAGCGGATTAGCCACGAGGAAATGCCCCGGAAGATCATACATGGTCACTGACCAGAACGCGTTAACCGGCGGCAATTCTGCCGGCGCAAAGTGCATGGTGTAGTGCTTGTTCCCATCCAGCGGTTGTTTGTCGGAATCGACGCCATAGAACGGATACATCGCCTCCTGCTTTGAATTGCCGTAGAGACCGATTACGCCAGCAGCCATGCGGTAGAGATAATTGTTCTTCAGGAACTGACGCGTCCCGAACACGTCGCCGGAAGTGACTTTTCCCGTATCGAAACTCTTCGCCTTGAAGTCCGCGAATTCGGCCCACGCGTCGGCCATGCCCTGCTCGACCGCCGTCTTCATTTCGGGAGCGAGCTTGCCGACGTCGAAATTTTTCCCGGCCCCGACGCCAATCTTAGCGAGCCGCGCCATGAGTTCTGTCTCGGACGGGTCGGTGGGGCAGAACTTGAGGATGAAATTCAGGACGTTGAAGAACTCGGGCGAGGACTTCTGCGCCTCAGGCGTGAGCGGCTTCATGAAATCAATCACTGGCGCGGCCTTGGGCGCGGACCCGGCAAGAAATTCCGACAGCGGCTGCACTTTGTAGCCGGCCTGAATCTTCTTCACGTTGTCGATGTCGTCCGGTTTGAAAAGCTGAGTGCGATAAACACCGAGCGCCAACTCCGTTTCCGCGTGAAATACTTTCTTCACACCCTTGGGCGTCTCGCCTTTCCAGCCCGGCGCGGCGATGAGGAAACTGCCGCCATCGTTGCCGGTCGCGCGACTGCCGATGTAATCGAAGTTGAATGTGTAGAGGTCGATGAGCTGGATGCTGAAATAGCGCTCCTTTTCAATCACCGGCACGGTCAACACGATGGGCTCGGCCCGTAGATCCAGTGCGAGCATGGAATAGGGAGTGTCCGAGTTCGGCGACACGATGGCCCGGTCTTCCGGCGTGAACACGCGAGCCATGCTGTGGACTTGGTTCCATGGCCCTTTGTATTCGGGATTCTGGCGATCCACGAAGTAAGCGTATTGGACGCGATAGCCGTCCACCATCGGGTAGCCGTAGATGTAGGCTTCCTTGGCGATGGAGCGGGCTTCCGCCGGAGTGATGTCCGCCGCGTGGGCGGACATGGTGAGCGCCATGACGCCAACGAGAGCGGTGGCGCGCAGGCTTGGTTTGTGTGTGGTTTTCATGCTCGTGTTCTTTCTTTGTTTGAGTGGTCTGCTGCGCTGGTGAATTCGCGGGCCGCGTCGTGCGAGACGGCCCGCGTGGTTCATGATCGAGTTACTCCCGGGCAGCCTCGACTTTCTTCGCGGCATCTTCGAGCTTCCTGATGTCCGCTGGCGAGAGTTGGGGACGATCAAGCTTGATGGTCAGTTTGCTGAGCTTCGCTGTGAGAGGGAACGGCACCTGGTAGTCCTGATCGTCCACGCCGGTGAGGGTGTCGGAGCCGATGTCGAACGATTCATCGAATTGGAGGAGGAGCGGGATGGTGTGCTCCATTTTCTGCGTGGCGACTTCCTTGCCGTCCACCTTGAGCACGCCGGTGCCACCCTGGCCGATGCCGCTCACGTTGTTGAAAGCGAGCGTGGCCGCGCCCATGCCGTCGTATTTGAAGTCGAACTCGAGCGTGTGCTTTCCAGGAGCGAGAGCTTCCGGGCCTTCCCATTTCACATGCTTGAGGCCAAACAGGTTCCAATTCCACACCGGTTTGCCCTTGAGCAGGTAGAAGCCGTAGCCGGCAAAACGGCCGCCGCAGGTAACGATCATTCCCTCCGCGCCACCTTCGGGGACGGTGATGTCCGCGGTGACGGCGTAGGACGTATTGAGCAACGAGGGCGAATCGCCTAGTGGCAGACCTTTCATCAGGCTGGTGTAAACGAACTCACTGCGTCCGGCGGTGATGTTCGGTCGCGGTTGGGCGACGCGCGTCGCCACCGACGTATCGAGCGGGAGGACTTGATACTTCTTCGCTTCCGTCAGGAAGAGCGCCTTTAGTTCTTTCACCTTCTCCGGGTACTTTGCCGCGAGGTCTTCAGACTGGGAGTAATCCTTGGTGAGGTCGTAGAGTTCCCATGTCGCGTTGTTCAGTGGATCGGGATTGCCGGCCGAGGCGAGCACCCACGGCGGACGAACGACTTTCGTCGAAGCCATCCAGCCCTCGTGATAGATGGCGTGGTCGCCCATCATCTCAAAGTATTGCGTTTTGTGCTTCGAGGGCGCCTTCGCGTTCTTCGCGTCGAAGGTGTAGGCGAAACTGGTGCCTTCGATCGGCGACTGCTTGATGCCATCCACGATATCCGGCTGCGCGATGCCGCAGGCTTCGAGGATCGTTGGCACGATGTCGATGACGTGATGGAACTGCGTGCGCACGCCGCCAAGCTCTTTGATGTGTCCCGGCCAGGAGACCGCCATGCCCTGGCGGACGCCGCCGAGGTGCGAGGCGATCTGCTTCGTCCAACTGAATGGGGTGCAAAACGCCCACGTCCACGGAATCGCCATGTGGTTGTAAGTGCGGTCGCTGCCCCACAGGGGCGCAAGCTTTTCCGAGACCTCAAGCGGAATGTTCAGGCCGTTGAGCGACGCGATTTCATTGAAGGTGCCGTGCATCGTGCCCTCGGCGCTGGAGCCATTGTCGCCGCTCACATAGATGATGAGCGTGTCTTTCAGCTTGCCCATGTCTTCCACAGCCTGAATGACGCGACCGATTTCATAGTCGGCGTAGGCGAGGTAGGCCGCATAGACTTCGACCTGCGTGATATAGAGCTTTTGTTCCTCGGGTTTGAGGGACTCCCATTCGGGCAGCAAGTCCTTCGGCCACGGCGTCAGCTTCGCATCCTGCGGGATCACGCCGAGCTTCTTTTGGTTCGCAAAGATGGTATCGCGCAGCTTGTTCCAGCCACCGTCGAAAAGGTGCATGTCATGAATCTTGTCGATCCACTCCTTGGTCGGATGATGCGGCGCGTGCGTGGCGCCGGGTGCGAAGTAGCAGAAGAACTTCTTGCTCGGGTCGATCTGGTTGAGTTCGGTGAGCCGGGCAATCGCGTCGTCGGTCATCGCGGTCATCAGATTCCACTTGCCCTCGGGTTGACCCTCGAAGGGATAAATCTGCGTGGTGTTTCGGAAAAGGTTCGGCTGCCACTGGTTGGTGTCGCCGCCCATGAAGCCGTAGAAATAATCGAAGCCCATTCCGGTCGGCCACTGATCGAAGGGTCCGACCTGGCTGCATTGGAAGGTCGGCGTGTTGTGATTCTTGCCGAACCACGAGGTGGCATAGCCATTGTCCTTGAGGATGCGGCCGACGGTGGCCTTGTCCTTGGCGATCACGCTGTTGTAGCCCGGGAAACCCGTGGCCTGCTCGGAGACCACGCCGAAGCCGGCTGAGTGGTGATTGCGCCCGGTTATAAACGCGGCGCGCGTCGGCGAGCAAAGTGCCGTGGAATGCATTTGCGTGTAGCGCAGGCCGGCCTTCGCGACCCGATCCAGTGCCGGCGTGGGAATGACCCCGCCAAAGGTGCCCGGCGCGCCAAAGCCCACGTCATCCGTGAGGATGAGGAGGACGTTCGGGGCCGACTGCGGCGGCACGACGCGCGGCGCCCACCAGGCCTTGGATTGCAGCGCACCGTCCTTGATCACGCCGCCGAACTTGGGATCGGGAGCCGGAAGTTGCTTGCCATCGATGGAGGTCGTGGCACCGGGTGAACCGGGCGTGCCGGTGATGTGCTGTGCTGAGGCGGTTGGAGCTGCGGCTGCTAACGCAGACACAATCAATCCACTTACGATGCCGTATTTTGTTAGTCTCATACGAGTTGGTGTTGATGTTGCTATTTGGTCTATCAGAATGGAAAATGGTGGTGGTGTTTTGGTCTGGCGGCGCCCAATGCCCGCCGGCGAAGTCAAGCGCTCAGTACCAGCCATAGGCCGCCCGCGAGCCGCTCACGGCATTGCCGCCATAGACGGTGCTGCCATTGCCGGATTCCCAAGTGCCCCAACCCTCCCAGCTACCCCATTTCGCCGCGTTCATTTGCTGTTGATGGCCGATGCCCTTGTCTGCTTGGTACTCTTTGGCCTGCTCCTTGGCCTGGCTGAGTTGTTGATAGGTCAGGTATTGCTTTGGCCCGCCGACATAGGCCCGATGGTGCGCCAAATCCGGCAGCACATAGTACGTTTTGCCATCATAGGTGATGCGGGTCACCTGGCCTGTCGGCAGTTTGTTCAGGATTGCCTGCTGGTCCGGCTTGCCCGGCTTAATCACCTTGAAGTCGGCGGAAATCGCCAGGCTTTCCTTGGATTTGAAGTTGGCGGGAGTGGTGGCACAACCGCCGGTCAACGCGGCGACGGCGAGCGGCAGGACGAGACGAAGCGTGCGGCATGTTTTCATGGATTGCGGTGGTTTGGCTTGCACTTGAGCGGATAGGAAAACTAGCAATTTATCGGAATTTGGCAACTGATTTCTGATTAGCGACTACTGATTACTGATTACGGATTTGTCCTGGCGCAGCGCAGCGGGCCGGATTACGGAACCCGGACGGGCGGTTGAAAGAAATCCACGACCGTGCGGGTTTTGGTTTGGCCGGCTGGGTCGCCCAGGCCGGCGGCTTTGGCTGCGGCGTAGAATTGCTTGGCGAGGGCTTGGGCTTGCGGCGCGGACTTTGGTTTGGCTTTGGCGGAAATTTCGAGCAGGTCGAGCTTCTGGTCAGGCTTTTGCAAATGCCAGAGTTCGATGGTCGCGGCGCTTGGGAACCCGGGCAGTTGCGCTTGCTGACCCCAGATCTCGGCCTTGACCGGGCCGAAGCAATGCAATCGCTCCCACTTAAGGTCCGGCACGCGTACCGTTATCAGTTGGCGTTGCGCCGCGGTGAAAAGTTCCACGACAGGCACCTGCCCCGCTGCGACCTTTGACACCAGATCCTTGGCCAAAGACGCATTGTCAAGCGAGCGGGAGAATGTGGCGCCCGTCTCATCCACCCAATCCTGTTCGGACGGGATTGCCCGTTCCGCATCGCTCAGGGCGGTCCGGCCCTCCGCGGCGCGCAGTTTCACGGTGGACTCGCCGTTGCCCTCGCCTTGTTGGCGGGCCCGCAGGATCAGGTGCTGGGCATCCAAGACCCCATCCGGGGTGTCGAAATAACAGATGATCGCCGTCACGGCGCGCTGCGGATCCAACTTGAGCACCTGAAGCGCCCGCGCGGTGTCGGCGGCCGGAACCAACAGCTTGAACTCGGCCTTGCGCGATGCTGCGGCCGCTTGCACGGGCGCGGGCTTCGGCACCTCCGCGCCCGGCATCCACGCCCCTCCAAGAGCCAGCCCTGCCACCACGGCGAGTCGAACCCTCCGTACGCAGCACATCCAGAATGTGGCAAGTGCATTCACTCTTACCTGATTAGTGGTTAGGGAATCTTGAACAGGAGGAAACAGAGAAAACGGAGGGGTGAAAGCTTGGCTCTTGCTCCGTGGCCTCTGCTTGCTCCTGTTGAACTCTCGGTTTCACTTGTTTTGGAACGGGAAGACTTGTTTCCAGTCATCCTTCATGCTTACGACTGTCCAGCCCTTCGCGGCGGCTTCGTCGAGGCCCTTGTCGAGGCGCGCCATGGAATCCTTGCGGTCGTAGGCGTATTCGCGTGCGTCGTCGTCGTGATGGACATAGAGGCAGAAGCGCGCGCCGCTGCCGGCGGCGGTGTATTGGAGCATTTGCAGATCTCCATCCGAATTGCCACAGGCCATGATGGGACGACGGCCGATGTGCTCATTGATGCCGATGGGTTTGCCGGCCTTGTCGTCGATGAAGTTGAGTTCGGGCAGGCGCATGAGCACGGGCTTGCCGTCGCGCATTTCAAACTGGGTCTTGATGCTGCTGCCGACGACCTGTTCGGGCGGGATGCCGTAAACCTGTTCGGCCCATGGCCGCATGAACTCGATGCCGCCACCTGAGACAATGAAGTTCTTGAAACCGTTGGCACGCAGGTAAGCGAGCAGTTCGATCATGGGCTGATAGACGCACGCGGTGTATGGCTGCTGGTATTTCGGGTGTTTCGCGGTGGCGATCCAGTTCTTCACAATTGTCTCAAACTCCGCGGTGGTCATGCCCGCATGGGTGGCCGCGACGAGTTCTAGCAACGCATGATCCCCCCCGGCGAGAGCGCCTTTCAAGTCGCCCTTGAGCAGCGAGGCAAAGGGTTCCTTGTCCTTCCACTCGGGATGCTTCGGAGCGAGTTCCTTCACGCGGTCGAGCATGAAGAACAATTGCACCGGCAGCGGTTTCTCGCACCACAGCGTGCCGTCGTTGTCGAATGTGGCGATGCGCTCGGCCACCGGCACAAACTCCGGCGCGCCAGCCTTGGTCACCTTGGTGACGAATTCAACGATGGCCTGCTTGGACTTGCCATCGTTCCACGAGGGCAGCGGATCCTGCGCCTGGGCAGGGCTGAAACCGGCCACGGTGACCGCCAGGACGGCAAGAGTGTTGCGAATGGTTTTCATGGCCTAAAAGGGACTCGTTGTGTTTCCTGCATCAGGGTTTCACGTCCAAGGCCTTGAGCCGTTTCGCCGCCGTGCCGTAGTCCCCGAGCTGATAGACGGCGGCGCCTGCCGGTGCGAAGGTAAAGTCCTTGAACGGTTCGGCGAGCATTTTGTCGAGGTATTCCTTGGTGGCGATGCCGGTGGAGACGTGCGGCAGGAAATGCTTGCCGGCATGTTCGGTGGCGAACACCTCGACGTAGGAGATCAGCGCCGGGTGGATCTCGGGATGTTCGGGCGTGGTGACGAACGCGGCGGCGGTGGCGGTTTTCTTCGTGAACGGTGTTACGGCGGCGATCAACTCCGCTTGCAACTTGATCAATTCCGGCGTCGGCGCGACGACAATGCCCGATAGACCGATGTTTTCGCTCGGGAGATAGTAGTATTTAAACGCCTTCAACTTCAAGTCGGTGACCTTTGCGTTGGCGAGCACCTTGTTGGCCGCAGCATAGACCTTGTCTAGATCCGCCGTGGGCACGAAACACTGGAACATCGAGATGTGGGGGCGGTGCGCTGCATCCAGCGCGTAGCCCTCCGGAAAGGACGCGCGCAAACGGGCGTTCACGGCTTCCGCACGCTCAATCATGGTGGCATCCGGCTCCAGTAGGATGTCAATGGCGGTAACAGCGGGTTTGTCGGCGGTGGCCACCGCCTCCTCGGCCCGTGCGTTGGTCCCGGGTAGCCCCAGGGCACAGAGCATCGCGCCCTGAAGCAGAAAGTCCCTCAGTTTGTTGGTGGTTGGTTTCATGGCTGGGAATAACTTCGCATGGTTTATCATATTGCGTTCAATGGCCGATCAATTGAATGGCCTTGAGCAGAGGCGCGCTGGACACCTTGATGAAGCCGTCGAGCGGGTGGCTCATCTCAAGAATCAGAAACACCGCGGACGACACCGAAAACGCGCAGACCAGCAATACCGCAAATACTGTGGGATTGTTCGGCGCGAACAGGCCGAAGCTCAGGAACAGCATGGCCAGCCAGAAGACCAGCAGCACAAGAAACACCGTCGGCACCGGTTCCTGCTGTTCCTCGATGAGCAACAGACGGCTCTGCCAAATCTCCTCGCTGACCTGGCGGGCTTGGTTGAGCACGGATTTCTGCACATCGTTCTGCGGGGTCAGCGTGCCGAGGCCTGATTGCAGATCCACCATGGCGGTGGACTTTTCCACGGCCTGCAAACCCGACGCGCCCGGCGCTGCCTGATCCCAGACTTTTGCCACCCGTGCGACCACGGAGGCTTTGAGCTGGTCACGCATGGCGCGGGTCTCCGGGCCATATTGGGCCAGCAAATGGTCGAGCTGAATGATGCGGGCGCCGTTCTGGGCGATGGCGACGTTGACGCTGTCAAATGAGCTTTTCGCCGAGCTGACCAGCAGACCGAGGACCAGCGCGGACATCGTGGCCACCATGCCGGCACCCAGCTTGACGGTGTTTTGCGATTCGCTGGAGAGATGATGGTCCGGCAGCCGGTGTTGCAGCCACAGGCCTAGGAAAAAGCCGCCGGTCAGGCACAGGAGGGTGATCGAACTGATGACGATACTGCTCATCTGAGGGTGGAAAGGTTAAAGCAAGCACATATCAAACGCGGCGGCCATGAGGTCGCGGCTGGGTGTTGGCGCGCCGCAGGGTAGGGGAGATCTCGAACGAGCCGTAACCGACTACTGATTCGAGATTTCGGAATTGGGATTTCAACTTTTGGATTTCGGATTCGCGCGGGTCGCCTTGGTGAGGAGACGGCCCGCGCGTTTCACAAGCTGGTGTTAGTTGCCGGTTGGCAATGACAGTTTGAGGCCGTCTTTCTTGAGCTGTTCGCGCAACCAGGCGAACTTCTCCCAAGCCGAGATGGTGATCGGGCCGCTGTAGGTGTCGCTCTGCATCTTGCGCGGCGGATATTGGATGAAGGTTTTCATCACCCGCTCGATCTCCTGTCCCATGATCGGGGCCATCCAGGTATGCTCGGTGAAGCCGTTCATCAGGATGTCGTAGCGTTCCTGCGGATCGGCGAGGAGGTCGAAAATCTGCGGTGCCACTGCAACATACTTGTCCGGTCCCTTCCAGCCGAGATTGCTGTCCACGGCCAAGCCGCCGGTCTGCTGGCCGCCATCACCGCGCAGGTTGAACACAAACTTGTATTGGTGCAGGCGGATGGCTCCGGGAGCAAGTTCGTTTTCGGTAAAGTAATCCCAGGTGCTACGCGGGCATTTGCCGGTGTCGAAGAGAACCGGCGTCATGTCGTAGCTATCGAAGATGATCGGCTGGCCTTCGCGATCCTTTTCCGGGAGTTTCGCCCCGGCGAGCGCCGCGAACGTGGCCATGAAATCGAGACCGCCGATGATGTCGTGGCTTTTCGTGCCGGCTTTGATTTTGCCGGGCATCCATGCCAGGGCGGGAACGCGGTTGCCGCCTTCGCGGTCGGTGCCCTTGGTGCCCCGGAATGGCGTGTAACCGCAGTCCGGATAGACATCCTGCCAGGCGCCATTGTCCGTCGTCCAAATGACAAGCGTATTGCCATCGTCCAGACCGAGCGCGCGGATTTTGTCCATGATGTGGCCGATGCGCGTGTCATTCTCGACCACCGAGTCGGCATACTTGCTCTTCGAGATGGATTTGTTCTTGAAGTCGGGGTGCGGCATGTTCGGCTGGTGGACCTTCATGAAGTTGATGGACATGAAGAACGGCGTTTCGGATTTCGCGTTGCGGTCGAGATATTCGAGCGCGGCCTTTTCGATGTAGGCATCGAGGTAAGGGATTCCGACGACACCTTTGTCCGGCGTGTCGACATACTCGCCGTTGACTTTGAATTCCTCGTGAGCCTTCTCGCCGGCATTGCCTGAGAGCATGCCCCGGGTCACCTTGGTGAACATGGCGCGCAGATCCTCGGGCATGTCCGGGAACCATTCCGGGTCGGCGTAGGTGTAGGCATTGAGGTGATAGAGTCCGCAATACTTCATCTCATCGAAGCCCTGGGCGTTGGGTAATGCATAGTCGGCTTCGCCGAGGTGCCATTTGCCAGTGAAGAATGTCTTGTAACCGGCGGTCTTGAGTACTGATGCGGTTGTCCACTCCGCGGCTGGCAGACCGCCGCCCTGGCCTTGGAAGGCCACGGTCGTCATGCCGCTGCGGCAGGGGAAGCGCCCGGTGAGCATGGCGGCTCGGCCGGGCGTGCAACTCGGCTGGGCATAGAAGGAGAAGAAGGTCTTGCCATCCTTCGCGATGCGGTCGATACCGGGCGTGGGCATGCCGCGACCTTCGCCGCCGCCATAGCATCCGGCGTCGCCGTAGCCGAAGTCGTCGGAGATGATGGTGATGATGTTGGGTTTCTTGTCCGCCGCGTGGGCGGGAGCGGCTGCGCCAAGCAGCGCCCCGACCGCAGTGAGCAGCGACAGGCCGTTGAGACATGGTTTTAGTTTCATGGTGTTGTTTTCTGTTGTGATGTTGGTATATTGGGAGAGGGATCTCAATGTTTGCCGCTGCTGCCGGATTCCTGGAGTTTTTGCAGGACCTGGTCGAGGGAGAAGCTGCCCGCTTTCTGACGTGGCGGATAGGCCAGGTAGGATTGCAGGTGTTGGCCGACGAAGGCCTGGCACGGGACGGCGAGGAACGCGTGATTGAGGATATAGTTGCCATAACCTTCGGCGCTATCCACGGCGCGTTCGAAGGGATCAGCGCGGAGGTCCTCGATCAAGGGCACGCGCAGCGCCACCAAGGGTTCGGACCACACCTTGAAGCCTTGGGCCCGTTGTTCCAGAAACAGCAGTTTCCAGCGCTCGTAACGCACGGCGGCGAGATTGCCGTCGTCGGTCCAATAGAAGAACTCCTTGCGGGGGTCCTCAGCTTTGCCTGCCAGGAACGGGCCCTGGTCATAGCCGTCGAGGTGGACCTTGAAGGACTTGCCGGCGGCCTCGTAACCGGTTAGCAGCTTGTCCTTGATGTTTGGTTCGCCGGCGGCGGCCATCAAAGTGGGCAGCCAGTCTTCGTGGGACACGATGGCGTTGATTTCGGTGCCCGGCTTGATGACGCCCGGCCAGCGCATCATTCCCGGAACGCGGTAGCCGCCTTCCCAACTTGAGTTCTTTTCACCATGGAACGGTGTGGTGCCGCCATCGGGCCAGGAAAATTCCTCGGCGCCGTTGTCGGTGGTATAGAGCACGATTGTGTTGTCGGCGATGCCGAGATCGTCAAGTTGTTTGAGGATCTCGCCGACCATCGCGTCGTGTTCGACCATGCCGTCAGCCGCGACGCCCAGGCCGGTTTTGCCCGCCGATTCGGCTTTGAGGTGGGTGTGAATGTGCATGCGGGTCGAGTTGAACCAGCAGAAGAACGGTTTCTTGGCTTGCGCATTGCGTGTGATAAACTCCTTCGCGGCGCCGAGGAATTCCACGTCCACTGTTTCCATCCGTTTCTTGGTGAGCGGGCCGGTATCCTCGATGGTTTGCCTGCCCACCCGGCCAAAGCGCGGGTCTTCGGTCGGGTCGTCCTTGTCGCTGGCCTTGCACTTCATCACCCCGCGCGGGCCGAATTTCTCCTTGAAACCGGGCAGCTTCGGGTAGTCGGGATTCTCCGGTTCCTCTTCGGCATTGAGGTGATAGAGATTGCCGAAGAACTCATCGAAGCCATGAACCGTCGGCAGGAATTCATTGCGGTCACCCACATGGTTCTTGCCGAACTGGCCGGTGGCGTAGCCTTGCGGCTTGAGCAATTCGGCGATGGTCGGATCCTTTTCCGAGAGTCCTTCCTTCGCGCCCGGCAAGCCGACCTTAAGCAGTCCGGTGCGGAAGCAACTCTGCCCGGTGATGAACGCGGCGCGGCCGGCGGTGCAGGATTGCTGGCCGTAGAGGTCGCTGAAGATCGCGCCCTCCTTGGCGATGCGGTCGATATTTGGCGTCTTGAAGCCCATCATGCCGTGACTGTAGGCACTGATGTTCCACATGCCGATGTCGTCACCGAAGATGACGACGATATTGGGTTTCTTTTCCGCGGATTGGGCGGCAGGAATCGCAGCTAGCAGGGCGGCTCCGGCCGTCATCAGGGACAGGCAATAGTTGGTGGTTCTGTATTTCATGGTTGTAGTTTGGGTCGTATTTTGGCTGGAAGTCGTTCAATTGCATGTCAGGTGGCAGCGCCGCCATTCGGCCGCGTGCCGGAAGGGGGATCCATCGTATCATGGAGCGCCCAATCGATGGCGTCCAGCAGGGCCTGGGTGTCCACGGGCTTTCGGAAGAGACCGGCAGCCCCGGCGTCGCGGGCGGCGGCCCGCATTTCCTCGCTGTCGTTGGCAGTGAGGAATATCAGCGGTAAATCGTGGTGGATGGCGTTGAGCCGGATCTTCAGGTCGAGCCCGCTGGTGCCGAGCAGAGTCATGTCCGCCACGATGCAACCGGGTTTTGCCAGGTCGGCGGTGGCGAGGAATTCATCGGCGGATGCATACGCCTCGCACGTCAACCCGGCGGAAGTCATCACGCGGCCCAAGGCACGGCGGAGGCTGGCGTCGTCATCAACGATGAAGATGGTGGGATGGGCGGGAGACATTGCGATCTACCAAGATGGCACGATGGCGAGGGTCGCGCTATTGGACCTTGGGCCAATGCCGCAAGGGGCACTACCGTCGCTCCTGCCGCCCACCTCACGCCTTGGCCGGCGCGAAGCCCGCCGCATCACAAAGCCGAACCAACTCCGCGACGGAAGTCACGCGCAGTTTCTCCAAAGCCCGCGCGCGATGGACTTTCACCGTTTTCTCAACGATGCCCAGATGGCCGGCGATCTGTTTGTTCAAGGCGCCGGTGATGACCCAGGCCATGACTTCGCGTTCCCGTTCCGTTAGGAGTCCGAGGCGTTCGTGCATGGCTGCCACCTGCGCTCCGTCCACCAACGGTTTCCGGTGTTGCGCCACGGCCTCCGCGATGGCTTGCAGCAGGTCCTCATCGTCGAAGGGTTTGGAGCGAAACGTAACCGC
>Ga0209697_10001706_pt1 | contig 33108 bp, 33 predicted proteins | sample AliMusrvi5mmetaG_FD_184115 | JGI IMG/M metagenome (GOLD analysis project Ga0209697, IMG submission 184115) | Freshwater lake bacterial and archeal communities from Alinen Mustajarvi, Finland, to study Microbial Dark Matter (Phase II) - Alinen... | ecosystem: Environmental > Aquatic > Freshwater... | reverse complement strand
ATTCGACTCTTGCATGGTGTCCACTTAACCGGGCTGAGTGCACACCACCAATGGAGTGCAACTCACCCGATCTTGCACACCCCTTCAGGCTGGGGCAATAACGGTGCTCGGCGGACGCTTACCTCCAAACGCCCGCCCAGCCGCTTGAAATAGGGACCCCAAGGGCAAGATAGCCCATGCCCACGAAAACGGCGCCTGGAGCCTCCTGGCCACGATTTGCGATTGGCGCCGTTTGACGGCCTGCTCGAGTACTTGCTGCGGCGTGGCGTTGCGGAAAATGAAAGCGGTCAGAAGAAATGCACTACTGCCGGTCAGCGCCCTGGATCCGTTCGATCCGGCGCCTTGGCAGGCCCGCGCCCTGCCCTGCTGCGAACAGGCAATTTTCGCAGCGTATCAACCCATTATTTGCGGCGTACCGTCGGTGCCGGGTCATTGCGCGCCGAGCTGGGTTGAAACGCAATTCGGGCTCAGCGGGACACGCGACCGCTCCGGCCAAAGCCGCGATTGATGGAAGCGCGCCCGTCAAAGGGCAAGACAACAAGCTCGGAGCGGCACTTTCTTAGTTAAAAGTGCCACGATGTTTCTGAACCCCGCCCTGGCCTCTGCGTTCGCCCTGGCCCCGGATGGTATGGATCTTCACTGATCCACGGATGTCCGGTTTTGGATGTCCCGGCCCCTCCCCCGCCTTCTTTACTGAGCATCAAATCTCTCTGGCATGTGGGCTACCCCACAGCGACCCGTTCAGTCAGATACGACGATCCGCCGGGACCGATAAAGCCCAAGGCAGCTCGTGCCCAAAAAGCCCAGCTGCTGGAGCAACAGGCCATTGGCGTCGATACCTACCGCGAACCCTATCATGGCCAGATTCGCCGCCAGAAATGCGTGCCAGCCGTAACGTGAAGCGGAACTGTTGGTCGCCAACAGGAAGGCGCCAAGCAGACCAAGCAGCGATCCGGACCATTCGAAAGTCGTCAACAGCATATTGATGAATCCAGGTGGAAAGTTGGAAAGCGAGCCTCAAGCAGCAACTGTCCGGGAAATACTCCTTGGTTTTCTGGGTTTTATTCTGAACAACACCATTCTGATCAAGGGTGTTGTTTCAAACAACACCCTCTCCAGACAGTCTCAGGCAAAGAACTTCTGAATCACTTCCTTCAGCTGCTTAAGCTTGTCGGGTGCCACGTTCTTGAGACTCACAACCGCACTCCTACCTGTCAAGTCGAGCTTAATCTGCCCACTCTGCCCGTGCGGTCCGGTGACCGTAATCTTCTTCAAGGGGGCGTTGTTTGAAACAACACCCGTCTTCAGGAACTCCACAATGGCCTTCGGCGTCGGTCGTGGGTTCGTCGCTTGGATGGCCTTTGCGCGCGAAATGACCACTTCGGGCTCTTTTTCAAGCGCCGTATTCAAATCACTCGCCCAAGTAAGTTGGATATCGAGCGGACTGGCAAAAGCGCCCAACACGTCTCGCGGCAGCTTAGCCAGCGACAGTGCCTTGCTGAGATTCCCAACATCAACGCCAAGCGATGCGGCCATCTTACGCAGCGACGGATACAGTCCATCGTCCAACGCCTGCTTATACATCTCGCCCTGCTCAAAAGGTCGCAAGTCCGCGCGCTGGCGGTTCTCTCGGTCCATTTCCTCGAACAGCGCTTGGTCGGTAATAGACTCGACCATTGCCACCACCAGCAGGCCCAGATCAAGGCAAGCCCGATGCCGACGGTGGCCGAATACGACCTCGTACTCAAACGCCCCAGGTTGAAGGATCGGTCGAACCTTGATAGCCTGAACGTTTCCGCCAGCCGCAGCGATCTCGGCTTTGAACGCGTCCCATTCTGGACCGCTGAAACTGTCTTGATGCCGGTTTGCCCAGCGACTCGGTGCGACTTTGGTCGGGTCCAGTCTTCTTGTCGGGGTCGCGCCGTCCCACGATTTCAACTCTTCCTTGATTAACCGATTCTCGTGAATGACGTCGGATTCGCGTTCAAGGAATGCGGCCATTGCGCCCGGACCCGTCTTCGGCTTACGAGGCAGTTCTCCTGATACCGAATCAAAAGGCGCTGCAACCTCTGACTGCGTGCCCATGCCGGCCGTCGCGGCCATGGCCCTATCTTTGATGCTGAGCTTTTTCATCCTCTACTCCTTGATCTGCAACGTCAATTCGGCATCAGATGCCCACACACCGGCAACCTGCATTTCGATGTATTCAACAAACTGGTCATAGGCGTCGCGAGCCCGTTTCAGGGTCTTCGCTTGAGCTGATGACGGATCCAGGTCGTACACCGTCCCAAACTCGGCCGAGGCAGTCGCCGCGATCGACGTCTTAGGAATCTCAACCGGGATGACCTTGCCGCCGTAGGCCGACATGATCCATTGGCGAACCGCCTGACTGACAACATCTGCCCGGTCGACACGGGAGAGCAAGACATCGACAAAATGAAATCGCTTGTCATCACCTCGGGCTTTAAACAGATCGCCAGTTACTTCCGTGAAGAGGTTCCAAAATTGTGCACTCGAAGCAAAGTCCAAGGCGCTCGGTGGCAGCGGCATCACAACGCCTTGGGCGGCAATCAAAGCGTTGATGGTGATGTATGAAAGCGCCGGCGGAGTGTCAACTAGGATCACGTCGTAGACTTCGCGTGCTTGGTCCAAGCCTGCATCAAGGACACGCCAGAACTGGAAGTCCTTCTCCATCTTCTGTCTGGCGGGTAGCAAGAACTCGGCATTGAACAGAAGGGGAGCAGAGGCAACTAGATCGATACCATCCCAATACGTCGGTCGGATCGCGCTCATGATCGAATCCGTCTCGCCCGCGCACAATGGGAGAATCGTTTGTTCTTCCTCGACCTCGGTATCGGGAAGTACGCCAAACAATGTTGTGAGGGAGCCTTGCGGGTCTGTATCGACAACCAGGACGCGGTGACCACGCAGGCTGAGGCCCTGTGCCAAGGCGGCCGCTGTGGTGGTCTTCGAGACACCACCTTTAAAGTTTGCAACCGTGATAACAACACCTGCCGCTAGTTTGGGGTTTCGCAAACTATTCGCCTTGAACTCTCGCACCCATAGACGTGCTTCAGCAAGCGTCCATTCCAGTCTCGATCCATCCTTAATACCAGGCGGAAGAACGCCTTTCTTCGATGTATATAGAACCTTGGATTTATCGATGCCGCACAATTCTGCTAACTGCGTCGAATTGAATGTTGGCGGCGACTTTCGTGCCTGCGGTGCCAGCATGCTCGACCTCACCTGCTGCACAACCTCAGCAGCGTGTTCGGCGATGCTTTGTAGTTCAGCTAGGTCAATGTTTGGTCTTATTGGTTGCACGGTTTTCATCGTTCACTTCCTTAGTTTGTGCAATTTTAATGGAATAGATCAAGAATCGCCAAACAGAATCTTATGTGGACAACAGTGTTCTGTGCTTCTAATCTCGAGACTCGTGATGGGATTGAGGTGCTGTGAACAAGGTAAACGTGATGTTTTCCCGGCTTTACGTGCCCCATCGAAGTGAGGAATCATTAGTCTTCTAAGTTAATCTCTAAGACAATCTCTAAAATATCTAGCACCACCAATGTCTGTTTTTTTCGTTATTATTCAATAGGTTATGAATTTTTAATGTCCGACATCTACCGGCTATTGTCCGGGCAATACTTCCAAATGTCCGGGAACTACCGCCAATCGTCCGGTTGCTACTTCTTTCAATAGGAACGCTTGGCAGATCAAAAGATATGGTCATATTTCGTGCAAAAACGGGCTCATTGATGCTGATCTCCGCCACTCTGTTGTCCAAATGTCCGGCAAATACTTCCTGAATTACCCCTCATAACCCCACTTAATGACCGTTAATGTCCGGTTTCTACTCAGAAGAAACTTGAGCTCATAACCCAAACTGTCCAGGCGTGTTGTAAGACCGGACAGAACGGCTAAGATACAGGGATGGAAAAGCATCAAACACTCCGAAAGCCGAATTCGGCCTTGGTTATGGTCCCGCGTTTGGGCCGGCTTACACCGGTGACACGCAAGATCTACAACGTGATGTTGTACCGTACCCAGAAGCAGATTGCGGAGTTTGTCAGGGACGGGCGTGAGATTGATGCGAAGCATTTGTTCGCTGCGCCACTTTTTGAGTTGATGGCCTCGATCACGACGGGCGAGTCTGACCCCAGGACGCTGGCCAAGCAGCACTTGCGCGAGATGCGAAGGATGGAGGTTGATTGGGAAGCACCCGATGCTGCCGCTGGCGTTGTGTGGCGATCAATGGGTCTCCTGTCTGAGGTTGATTTGGAAATGCGCGAAGGGCAGACGTGGGTCTTATGGGCATTGCCACCGACATTGCTGGCTGCGGTGTCAGATCCTGACCGATACACGCCGTTGGATCTTTCCCAGATGGCCAAGCTTCGCAGCTACACAGCAATAGCCCTATACGAAGTATGTAGCCGCTATCGAAATAATCCTACAGGACTGACCAGTAAGAATCCACCGCAGTGGTGGGTTGATGCACTCACACAAGCGCCGGCGATTGTTGACCCCGCGACGGGCCTTCCAAAGCGGCGACGTGAGTGGAGAAAACTCAAGGATGAGAGCGTGAAGTCTGCCATTCAAGAGATCAATGAAAAGACCGACCTTTCAATCGAACTGCTTGAATTCAAGAAGGGGAAAGCCGTTGACGAAGTGCAATTTTCTGTTCAGAAGAAGCGCCTGGAAGGGGCGTCAATCCAACCAACAGCGCTAAGCGCTGATCTAGCTGAGTACGCAGCCAGGCTGGATATTTCGCTTGAAGAGCTGGCGAAACTGATCAGAGCAGGAAACACGGAGGCCGAGTTAAGAATAGGGTTGACCAGGCTCGAGGCCAGGCTGAATCACCAGGAACTGGATGTAGTCGAGAACAAGCTAGCATATTTGAAGAAATTGATGGACAGGGCAGGGGGGCAATCCGGTGCTAGCTACACCATTGAGTCAAGAAAGGCTGATGTACAGACGCAGCCAGAATTAGAGCCAGAAATTTTGAAGACCTGGAAGGAGATGCGGCTCGCTGAATTTAAGGAAGAACTGCTATCGCTTGATAAAGAGAAACAAAGGCGATTTGCAATGATGGCCCTTGAAAGTCTTCAGAAGGCGGGTCTAGCCACGCCAAGCTTCGCGCGAAAGGTCCATGCGGGTGACTGGCAAACTGGGATTCTGTTGAGTAAAGTCATCGATGCTTACGCGATTGAAACTTATGGTCCAGGGTGCTGGGCCGAGCCGGCATCTAAGGGAGAAGAAGATGAGTCGTGAAGTTACTGGGCAGCTCTCGATGTTACGCATTCCACCGCATTCCATCGAGGCCGAGTCCAGTGTCTTGGGCAGCTTGCTTCTGAGCAACGACGCGTTCGATCATGTTGTCGATTTGTTGGCAACAAGTGACTTTTACAGGTACGAACATCAATTGGTCTTTGGCGCGATCAGCGCCTTGGTGAACACCGGAAAACCGGCCGATGTCATTACCGTTAATGAACACTTGGAAAAAGCCGGAGAAGGGGAGGGCGCAGGTGGCCTTGGCTACCTCAACGCATTGGCGCAGTACGTCCCCAGTCCGGTCAATATTCGCCGCTATGCGGAGATCGTTCGGGACAACTCCATCCTTCGTAAACTGGCTGCGACCAGCGACAGAATCGCAGCGTCGGTTTTCGAGCCCAGTGGCCGGTCGGTGGAACACTTGTTGGCTGACGCTGAGCGCGAAGTTCTTTCGATCAGCAACAACATTGCGCAGGCCGAGGTTCGTTCACTCGACGAGAACATGGCGAATTTTCTCGATCGACTGCAGCACCTGGCGGATAACCCCGGTCAGAAGCCCGGCGTCAAATCCGGTTACCTTGCGCTGGACCAAGCCACCGGAGGCCTGCAGCCTGGTGAGCTGGTTGTGCTTGCTGGACGGCCGAGCATGGGCAAGACGGCGCTGGCCATGAATATCGCGGAGCACGCTGCCTTTGAGCAGAATCTGCCGGTACTGGCGTTCTCACTGGAGATGAGCGAAGCCCAGTTGACACAGCGAATCGTCGGCTCGGTGGGTCGCATCGATCAGGGTAAGTTGCGTGATGGCACCCTGGCCGATACCGACTGGTCACGTGTCGCCGATACGGTCGAGCGCATGCGTGGAAAAATCATGGATATCCAGGACAGCGGGATTGAAACCGTGGGTTCGATGCGGGCCATTGCGCGGCGTGCTGCGCGCAGGCACAAGAAGCTCGGACTTATTGTGGTCGACTACCTGCAACTCATGAGCAGCGGCAACGACAAAGATGAAAACCGCAACACCGAAATCACGCAGATCTCGCGTGGACTCAAGTTGCTCGCCAAAGAAATGCAGTGTCCGGTCATTGCCTTGTCGCAGCTAAACCGAGGGGTGGAAAGCCGTGGCGACAAACGTCCCATGATGTCGGATCTGCGCGAGTCGGGTGCAATTGAACAGGACGCTGACGTCATCATGTTTATCTACCGCGATGACTATTACACCAAGGAGGCGTCCAGAGAGCCGGGTGTGGCGGAGATCATCATTGGCAAGCAGCGCAGCGGGCCAACCGGGACGGTGAAATTGTTGTGGCGGCCACAGTACACGCGGTTTGATGACATGGCTTACTGACGTGCATTTGGAAGCTGTGAGGTTGCCGATTTTCCGGAAATCATGAGCTTGTCGGCAGCAGGGTAGGGCGCCTTTAGTCTGGGGCCTCGTCCTTCCCGGTTCTTGGCGCGAGTTGCCCTAATCTGGGGTGTTGCCCTGATGCGGTCAGCAACCGTGTCCCCGACGGTTCCTTCTAGATTACCGATCGGTAATACTTTGCTAGACAGCGACCAGAATATCACCTATATTCCCGATCGGGAACGCAAAGGACGATTCATGGATGAATTAGCAAGTAAATTACCGATCGGGAATCCGTCACTGTCAAGACACACCATACACTCCGCTGCCGAGTTGGGGGCATTGGCGCGCAAGCAGCGGCAAATGCTTGGTCTCAAGCAAGGAGATGTTGCGGGCCTGGGCAACACCGGCAACCGGTTCATGGTGGACCTCGAGCGCGGCAAACCCACATTGCAGTTGCAAAAGACGCTTGATGTTCTCGATTTGCTGGGACTGGAAGTCGTGATTCAGCCCAAATCTGGGGGTGCTGCGTGAATTCAGCAGCCATCAAAACACTTGACGTCTATTTTGAGAATGATCTGGTTGGTCGTGTTTATGACACGAACCCACTCTCGTTCGAATATGCGCCGCAGTGGCTGGCGCACAAGGCCATCCAAATCGCCAACATTGTCCTGGTGCCAGGAATAACCGACGCCGACAGCGTCACCTCCTTTTTTGAGAACCTGCTGCCTGAGGGTGCGCTGCGCAGCTACCTCTTTGCCGCACGCAAGGCCAGCACGCTATTTGGCCTGCTGCACTCCGTTGCGGGCGATACGGCTGGCGGTTTTGTCCTTTTGCTGCGTATTCCGGTGAACGTGACCACTGATTCCGGCAACGTGACCGGCAATTCCGGCGAACGTGACCGATGGGTCGGTGTTGCGCGATTCAATTTTATGCCGAGCTGTTTTTTCGGCTGAATTTGCCTTTCTATTGTTGGATTTCTTTACTCATAGGCCCCTGCCAGGGCCGCCGGCAGGCCCCCCCGGTTGTGCATGTACTCATGCATTACCTGCCCCCGGCCAGGGCAATGCGGTCACGATGATCAGGCGGTGCTGTTTGCCTTTGCTGCTGGATTTTTCTTGCGCATCGACTCCCCTGTAAGCGTAAAGCGGTGATGGTTTTGCATGAGCCGGTCCAGCATGGCATCGGCCACAGTCTGGTCGCCAATCCACTCATGCCAGTGCTCGATGGGCAACTGACTGGTGATGATGGTGGCGCGCTGGTTGGCACGGTCATCAATGATCTCCAGCAGGTCAGCTCGGGTTTGACTGTCCATGGCGGCCATGCCCCAATCGTCAAGCAAAAGGACGTCGGTGTTTTTGAGCGTATCGAGCCAACGCGTGAACGTGCCGTTGGCGTGGCGAATGCGCAGCTCCTCACCCAGGCGGGGAACCCGCAGGTACAGCGCACTGTGACCACGCCTGCAGGCATGCTGGGCCAGGGCGCACGCCAGCCACGACTTGCCCGCACCCGTGGCGCCGGTGATCAGCACGGCGTGACCGGCATTGACCCATTCGCCCAGGGCCAGGCTCATCACCGCGCTGCGCTCAAGACCGCGTGTGCTGCGGCTGTCCAGGTCTTCGATGGCGGCTTGCGGGTATTTGAGCTTGGCGGTTTTGAGCAAACGCGCACAGCGCCTGTCCTGTCTGCCATGGACCTCCCGGTCCACCAGCAAGGCCAGGCGCTCTTCAAAGCTCATGGCGCTGATGCCGTTTTGCCCAAGCTGCTGCTCCAGCGCCTGGGCCATGCTCTCAAGACGCAGACTGCGCAGTTGATTCAAGGTGGTGTTCATCATCATGTTGGGTTTGTCCGTGTTGGATTTCATGGGTCTCATTGGTAATAGTTCGCGCCACGCACATGGGCGTGTGCGGGCGAGGTCCACTCAGGGGTAGTGCTGGCCTGCAGCAGATCGCGCCGGTTGGCAAGAATGTCGCGGATGTGGGTGTATTTGCAGGTGCCCAGGCTCAACGCCAGCGTGCAGGCCGCCTCCAGCCTGGCATCGCCATAGCGCTTGGAGAGTGACAGCAGTCCCAGGCAGGCACGGTAGGCGTGCTCGGGATGGGGTTGACGGACCAACATCTTTTGCACCGTTGCACCGCAGGCCACGCCAATGCGCTCGCCCCAGGCAATGAGCCGCTCGGGCGTCCATTGCGCCTGGTGTTGATGACGCTCGGGCAGGTGTTCGATCACGGTGGTAAAGCCGCCTTTGTGGGCGCAGCGCATGTGGCTGGCCACCCGATTACCACGGTGCAAGACTTCTACCGCATGGGCAGTTACACGCAGCTCCAGCGCCAGCCCCACCAAGGCGTTGGGCACACTGTAGCGGTGGCCTTCAAATTCGACATGGCTGTCAATGTGCACACGCACCGTCTTGAAGACTGCCCACTCCCAGGGCTGGACAGGCAAGGCCATCAAGGTTGGGGCGTCGATTTGGGCAAACACACTGGCGCGGCTGCCCGGCAGCTTTTGAAACGCACGAAGGTTCAGCCATTGCAGCAAGGGCGAAATGGCGTCGTTGACTTCTTCCACGCTGGCGAATTGGAATTTGCGCAGGCGCGCCATGATCCAACGCTCCACCAGCAGCACACTGAGCTCGACCTTGGGTTTGTCCTGCGGGTGATAGGCCCGTGCAGGCAGCACTGTGCAGCCGTAGTGACGGGCAAAGTCTTGCACCGTCTGGGTGAGCACCGGCTCGTAGCGATCGGCCACGGTGACCAGGGCACGCGGGTTGTCGGGCACGATGAGCTGGGGCACGCCACCATAGAACGTCAATGCTTGCGCGGTGGCGCCGAGCCAGTCCTTAGCAGTTTGGGCCGGTGTGGCAATGCAGAAGCAGTAACCTGACACCCCCATGGCGGCCACGAAGATGTTGGCTCGCCCCACCTCCTGGCCACCATCAATGAGTGCAATGGTGGGGCCGGCATAGTCAATGAACAGTTTCTCGCCTGCGCGGTGCACCTGGCGCATGGAACGCTTGAGGCGTTTGGCAAATTGGCGGTAGTTCTCACAGAACTGGGAGTAGCGCCAGGGCTTGACTGGGTTGTCGGCACTGTGTTCGTCGCCGACCTGGGCACAGTATTCCTCCCACAGCAGCATGAGGGTCACGCCCTTGCGGGCCAGTTCCTGGTGAATGCGCCCAAAGTCGGCCTGGGCGTAGCTGTCGCTGGGGCGGGGAGATGCCAGCAAGCGGCGCTCCAGCGTGGCTTCGTCCATGGCTGCAATCGCTGCCCAGTCCAGAGCGGCGGCCACCGCCAGGCCCACGTACTTGGTGACTACCCCTTTGGAGATGCCCAGGGCAGAAGCTATTTTTTGGTGGGACTGTCCACCCTCGAATTTGAGACGCAGGGCGTCTTTGAGTTTGCGCATATTGATCCGTAAAGCGGGCATGGGGCTCCTTGCAAAATGCTCGAAGCTACCCGACCCGCAGGTTTCGTTTATGCGCAACACCATGCCGACGGCGTATGCCGCCGTGCCGACTGCTGTGACCAGTTGTAGCGGTCACGTTCGTCGGAATCAGCGGTCACATTCCCGGAACCCCTGCGGTCACCTTCGCCGGAACGTCGGTCACGTTCCCGGAATCACCGGTCACGTTGGACCGGAATACGCACTTTTGCCTGCTGGAGAGCCGCCGCAGCCACAAAGTTACCAGCCCACCAGTTGGCAGGAACTGGCGACCGAGTTGAAGTCAAAGGTCGCAGTGGCCATCAACCTCAAGAGCAAGGGAACCCGGATCTCACTGGCCGGAGCCCAAGACAAGATAACTCTGGCACTATTTGCTGATGGAATTCCACGGCTGGGGGAGGGCACCAGTCCATCAACTCACATAGTCAAGCCGGACATCAAGCGAATCGACGGTGTCTGGGCATCGGCGGTCAATGAAGCGCTGGTCATGAAGACCGCTGCCGAGTGCGGGCTCAATGTTGCCCATGTCTTTTACGAACCCATCACCCGGTCCTGTGTTGTGGAACGGTTTGACCGCTATGCGCGCAAGGAGGGCGGGGTAGGTCGCATCATGCAGTACGACCTGTGCCAACTCAGTTCGCTGCCATCTGAGAAGAAGTACGAATCCGAAGGTGGACCGAGCCTGAAAGACTGCGCGGATCTGGTTCGCAAATATTCCACGGTGCCGGCGGCCGATTTGAAGCAGTTGCTTGGGTGGGTGTTTTTCAACATCTTTGCCGGCAACAACGACAGCCACGCCAAAAACCTCTCCATCTACAGTCCGCCGGGGGGAGGGGTCCGACTGACCCCGTTCTACGATTTGATGTGCACCCGAATCTATCCCGGACTGTCGCAAAGCTTTGCCTTTGACATCGGTGGCACGACGATGCCCGGCGAGATCAAAAGGGACAACGTCGTGCGCATGGCCGAGATGCTCAATTTCCAGCCGCGATTTGTTCTTCAGATTGGCCAGGATATAGCCAAGCAGATGCCGATTGCCCTAGCAAGAGCGGCTGCTTCCATGCGGGATGTGCTGCAAAAGGGAGATGTCACGATGGTGAGCAGACTAACCAAGTACATCGAAAGAACCACTTTGCAGGCGAGCAAGCGAATGCTCACTTAAGCCGAGCGTATTGACTGCCGGCTTGCGGAAAGTTGCGAACCAATATTTCAGTCAAATAATCGTTCGGGTTTGGTCGCGCAGGATAGGCGCGTCCTGGTGACTGTGCGCAAACCGCGGCGCCAAAAGAAGGATCCGGCAGCGCTGCCAAAGATGATGCCTCCACGCGGGACAGCTCGCCATCTTCGTATTTACAGCAATTGAATCCGAACTATCAGCCATACTCATTTCTTGATAAACAAAGGGCCGTTTTACTAAATGATGCATCCGGCTGATAGTTCGGTTACAGTTGGCTATGGATACCTCCGGCACAGCTGATCTTTCTGTTTTCGCTGACTCACTGGTCACGCCGGCCTCGGCTTTCGACAACTGGTTGTCATCGGCAAGCGGGCCCGCTCGTGGTTTCTCCGACGACACCGAGGCCGTGCAGCGAGCCATGTGGAATGCATTCGAGACCTGGTGTGTTCAGCACCGAATGGACTTGGCCACGCTGACCGCCACCGATATCCAGAAATATCTTAGGTCTCGGGAGGGCTCCGTCCCGGCTTCCGAGCTCGCACCGCGGTATGCATGGCGTCTGGTAACGCTCATTGACCGCGTCGTCAATCACCAGGCCGCAGCCCAAGGCAGGGCGCCCAATAGCGCAGCGGCTGAGCTCATGGAGAAGACCCCCGGGCTCAAGTTTGCCAACGCAGTCCAGCTGGACCAGTTGCCGGAAGTCCTGTCGGATTCACAGGACCGGATTCTGATCGCGTATCTGCAGGTTTCGACCCGTATTGAATCGGGATTGGATTTGGCGATCGCTTTAAAGGAATGGCAAAGCCTGCGCAATCGAGCCGGCGTCGCATTGCAGCTCGGCGCTGGACTGACGCCTCTGGAAATCAGGCTGCTCAAAGTTTCGTCAGTGTTTTCAGACTCGCAGGGGCCGTGGAAGGTCAGGGCGCCGGCATCTGCGCGCGTCAAGGTTCACGAGGCGCCGGTGGCCAATTGGGCCCGGCCGATCCTGGGCAACTGGCTACGGATCCGTGCCGCGCTCGGGATTCCGGGGGAATGGCTGCTGCCGTCAACCAAATCCGGCAAGCCATGGGGGAAGACGACACACTTCGATTCCGTCGCCGGCGTGCTCGACGATGCCGGTTTGAAAGGCTTCAAGGGCGGCAGCTACCGGCTTCGTCACACGTTCGCGCTCAAGCAGCTCTCGAAGCCAGAACACACCGAAGACGAGGTGGCTGCCTGGCTCGGTGTCGAAGTTGGCGAGATGAAACGCTACCGGGGATTGATAACGGCACCAGTGAATGTGGCCTGAATGCTGATCAAACCTCGATTATTTTCATAACATTTACCGTGTAATAATTCCATTGCATGGATATAATTCACGGATGTACACACGACTTGCGCAACGTACCCTGAGCGGCTTGCTTGAGCAGTTTCCCGCAGTAGTTCTCTTGGGACCGCGCCAAGCCGGCAAGACAACCCTTGCTTTTGCAGAAAAGGAACGCAACCCGAACGCCATTTATCTGGACCTGGAGCTACCTTCGGCCCAGCGGCAGCTCGATGACCCGGAAGCGTTCTTTCTCGCACATCCCAATCAACTTGTAATTCTCGACGAAGTTCAGCGTTTGCCTGATTTGTTTAACGTGCTGCGCGGTGTAATCGATCTTCGGCGGCGCAATGGTGAAGCATCGAAACAGTTCCTGCTGCTTGGCTCCGCTTCAGGCGTATTGCTAAAGCAGACCAGTGAGAGTCTGGCCGGGCGCATCGCTCAACTGGAACTCACGCCCTTTCAGGCGAGAGAGGTTTTGCAGGGGGATGCAACAGCTAATGCAATGAACTCGTTGTGGGTTCGAGGCGGGTTTCCACTTTCCTGGATGGCCTCCAACAATGCCCAGAGTCTCATCTGGCGTGAGGTATTCATCACCACTTACCTTGAGAAAGACATTCCGGCACTGGGTCCTCGCATCCCTGCGACAACCTTGCGTCGGCTGTGGACCATGTTGGCCCACAACCAGGGAGAACTGCTGGACCAGTCTAAGCTGGCCTCTGCCCTTGCAATAAGCGGGCAGACCGTTGGGCGGTACATCGACCTGTTATGCGATTTGATGTTGGTACGGCGATTGACCGCCTGGAGCGGAAATGCAAGCAAACGTTTGGTGCGCACGCCCAAGGTATACGTGCGTGACAGTGGGATCGTTCACGCCCTTCTGGGCCTTCAAGACCTTGATGGCGTTTTGAGTCATCCGGTTGCCGGAGCAAGCTGGGAAGGGTTTGTCATTGAGCAGCTAATCACTGCCGCACCTCATGCGCAGGCCAGCTTTTATCGGACAAGCCACGGCGCTGAAGTTGATTTGGTTCTTGAGTTTAGAAGTGGGCAAACTTGGGTCATCGAAATCAAGCGATCCTCGGCGCCTACCCTGTCCAAAGGCTTTTACTTTGCTGCCACTGATGTCGGAGCTGTTCGCAAATTGCTGGTTGCACCAGTCGATCAGCCCTTCCCCATGAAAGATGGCGTTGAGGTGATGAATCCCCTCATGGCCGCCAATATGATTTCCGGACAAACTTGACGGGGCAGGGTGCGCAACGGTAATGGCGTTGACAGCGCCGCCATACAAAAGCAACCCAAAAATAATCAAAACTAAATAGTTGCTGAAATCGGCGCGTCTGCTATTTTGAATGCAGACCCTTCAACAAGGACACAGCGCCATGATTTCCTACCGCACTCCCGCCAGCCACCCGCCGTAGCGCTACAGCCCTGACCGCGGCGTTCGCCAGCAGACTGGCCTGTGCTGCGCGCCGCATCCCAATTCCCATGCATTGAAACCCGGCTGCCCCGGGTCGGGAGAATGCTGTGCCAAAAAAAAGCAGAACGAACCAGGAATAACTCATGACGACCAGATTCAACGTACCCGGCCTCATGGTCTATGTCCATCTGCACTTCCAGGTCCAGAACCGGCTGGCGGACAGTGCTGCGCCAGCGTATCCGCATAGCCGCAGCACGCGTCGGCCAACGCCAGTCAGAAACGCGGCCGGGCCTGGGGCAGGGCAGGGTACTGGTTCAAGTCCAGAGCGTTCCACCCCGCGGCCATCCATGTACCCAGCACACCAACATCTTTGAATTAAAGGAATCAGCATGACAAATAATCATGGCAATCACAGTGGCGAGTCCAGCAACAGTCCCACCACAGACGCCGATGTTGACGTCGCAGCGCAGGACCGCCTTCACGACAAGCCCGCTGGCCCTAAGTTCATGGCCAGACTCAAACGCTTGCAGCTCCAGCTCCTGGTGGTGCTGGTGATAGTCATCTGTTTTAGCTTCCTGTTGGTGGGCCTGCTGGTGGTGCCCATGACCTATTTCTGGACTGAGAAGAAAGAGCAGGAAGTGCTTTCGGTCCAAAGCGCGGGACGGGTTCTCTCGGTATCGCAGACCACGGGCCTCCTGACCCGCGGCCTGGTGGAGACCGACACCAGCTACTACTGCCTGGTCGATGGCGTCAGTCTGCACAAGGGGGAGACGCTGACGCTGGAGACGCGCGGCAACCAGTCCCGCTTTCTGTGCGACAGCCAGCACCGCTGCATCAAGCTCACGCAAAGTTTTGGTCCCGGGTGAGCAGCATGGAGCAAGGCATGGAAAAACGCAAACCGGACGGTGACTACGAGAGAGACGGTCATCATGCCACTACCGCAGACACAGCGGATCCCGACGAGCCGGACAGCAATTCGGCAGCGCAGGGCGAGTCACTCGATCCAGAACTGGCGCAGCGGCCTTGTCAAGACAGCCCAAAGCCGAAGGACTCAGATATCTCAGCAATCGGTCTGATTCTCATCTTTGCGTTGCTGATCCAGATAACGATCTTCTCGCCGCAGATCGTCGGTGCTTTGACCAATCTGGTTAAGCCCAGCGAGCGGGCTTTTCTGGGAACGGTGCAGAAAGTCACTTTCATTGGTGGCTTTGGTACCTCAACTCAGGTCGATACCGAAAGCCACAGCGTCTTGCTGCGCGGAGCGGCCAGCATCAGGCAGGGCGTCCGACTGGAACGGCGCAAGGACTCGTGGGCCGTGCAAGTGTGTGACATGCAGACCAGCGCATGCTGGGATCTGCTCAGCCAGTAAGCAGAAGTTCTCGGATGCCCGCATGCATTACGTAGAGCTCGACATAAGACCCATCCCAGGCACCGACGAAAGTGAGGACCAGCCGTTCGCGGCCGCGGTCAGGGAAGCCAAAGCGGTCACACGAATTGCGGGTTTGTTATTATCGACCTGGCGGGCTCCAGTGCAGCGAAAGCCGAGGTGCAATTTCTAAATTGACTGTCCAGAATGCGGTCATCGAAATAACGAACGCCTTCCATATGCCAACGTCGGCTGACGGGCAGGTAATTCGAAAAGACGTATACCGGCTCCCGACCAGAAGCCGACGCTCCCGAGCGTCAACTTACGGAAGTCAGAACAATCTTTGGATCAGAGTTCCATCATGTCGACGTCCAATCGACGGTATCCCATTCCCATTACTGACGCTGGCGTTGTAGAAACTGTTGCCAGTGGTGTAGCGCGACCAGTTATACCGGGGCAGGACTGCGGATGGCTCTTGCGACCAACAGACGTGGTTCCCTACTTACCACTTGCAGTGTGTCAAAGCAGATGTCATTTCGTCGGTTTAGACGATGGCTGCCCTTCGGCCTGTCCCCTAGACTCGATTTGCGTGGAAGCCCATTACCGACGAACAGACATTGCCGCTGCTGGCTCCGTTTGATATTGATAATCAACATTTCTTAGACAACAGCTATGAATTTCGAACTACCCGAAGATGTCCGACAGATGCAACAAACCCTTCGCCGCTTCATGGATGATCAGGTCCTGACCCGCAAGGCCGAATATGAACGAATTGCAGGTTCGGGCGCCTACCCCAGTGCGGTGATTGAGCCGCTGAAGCAGATGGCGCGTGAACTGGGGTTGTGGAATCTATTTTTGCCAGGTCTTCGTGCCGATGAGCCCGGCACACGCCTCACCAACATGCAGTATGCGCCGCTGGCAGAAATCATGGGCCGTATTCCGTGGGCCTCTGAGGTCTTCAACTGCAACGCTCCGGACACTGGGAATATGGAATTGCTTCACCTTTTTGCGACGCCTGAGCAGCGCGAGCAGTGGTTGAACGATCTGCTGGATGGCAAGACACGCTCGTGCTTTGCCATGACGGAGCCCGATGTCGCATCGTCTGATGCCACGAACATTCAGACCACGATCCGAAAGGAAGGTGAGAACTATGTGATCAATGGCCGCAAGTGGTTTACTACCGGTGCCCTGCATCCAAATTGCCGGCTTGCCATTGTGATGGGCGTCACCAACGAGGCAAGCGATGCGCCGCGCCATCAACGTCACTCAATGGTGTTGGTCCCTCTGGACACACCCGGCCTACGGATTGTTCGCAACGTCCCCATCATGCATCACCACGCTCCCGAGGGGCACTGTGAAGTCACTTTCACCAATGTTCGGGTCCCAATTAGCAATCTCTTGGGGCAGGAAAACGCTGGTTTCGCGCTGGCGCAGGCGCGGTTGGGCCCAGGGCGCGTGCATCACTGCATGCGCACAATCGGCCAATGCGAGCTGGCCGTCGAATTGATGTGTGACCGGGCCCTGACGCGCCGGGCATTTGGTAAACATATTGCCGATTTTGCCAATGTCCAGGATTGGATCGCGCATTCGCGTGTGGAGATTGACCAGGCGCGTCTGCTGGTGCTGCAGGCGGCGTGGAAGATGGACACGTATGGGAATAAGTCGACCCATCTGGACGTGTCCGCGATCAAGCTGGTGGCCGCCCAACTGCAGACCCGCGTAGTTGACCGGGCCATGCAAGTATTTGGTGCCATGGGCGTTACTCCAGACACTCCGCTGTCCTACCTCTGGTCATGGGGACGAGCCATGCGTTTCTTCGATGGCCCGGATGAAGTGCATTTGCGTGCCATTGCGCGCGCTGAACTGGCCCGCGCTAAGGCGAATCTGGGTGCCACGGCTCCTTACTACAACTTGGCTTGAGGAGAAGGCATGTGAGTTACCCGCAGCAAGCGTCGGAAGGTTCCGTTCTGCATTGGCGCGAGGGCGGCATCGCACAAATCCGTTTCAATCGCCCGCAGGCGCTCAACGCCATCGACACGGTCATGGCGACTGGATTCCTTAAGGCTTGCCAGGACATTGCAGCCGACAGCGAGGTCCGGGCTGTGTGGATTTCAGCGCAGGGGCGGGCCTTCATGGCTGGGGGTGACCTGGCCGCGATGCTTTCCGACCCGGTCACGGTGGCGAAAGAGTTGATCGACGGCATGCACGGCGGACTGCGTTTGTTGGCTGAACTGGATGCGCCCGTCATTGCCAGCGTGCAAGGTGCAGTAGCTGGCGGTGGTCTGGGTTTGGTGTTGAGTTGTGACATCGTATTGGCGGCCGAGGGTACCCGATTCGGCGTTGCCTACCCATTGGTCGGAGCGAGTTGCGACTGCTCCACATCCTGGTCACTGCCTCGTCTGGTGGGCCTGCACAAGGCCATGGAAATGGTCATTCTCGGCGACACCATTGGGGCTGAGGAAGCCCTTTCGCTAGGGCTTTGTAACCGCGTCTATCCACCTGCAGACCTAGAAGCGCAGGCCCGCAAACTCGTTGAACGCATTGCCCACGGGCCGACTGTGGCGTACGGTCATTTGCGTCGGCTCATTCGTGCGTCATTACACAGCAGCCTTGATACCCACCTCGATGCCGAGGCCCATGGTTTCAGGGCCTGCGCCGCAACGGCGGATTTCAAGGAAGGTTTATCCGCCTTTCTCGACAAGCGCGCCGCGCAATTCAAGGGGCATTGATTGTGAAGACACGAATTACCGAGATGCTGGGCATCCGCTACCCTATCGTGCAGGGAGGCATGCAATGGGTGGGAACGGCCGAGATGGCGTCGGCAGTTTCCAATGCTGGAGGGTTAGGCATGTTAACCGCCCTCACACAGCCAACACCCGATGCCTTGGGCGAGGAAATTGATCGTTGCCGGTCGATGACAGACCAGCCATTCGGCGTGAACATCACGATACTCCCCTCGGTCAATCCGCCACCCTATGCCCAGTACATCGAGCAAATCATTGCAAAAGGCATTTCAGTGGTGGAAACCGCCGGCAATAGTCCCAAGGAATTTACCAGGGCCCTCAAGGCGGCGGGCGTGCACATCATTCATAAATGCACCAGCATTCGCCACGCCCTCTCGGCAGAACGTAACGGTGTTGATGTGGTCAGCATCGACGGGTTCGAATGCGCCGGCCATACCGGCGAGGATGATGTGGGCGGACTGGTGCTCATTCCGCTGGCTGCGAAGGCGTTGAAAATTCCGGTAATTGCTTCCGGTGGCATTGCGGATGGTCGCGGTCTGGCAGCCGCCCTGGCACTTGGGGCCGAGGGGGTGAACATGGGTACGCGTTTCTGTGCCACCCAGGAGGCGCCCATTCATGCCACCATCAAACAGGCCCTGGTCAAAGCCTCGGAATGCGATACCAATCTCATCTTTCGTACCTTGCACAATACGGGTCGAGTCCTCAAAAATTCTGTGTCAGACGAGGTGGTTCAAAAGGAAGGACGCCCAGGCGGCTGCGAATTCAAGGACATCCAGGCCCTGGTGTCTGGCCTGCGGGGACGCGCCACGCTTTGTAGCGGTGACGTGGAGGCCGGTCTGGTGTGGGCTGGTCAGGTCGTGGGGATGATCAGTGACATTCCAACTTGCGCCGATTTGATGGAACGCATGGTCAGAGAGTGTCGTGAAGTTCTCGACAGGGCCTCACGGCTGGCGGGTTGAGGTCCTGAGGTCCTGTATGAAAGCCCTTCGTGTTCACGGCTTCGACGGCGTGGGGCAGTGGCAAATTGACGAACTGGTGGATCCGCAACTGAGCCCCGACGATGTGTTGGTTCAGGTTGAGGCTGCCTCCGTTTCCTATGTTGACTTGCTGCTCGCTCAGGGGCGTTACCAGATCAGACCTGATCCGCCTTTTGTACCCGGGACCGAGTTCTGTGGAGTGATCACTGCGTGCGGGTCTGGTGCGGCGAATATGCTGCAACCGGGCCAGCGGGTCGTCGGAACGGTTTTCGGTGGTGCCTGGGCCGAGCGGGTGTCGGCCCACTGGCGCGACGTAACACCGGTGGCTTGTGCAGATGATGCACGGGCGGCTTGCACTTTGCCAATTACCTATGCCACCGCGCGGTACGCGCTCAAGGGGCGCGGCGACCTGCAGCCTGGAGAAACGGTACTGGTTTTGGGTGCAACGGGAGGGGTGGGTATCGCGGCTGTCCAAGTGGCCAGGGCCATGGGGGCGCGTGTGGTCGCTGCGGCACAGGGTAGCCTCAAATGCAGCGCTGCAATGCGACTGGGAGCAGATTTTGCGGTGGATACCTCACGCGACAGCTGGAGGGCTGACCTGAAAGCCGTAGCTGAACAGGGGATAGATCTGGTTGTTGATCCCATAGGCGGCCCCTTGACTGAGACCGCGTTTCGCTCATTGCGTTGGGGTGGCCGCCACCTGGTGGTGGGATTCGCGCATGGGCTGATCCCCGCCCTGCCGGCCAATCTTCCCTTGCTCAAGGGCGCTGCTTTCATTGGCGTTGATGTGCGCCAGTTCCGCGAAAGAGAGCCTGAAGCGGCCCGCGACAACCTGAAGGCAGTCGTTCAATGGTTCTCACGAAGGGTCGTGATACCCGAGTTAGCCGGCGTCTACCCGATCGGTTCATGGCCTGCGGCCATGAACGCGGCGGCGCGACGCGAAACCCTAGGGCGAGTCGTTCTTGATTGGACGAGTTTGAAATGAAATGGGAAGGACCACGATGCCTACATTATTCTCAAGCGCGGAGGGGCCAACGGCCTCGTCCCTGGTTTTTCGGGCACTGCGGCGCTATTCGCAACGCACCGCATTTGCCTGGGATGGCGGCAGCCTTTCCTATAGCGCAACGCTTGACTGGATTGGCCGCTTTCAGACCGTGCTCGCGAATCTTGCCGGTGGCAGACCCCGGGTAGCCTTGCTCAGCGGCAACCGGGCCGAGGTCTGGTGTGTCGAGGCTGCGGTGCAGGCCCTTGGCGGATCGGTGACTTGGCTGCATCCCATGGGCGCACTGCCCGACCAGTTGGAGCAGCTGAGCGACGCCCGTGCCGACGCGCTGGTGGTAGATGCAGCGGTTTTCCGCCAGCGGGGTGGCGAACTGGCAGCCAGGGCTGATGGCCTGCAAGCGGTCTGGACACTCGGTAGCGCGGACTATGGAAATGAGCTCCTGTTGGCGGCCATGTCCTGCGGCACGGTCCAGGCGCGCGACCTCTCAAGACCCGACGACGTAGTTACGCTCAACTACACCGGCGGCACAACCGGCAAGGCCAAGGCAGCGGTGCGCCGCCAGCGCGCCCATGCTGCCATGTGGCGGGCGATCCTGGCTGATTTCGAGTTTCCAGTGACGCCACGCTACTTGGCCGCCGCCCCCATCAGCCACGTGGCGGGAACCAAGATCACGCCGGTCTTGTTGAGGGGTGGAACCGTTCACCTGATGCAGCGTTTTGACCCCGCGCAATTTCTCGATACCGTGGCACGGGAACGCATCAACATGAGCCTGCTGGTGCCGACCATGATTTACACGCTGCTGGACGATCCGAACATGGGTCATAAGGACCTGTCCTCGCTCGAACTGCTGCTTTATGGCGCTTCACCCATGTCGCCGACTCGCTTGCGCGAAGGAATCCAGCGGATCGGTCCGGTCTTCTCGCAGCTCTACGGGCAGACCGAGTGCTACCCCATCAGCCTCTTGAGCAAGGGAGACCACGACCTGGCACGGCCGGCACTCTTTGCGTCCTGCGGCATACCAGTGTCCGCTGCCGAGGTGTGCCTGCTGGACGCTGACGGACAGCCTGTTGCCATCGGCGAGTCCGGAGAAATCTGTGTTCGTGCGCCCCACGCCATGGAGGGCTACTGGCAGCAGGACACACTGACCCGCGAAACCCTGGTGGATGGTTGGCTTCATACCGGCGACATTGCACGCGCAGAGCCCAGCGGCCACCTGTTCATCGTGGATCGCAAGAAAGACATGATCGTCAGCGGCGGCTTCAATGTGTATCCGCGTGAGATCGAGGACGTGCTGACGTCCGATCCATCGGTGGCCATGGCCGCCGTGGTTGGAATCCCCGATGCCAAGTGGGGCGAGGCGGTCATGGCCGTGGTCGTTGCGAAGGCCGGGGCGACGGTCGATACAGCTCGCTTGGTCCAGCTTGTGAAGCAGGCGAAAGGGTCACAGCACGCCCCCAAGCAGATCACCGTGGTCGAAGCCCTGCCCATGACGGCGCTCGGAAAGATCGACAAGAAGGCCTTGCGAACACCGCACTGGATCGGCAGCGGCCGCAAGGTGGGTTGAGATGCCAGGCAACGGGATCTTTCCAGGGCGGCTCACGCTACCGGTCATCAGTGCGCCCATGTTCCGGGTCTCCGGCCCGGACCTGGTGATTGCGGCCTGCCGGGCCGGGGTGATAGGGGCATTCCCCTGCGCCAACTGCCGCAGTCCGCAGGAACTCGACGAATGGTTAACCCGCATCGCGTCGGCGCTCACGCCGGCAGACGCACCCGTGTGTCCCAACCTGATCATCCGTCATGGCGCATTGGCAGAACAGTTGGCGGTGTTGCTGCGCCATCGGGTGGAGATGGTGATCACCAGTGTCGGCTCACCCGCGGCGGTCATCGAAGCCCTGCACTCGGTAGGTTGCAAGGTATTTGCCGACGTGGCGTCCCTACGGCATGCGCACAAGGCGCTGGACGCCGGTGTGGATGGGCTCGTGTTGCTCAGCGCGGGAGCCGGTGGCCAGACCGGCTGGGTCAATGGTTTTGCCTTTGTCCGCGCGGTGCGTGCCTTCTATGACGGACCGCTGGTGCTGGCAGGCGGCATGACAGACGGTCACTCGTTGTGGGCGGCGCGGGCCCTGGGGTGCGATCTGGCATACATGGGAACGCGCTTTATCGCCACCCATGAGAGCATGGCCGAGCCCGCCTACAAGCAGATGCTGGTGCAGTCCGAGCTGGACGATGTACTGATCAGCGATGCATTCACGGGCCTGCCTGCCAATATGCTCAGGCCATCGATCCTTGCCGCTGGCCTGGATCCGCAGGCCTTGCCGGCGGAACTACAGCAGGAGGGTATTGCGAACCTGTTTTCCTCAAACGGACAGAAACTTCGCAGCTGGAAAGACATCTGGAGCGCGGGGCACTCGGTATCAGGCGTCCGTTCGGTTTGCAGCACGGCCGAGCTGGTGCAAGAACTGCGCCGTGACTACCTGGCAGCGCGTGCATCGTCGTGCGCGACTTGAGGTACAGCGAATGCTGACCGGCGCCTGCCGCTATGGCCCTTGCCAGCCTTGCAGGACATCTTGCAGCGTGGCGGCTTGGGCCGGGAACGGTGAGGCGTTCGGGGTGCGCGAAAACCGGGGTGCTGGCGCCGGTTGCAGCACGCCATCCCGGTCGACGTAGCTGCCCCGGGCCTTGTTGTGCGGGTGCAGTGGTGCCTCGTCCCAGTCCAGCACCGGGGCAAAACAGGCGTCCGTGCCTTCCAGTATTTCGCACCATTGATCCCGGGTACGGGTTCGAAAGATGTCGGCCAATCGCAATTTCAGCAGAGGCCAGCGCGCGCGGTCCATCTGAGCGTCGAACAGTGGATCATCGATGCCGCAGCGCTTGCACAATTCAGCGTAAAACTGGGACTCAATGGCGCCGATCGCGACGAACTTGCCATCTGCGCAGGCGTAGGTGTCATAGAAGTGGGCGCCACCGTCGAGCAGGTTGTCGCCACGCTGGTTGCTCCATTGACCCATCGCCTTCATGCCGTACATGAAGGCCGACAGCAGGGCCGTGCCGTCGGTCATCGCCGCATCGACGACCTGACCGCGTCCGGACACCTTGGTTTCGTGCAGTGCGGCGAGCAGTCCAACTGCCAGCAGCATGCCTCCGCCGCCAAAGTCACCAATGTAATTCAGAGGCGGTGGCGGCGCCTCGTCGGGTCTGCCAATGGCATGCAGTGCTCCGGTGATGGCAATGTAGTTGATGTCATGACCGGCAGCATGTGCAAGCGGCCCGTGCTGGCCCCATCCGGTCATGCGTCCGTAGATCAGGCGCGGGTTGCTGCGCAGGCAGGCGTCAGGCCCCAGCCCCAGTTTCTCCATCACACCCGGACGAAAGCCTTCGATCAGGATATCCGCGTGAGCCAGCAGTTCCAGCACTTGCCGTGCGGCGCCCTCGGCGCGTAAGTCCATGGCGATGGTTCGACGGTTGCGCGTGGTGACGTCCCGGGCATCCGGCCCAGTGCCCGCACGTGCGATGCGGATGACATCCGCGCCGAGATCACCCAGCACCATGGCGCAGAACGGTCCGGGGCCAATGCCGGCAAATTCCAGTACTTTGAGTTTCGATAGGGGGCCGCCCATGATTGCTCCGTGCTATCCGTTGGCCGCCATGATTTCAGCGGCGTAGTGTGCAAATCGGGTCGTCAGTTGCCCGACTGCCTGCGCGTTTTCACCGGCCGCGTTGCCAGCGCGCGCGCGCGCAGCGATGCCTTGCAGGATGACCGCGAATCGAAACAGAGAAAACACGTGATGAAAAGGTTCGATGATGCTGGCGCGTCCGCTGGCGACAAGGTAGGCATGCAGGTATTCGCGCTGCGATGGAATGCACAGGTCGGGCAAATCCAGCCCGCGCAGGCCTTCAAAAACGTCAGGGCCGGTGAGCCAGGGCAAGCTGCTGTAAGCGGCGTCTGCAAGCGGGTGGCCCAGCGTGGAGAGTTCCCAATCCAGCACCGCAATGATGCGAGGCTCGGTCGGGTGGAACATGACATTGCCCAGGCGGAAATCGCCGTGCGCAATGGTGGTCTCGTCACCCTCGGGAATGTGAGCTGGCAACCATTCGATGAGCCGGTTGATGTCTTCGTTTTCATCGCTCTTGCTGGCTTCCCATTGGCCGGTCCAGCGGGAAATCTGTCGCGAGAAGAAGTTGCCGGGCTTGCCGTAGTCCGAGAGTCCTGCTTCGGTCCAGTCAACCGCGTGCAGGCGCGCCAGTGTTTCGGCTAATTCGAACAGATAACGGCGGCGGTCGGCAGGGGCAATGTCTGTGAGGGCGTAATTGCTCATGACGCGCCCCCGCAGGCGCTCCATGACATAGAACGGAGTGCCCACCACGTCGCGCTGGTCGCAAAAAAGCAATGCGTCGGGAACCGGTACATCGGTGGCCTTCAGTGCGCGCTGGATGCGGTATTCTCGGTCTATCGCATGGGCTGACTTGAGCAATTCGCCAGCCGGTTGCTTGCGCAGCACCAGTTCCGGCCCTTGATCGAAGGTCACAAAGTAAGTGGGATTAGACTGACCGCCGCCGATGCGCTGTGTCTGCATGACCCCCTTTAGATCGGGTAGTTCCGCGCGCAGATAAGCACTAAGGCGCCCGGGATCGAAGTCAGGCAGCGTGCTCATTTGGACTCGGCCTGGCTGAAACCGCGCAAGAGGCCTCGCGTCCTGGCAATCAGCCCCATCATGCCACCGGGCATGACGAACATGAAAAGGATGAGCACAATACCGTAGACGCCCCATGCGGCATCCTTTGAAATGCTCTCGGCCACGCTGGGGACGAACATAATGAACGCAGCGCCGAAGATGCTGCCCCACAAGGTGCCAACGCCCCCAACAACCATGCCGACCAGCAACGAAATCGAGAGGAACATCGTGAAGGAATCAGGAGAGACAAACTGCACCGATATGGCGGACAGTGCGCCGCCAATGCCCGTGTAGGCCGCCGAGATGCCAAAAGTCATGGACTTGTAGTGGCTGTTGTCAATGCCCATTGATTCGGCTGCGATCTCATGGTCGCGGATTGCACGCATCGCACGCCCGGTCCCGCTCCCGATAAGGTTTCTGGCAATCACAAACATGAACACCGCAACCGCCAGCGAGCACAGGAAGAACCACTGGTCATCACTCAAGGGCAGGCCAAAAGGCGCATTGGGCTTTGAAAGCACGATGCCACCCACGCCTCCGGTCCATGCTTCGAGGTGTTTGTACTTGAGGAGTTGCGGCGTCACCACGCCCAAGGCAAACGTGGCCAGCGCGAGGTACAGACCCTGCAGTTTCAACGCGGGTCGTCCGAAGGCATAGCCGACGATCAGACACACCAGGCCCGCCGCAGGTATCCCCAGCCAATAGGGAGCGCCAGCCCGGTCCATCAGAATACCCGCGGTATAGGCGCCAATGGCGAAGAACGCGCCATGCCCCAGGGAGATCTGTCCGTTGTAACCCGTCAGCAGGTTCAGGCCGACCAACGCAATCGCATAAGAGAGCAACATGGAGCCCTGAAACAGCACATAGCCCTTGGCAAGAAATGTCAGCGCGACAGCACCCGCCAGCAGGGCAATCGCCCAGATTGCTTCCGCTCGGGTGTGCGAGTCGGGTGTCAGGGAACGAGAATCAGTCTGGTTTTGCATCTGGTCTCCCTATACGCGTTGCACTATGCGCCGCCCCAGCAGACCGGCCGGTCGCACAATCAGCACCACCACGATCAGCACAAGGGCCACTGAAAGTTTGAGTTCCGTGCCCACCAGGTAAGTGCCGATCAGGTTTTCCAGCACGCCGACCAGAAAGCCACCGACGATTGCCCCCACCGGGTTGTCGATGCCACCGATGAGTGCGCCGGCAAATGCGTAGATCAGCACCCCTGTCATCATCCCGGGGTCCAGAAACACAACCGGTGCCACCATCATGCCGGCTGCGGCGCCAATTGCACCGGCCAGACCCCAGCCCAGCATGAGCATGCGTCCTACGTTGATCCCCAGCAAGCGCGAAGATGCCGGGTTCTGTGCGGCCGCCTGCATCGTCAAGCCCAGTGTCGTGAAACGAAAGAAGGTGAACAGTGCCGCTACGATGCACAGAGCCACGAAGATGCTGCCCACCTGGTGCGGTGATATCAGCTGGCCCCCGTACCAGGCGTCCTTCGGAAACGGACTGGGAAACTCCTTGATGGAGGTTCCGAAAATCCAGCCCGCAGCGCTGTGAAAAATCATCAGCAGGCCAATAAAGACCACCACTACGCTCAGTTCAGGGGCCTTGTGCATCGGCCGTATCACAGCGAACTCCAGCAGGGCTGCCAGCACAAAGGCGATGAGCACGGTGGCAAGAAAGGCCATCCAGTACGAAAGGCCAGCCTGGATCAGCGCCCACGCGATGAAAGTCGAGAACATGGCCATCTCGCCCTGGGCAAAGTTGACCTGGTGGGTGGCCTGATAGATCATGACCAGTGCAAGGGCTAGGCTGGCATAGATGCCACCAGTGGACAGGCCTGAAACAAATTGCTGAACAAAAGTTTCCATTGCTATTCCCCGAGGTAGGCGCGGCGCACCGCGTCGTCGTTGCGCATGGCCTCGCTGGAGCCGTGCTTCACGATGCGACCGGTCTCCAGCAAGTAGGCGCTGTCCGCCAGCTCAAGTGCAAGTTGCGCGTTCTGCTCCACCAGCAGCACAGAAACCTTTTGCTCGTCGCGGATCCGTCGCAGGATGGCGAAGATGTCGTTGACCACCAGCGGGGCCAAGCCGAAGGAGGGTTCGTCGAGCAGCAGCAGGCTGGGGCGCGCCATTAGCGCGCGCGCAATTGCCAGCATTTGCTGCTCACCACCAGAGAGGGTGCCCGCCTGCTGGGCCCATCGCTCCTTGAGACGGGGGAAATAGCCGTACATGCGCTCCAGATCCTCCGCAATGTCGTTCTTGTTGCGCCGACTGTGGCTGCCCAGTCGCAGGTTCTCTTCAGCAGTTAGTCCGAGGAAGGTGCCTCGGCCATCCGGGACGTGCCCGACGCCCAGCATGGCGATCTGCTCGGTCGTGCGGGTCTCGATGCGGTCGCCGCGCAGGCTGATACTGCCGCTGGTCCTGACCTGAAAGTGGCAGATTGCGCGCAGGGTGGTGGTCTTGCCGGCGCCATTGGCGCCCAGGAGGGCTGTGACCTTGCCCTCGTGCACGTCGAGGTCGATGCCATGCAGGGCCTCGGTCGCTCCATAGCTCGCCTTAAGACCGCGAACTTCCAGCAAACTGCTCATGCCACGGCTCCTTGCGTGCCACCCAGGTATGCACGTATTACTTCGGGGTCATTGCGGACCTGAGATGGCGTGCCATCCGCGATTTTCTTTCCGAAGTTCAGCGCCACGATGCGATCGCACACGCCCATGACAAGCCCCATGTGATGCTCCACCAGGAGCACGGTGAGTTCCAGGCGCTGGCGAATGTCGAGGATCAATTCGCCCAGCCCGCTCAACTCGGCGTGATTGAGCCCGCAGGCGGGCTCATCGAGCAGTAATAAGGTTGGTTCACAGGCCAGCGCCCGGGCCAATTCGACACGCTTTTGGGTGCCAAACGGCAGATCCGCCACAACACGATGGACCACCCCCTCTAGGCCCAGCAACTCGATCGCCTGCTCGGCACGCTCCTGTGCAGCGCGCTCGACGCGTGCTGCCGATGGCAAGCGCAAGGCATCCTGCAGAAAGCCGGCATGCTGGTGTGCATGGGTGCCTACCAGTACGTTGTCACGCACGGTCATCGTGCGGAATAGGGCCAGATTCTGGAAGGTCCGACCGACGCCTATGCCCGCGATCCGGTGACGCGCCAGATTGGAGAGGACCTGGCCATCGAAATGGATGGACCCGCTGTCACAGGGGTACAGGCGCGACAGGCAGTTGAAGAGCGTGCTTTTACCGGCCCCGTTCGGGCCAATGAGTCCGCGCACTTCGCCACGACGGACGTCGAAGCTCACTGCGTCCAGCGCGACGATGCCGCCAAAGCGCACCGAGACCTTCTCGACTTGCAACAGAGGCGGGTCGATGGACTGTGGGTTCATGTGAGCCTTTCTGGGGCCGGACGGCCTGGCATCAATCAAAGACGCTCGATGATGGTGACATTGGCCATGCCGCCGCCTTCACACATGGTCTGCAGGCCGTAACGGCCACCACGCTGCTCCAGAACATGAATGAGTGTCGTCATCAGCTTGGTGCCAGATGCGCCCAATGGGTGGCCCAAGGCAATGGCGCCGCCATTGACATTGAGTAGGGCCGGGTCTGCGCCCAGGGCCTTCGCCCATGCCAAAGGTACCGGGGCGAAGGCTTCGTTGACCTCGTAGGCATCGATGTCGGCCATCTTCAATCCTGCCTTCTTCAGTGCGATCTCGGTCGCAGGAATTGGCGCTTCGAGCATTATGACGGGGTCATGACCCAACACGGACATGTGGTGGACCCTCGCCAGCGGTTTGAGATTGAACATTTTGAGCGCGCGCGCGCTGACGACCATGACGCCGGTGGCGCCATCGCAAATCTGACTTGCATTCGCAGCGGTGATGACGCCGCCTTCTTGCAGCACTTTGACATTGGCGATGGACTCCAGCGTTGCCTCGAACCGGATGCCTTCATCAACAGAATGCATCTCGTCAGCGGCGGCGCCATCCGCCCGGCGTGCCTCGACCTGCAGAATTTCTTTCGTGAACCGCCCCTCGCGGGTGGCGGCGATGGCGCGTAGGTGACTCTCCAGCGCGTAGCGGTCCAGCGTTTCCTTGCTCAGATCGTATTTGCACGCCATCATTTCGGCGCCTGCGAACTGACTGAACACCACGTCTTTGTAGCGTGCCTTGATACCCGGGCTGGTGTACTCCCCCAGACCTGCCTTGCGGGGCAGTTCGCTGGGCGTGAACATCGGCACGCGCGACATGCTCTCGACACCGGATGCGATCACGCAGTCCATGGTTCCGGACATCACCGCCTGCGCTGCAAAGTGCAAGGCCTGCTGCGACGAGCCACATTGGCGGTCCAATGATGTTGCCGGAACCGATTCCGGCAGCCTGGAGGCGAGTACGGCGTTGCGTGCAACATTGGTCGACTGCTCTCCGGCCTGGCTGACACAGCCCATGATCACGTCTTCGACGGCAGCCGGGTCAATACCGGTTTGATCCACCAAGGCGTCAATGACGCGGGCCGCCAGGTCGACCGGATGCCATCCGGACAGGCGACCGTTTCGGCGGCCTCCGGCGGTGCGTTGCGCGGCGACGATGAATGCTTCTGACATAGTCTTTTCTCCAGTATGTGGGCTTATCGGGGGGACATACGAATGGCGCCATCCAGGCGAATGCATTCGCCGTTCAGGTAGCCGTTCAAGAGCATGAATTCAACCAGTTGCCCGAACTCATCGGGCTCACCCAGGCGCTTGGGGAAGGGAACCGAGGCCGCCAGCGCCAACTTGACTTTTTCAGGCGCGGCATTGAGCAAGGGGGTATTGAAGATGCCCGGGAGTATGGTATTGACACGAATGCCTTCGTCCATCAGATCGCGGGCAATGGGCAGCGTCATGCCGGCAATGCCGGCCTTGGACGCCGTGTAGGCGGCCTGGCCCATTTGACCGTCCTGGGCCGCGACCGATGCGGTACTGATGATCACGCCGCGCTCCCCCGTGTCGGTCAGGGGCAAGGTCAGCATGCCCGCCGCGGATTTGGCGATGCAACGAAAGGTTCCAATCAGATTGATCTGAACGATGCGCTCGAAGTTGGACAAGGGAAAGTGGCGGATTTCGCCCGAGGTCTTGTCGCGGCTTGCCGTTTTCACCGCATTTCCAGTGCCGGCGCAGTTGACCAGGACGCGCTCCTGACCGTTCGCAGCGCGGGCTTTGGCAAATGCCTGCTCCACCTGTTCCTCAGACGTCACGTCCACCTGGCAGAACACGCCGCCAAGCTGCTTTGCGAGCGCTTTGCCCGATTCGGCATTCAGGTCGAAGAGCGCAACTTTGACGCCATGACTGGCTAGGCGCCTGGCCGATGCCGCACCGAGTCCGGAGGCGCCGCCCGTGATGACTGCGGATACCGATGAGTTAAGTAGCATGATGGCAAATGTCCCGGTAAAAGAGTGGGGCGGGCATGGCTGCCCGAATGGACCGAGTCTAGGGAAGGCCGGGTCATCTCACCATCGTCGAAATAGACGAATTCAAACACCTGGAGGCCGTGTCATTGCAAAGTTGGCGCGTGGAAGATTGATGAGCAAAAGCTTGGACTGGTAAAGTCGGCTTCAGCCACCCACCAATTCATGGTAACGACGATTCACTCTCAAGTCCGCCTAACGCTCGCACCGGCAATCTCCTCTGCGAAGTTGGCTCCGCTGGTGCAGCGAGCCGCCGAGGTGCGGCGGGCGGGTGTTGCAGAGCGCCTGACGCAGGCGGGCTCGGTCAAACTGATACTGGTCAGGGCACCCGCCGGCTTTGGCAAGACGACCGCAATGGTTCAGCTACGTGAATTGCTAGACCAGCGTGGCGCCGCCACGGCCTGGTTGACGTTGGACCGCGCTGACAACGACGTCCCGCGTTTTCTGGCGGGACTGAACGCTGCTGTCGCTCAGCTGGGTCTTGAGAGGCCCGGCGATGGCGACTATGGTGCCCTTGAGCAGCTTGCGTCGGATGACTCGCCATTTGCCCTCTTTTTGGACGATTTCGAAGTCATCCGCGAGGGCGGCGTCATGGGGCTGGTGAGGGAGCTGATTGAGCACCTGCCCCGCAACGGTCAGTTGGTCATCGGCTCGCGCAGTCTCCCCGACCTGGGTTTGGGGCGCCTGCGTGCGCGCGGCCAATTGCTCGAACTCGATACGGAGGTGCTGCGATTCACACCAGGTGAGGCCGCGGAGTTTTTCAAGCTTCGTGGGGCTGACCTGTCACTGGAGATGCTGGACCGCGCCCATGGCAAGACCGAGGGATGGGTCGCGGCGCTCTGGCTGCTGTCACTCGCGCTGCAACGGCACGGCGCGCGCAACGATCTGCTGTCGCGCATGGCGATGTCTGATCGCGATGTCGCGGATTACCTCACCGAGGAGGTGCTAAGCCAGCAGGAGCCAAGGGTTCGTGACTTTTTGCTGCGGACCAGTGTGCTTCGGCATCTCAGTGCGCCAGCTTGTGCAGCGTTGATGCCAAATGTCAACTGCGGGGAAATGCTGCGCACCCTGGAGCGGGGAAACGTCTTTCTGATACCGGTGGAGGATGCGGCGGATCTCTACCGCTATCACAGCCTGTTTGCGGACTTCCTGCGCAAGCAAATCGAGCGAGAGCGTCCTGACGACGTGACACGGCTGCATCTGGCTGCTTCGGGTTGGTATGAGTCGCAGGGGCGTCCTGTGCCAGCGATTGACCACGCCATCGAAGGGGGGGATTACCCCCATGCCCTGCAATTGCTAAAGATGAACGCCGAGTCGCTCCTAGAGCAAGGGCGCATGCGTTTGCTGGACCGATGGTTTACTTCGGTATCGCCTGATCTGCTAAGTAAACAACCACTGATGCAGGTGATTGCTGTATGGGCACGGTGCTTCAGCCAGGGACCATGGACTGCGATGGCGTGGTTGCAGGCCTCTGGGTAGATGCCTTGCTCGCGGCACCAGGCGCTTTTGTCGGCCTCGGGCATAGCCGCCGTGGTGATCACGGCCTGCAAGCGCGCGGCCGCAGTCCATGCCCGCCCTCGGGCGGGCATGGACTGAACATCATCGCGCCAGCGTTGTAGTGTTCCTGTTCCAACGCCAACCTCCCTGGCTACCAACTCCGCTGCCGCGCTTTCAGGCGGCAACAACCGAGCAACCGCCCGGTCCTTGAATGTTTGTCCGTATCTTGCCAACTTCTGTCCTTCTTCGCCGCCCCCAGGTTCTTGGTTCTATTGAGGCGACAACTATTGTGACGCGGGGGGCTGTTGTGGCGTATCCCCCATTCAATGGGCGCTCTCCCATCCGTGAGGAAGAAAGGGCTGGGAATGAGGCTTGCAATCTGGACCTTCTCTGCTAGGCAGCCGTGGATCGATCAGCCTCTTCTATATAGAGACGGCCCATCTGCGATCCCGGGTCTATCTATTGGGGCGTGCCAAGGCGCCGGTGGCAGATGGTGGACATGCCGAATCAGACGACGGGTCGGGGCATGGCGTCAGCCGCAAGCACATAGGGCGATGGGAGGTCAAGGCTCAACCGGGGTTTTGGCGCGCGAACGTCGGGGCAATGTGTTTGTCCCAAGAATTTGGGATTTCAACAACGTATTCGGCTCTACAAGACGGTGACAAAATGACGCCACCAAGCTATACTACGGGCTTCTATCCTTTGACTCCCAAGGAGTTCAACATGCAGGCCATCACAGGAAAACGTCTCACAACTCGTATAACGGACCATGTGCAGTCGACTTTGCAGGCTGCGGCCGATTTGGTTGGAGCAACATTGAATCAATTTGTGGTTCAAGCGGCACTTGAAAAAGCAGAAAAAGTGATCGAAAGTGAGTCCATGATGGTGCTATCCCGTAACGAATCATTGCGATTGCTCGAGCTAATCGAGAATCCACCGCCGCGCAATGAGAAGTTTCTTCAGGCGCAGGCACGGTATCAGCGGACGATGAACGATGCCAGTGGTTCAAAAGCTCACTGATCGCCATGCCAAGAAGGAATTTGATTGCGGCGAGACACAGCTAAATGACTGGTTAAGGAAGTATGCAAAGCAACACAAGGAAAAAGGGCTGTCGACTACGTTCGTAATGGTGAACGACAAGGACAGCTCAGAAATTCTTGGCTTTTATGCAATCTCGTTGACCGAATTGTTTAATGCTGATCTCCCGGAACAGCTTCGCAAGCGGTTGCCACAAAAGGTCCCCGCCTTCCGACTCGGTCGATTGGCGACAGCCAAAGCGCACCAGGGCAAAGGAATCGGAGAAACGATGCTCTTTGACGCGATCGAGCGGGTTACCTGCGTATTCCGGCGATCGTGACCACCGATTCCGGTCGATCGTGACCGGTTGCGCAGCGTGCAAGAGTTGCGCTGCGCAGATTGTATGGTGGGAGTTGCGCACGGCTTCAAATCATGCCCGCTCAGGA
>Ga0209697_10001705_pt1 | contig 33179 bp, 36 predicted proteins | sample AliMusrvi5mmetaG_FD_184115 | JGI IMG/M metagenome (GOLD analysis project Ga0209697, IMG submission 184115) | Freshwater lake bacterial and archeal communities from Alinen Mustajarvi, Finland, to study Microbial Dark Matter (Phase II) - Alinen... | ecosystem: Environmental > Aquatic > Freshwater... | reverse complement strand
CTCGGAAGCTTCATGCACACGCCGTCATGACCGCCCTGCTGACTGGCGTAGTCTGCCTCGCCCTCTACACCATCGTGAATCTTGATTTTCCATTCACCGGACTCGTTGCGATAGGACCTCAGGCCTTCGAGCGCCTTATGCTAAAGTGATTCCCTACGTGCCTGTGGAAACTTCACTGAGCACCGAACAATGGATTGCTTTTCGATCATGATCCTTCTCCTGACAATGGTCATCGCCCTTGCGTTCTACAACATTGTCACCATCGACTTCCCATTCACCGGCCCAGCAGCCACCAGCCCGGATGCGCTGATAAAAGTGAATCTACAATAACGGAAAAAAAGGTTAACTTATCTCTAGTTGGCTAATAGGGATAGTTTTGTGGGAGCAATCTAATAGCCGCACTTCAACGCTACTATCAGCCGAAAGGCTTAAACCGGAATAATTTAGCCCAGTTAAGCTTTCTCGACCTGCCAGTATTCCAATTCCACAGGAGTGTCCCGTCCGAAGATGCTGACAGAGACTCGCAACTTTCCGCGAATAGGATCCACCTCTTCAACAATTCCCTGCTGGTTTTGGAACGGTCCATCCGCAACCTTGACCTTGTCACCGACCTCATAGCTGATCTTGGACGTCACGGTATCCTCACGTTCCTTGAGTTGCGCAAGCATGCCATCGACCTCTTTTTTACGCATGGGGATCGGCTTGTCTTTGGTTCCCGCAAACCCAATGACACCTGTCGTATCCTTGATAAAATACCAGGTCTTCTCGATCAGTTCATTCTTGTCGTCAAGAAGGTGCATATTGACGATGATGTATCCAGGGAAAAATTTACGGGTTGTTTCAGTCTTCTTTCCACGCTTGATCTCCTGAACCCTTTCCGTGGGAATCAGCACTTCGAAAATTTGGTCCCCAAGTTCCTCGGTCTTAATGCGCTTGACGATATTATCGTGGATTTTCTGTTCCTGTCCCGCGAGGACATGAACGACAAACCATTGTTCTTTTGGGGTGAGAGGCATGATGAAAGATTACTGAGGTATGAGTGAAAAACTAGGGACGGGTCAGAAATCCCACCACGTTGATGGTGATGAAATCAAAGAATGAAATGTAACCCCCTACCAGAAGCATGGCAATGATTACGACAATGGTGGAATCCCAAAGTTCCTTGTAACGCTTGAACCCCCGCTCGCTGCCATCCCAAGGCCACTGCACCTTCGCAAGTTCTGCACGCACCTCACGGATGTAGGTTGTGATCTTATTGGACATAATACGAAAATGCGAAGTATGCAGAGCAGGCCAGGAGGGACTCGAACCCCCAACAAACGGTTTTGGAGACCGCTACTCTACCAATTGAGCTACTGGCCTAGGCTTGGATGTGTTAGTCGAGGATCTCGGAGACACGACCAGCACCAACGGTGCGCCCGCCTTCGCGGATAGCGAAGCGGATGGTCTTTTCCATGGCGATCGGGCTACCAAGCTCGACCTCAATGGAAACGTTGTCACCTGGCATCACCATTTCGACTCCCTCTGGGAGTTTCACAGAACCGGTGACGTCCGTCGTGCGGAAATAGAACTGAGGCCTATAGTTCGTGAAGAACGGGGTATGACGGCCGCCTTCCTCCTTGCTGAGAACATAGATCTCGGCCTTGAACTTCTTGTGCGGCTTGATCGAACCGACCTTGGCAATGACCTGACCGCGCTCAATGTCCTCTTTCTTCACACCACGAAGAAGAATGCCGACGTTGTCGCCGGCCTCTGCGGTGTCAAGGAGCTTGCGGAACATTTCGATGTCGGTGACCGTGGTCTTCTGGGTGTCACGGAGACCAACGATCTCGACTTCCTCACCCTTCTTAAGGATACCACGCTCGACACGGCCTGTAGCCACGGTGCCGCGACCTTCGATGTTGAACACATCCTCAACAGGGAGGAGGAACGGCAGATCCTTCGGACGCTCGGGCATCGGGATGTAGTTGTCGACGGCTTCGATGAGGGCGAGAATCTGCTTCTCCTGCTCGGCATCACCTTCGAGTGCCTTCTTGGCGCTTCCCTTGACGATGGGAATCTCATCTCCGGGGAAGTCGTAACTGGTGAGAAGATCACGGACCTCCATCTCGACGAGGTCGAGGAGTTCAGGATCGTCAACGAGGTCCACCTTGTTCATGAAGACAACGATGGAAGGGACTCCGACCTGACGGGCAAGCAGGATATGCTCGCGGGTCTGGGGCATCGGGCCGTCTGCAGCGCTCACAACAAGGATCGCTCCGTCCATCTGGGCGGCTCCGGTGATCATGTTCTTCACATAATCAGCGTGTCCCGGACAGTCGACGTGTGCGTAGTGACGCTTGTCGCTCTCGTATTCGACGTGAGCGGTGGAAATGGTGATGCCTCGGGCCTTCTCCTCGGGGGCTGCATCGATCTGATCGTATGCACGTGCCTGTGCTTTTCCCGATTTTGCCAGCACGGTGGTGATGGCGGCGGTGAGGGTTGTCTTGCCGTGATCCACGTGTCCGATCGTTCCGATGTTCACGTGGTCTTTTTCGCGTTTGAATGCTTCTTTAGCCATATGGTTGGGTTGTGCTGGTTGTTTTTGTTTTTTTGGTGATTCGTTCTTCTGGAGCCCATGACCGGGATTGAACCGGTGACCTCGTCCTTACCAAGGACGTGCTCTACCAACTGAGCTACATGGGCCTGCCCGGTCCGAGGACCGGCCAAGTTATGAAAAGAACAGAGGCCTTCGGGGTTGCTTCAGGCCGTTCCGCAACTTCTTTAAGAAGTCACCGACCACAGCACGAGCCAGATCATCCGGCGGCGGCGCAACGATGCTTTCCGAGAAAAAGCGGATTGAAAGAATGCTGCCTGAAACTTCTTCTGTCAAAAGCAATTTACGGGCAATTTTTGGGGTGTCATGCGAACGCCACCTGTTGCATGATCGGTTTTATGAACAAAGAGGAGCGCCCGGACCTACTCGACGTGGCCGCCTTCAGGAGGGATTACCTGCACGCAGCACTCCGCAGGATCGATCTCCCGCAGGATCCTTTTACCCAATTCCACACATGGCTGGAGGAGGCTGAAAAATGTCCCGCCATCCTTGAATCCACGGCCATGGCACTCTCCACAGCCTCTTCTGGCGGCAGCGTCTCCTCGAGGATGGTCCTGCTCAAGGGGTATGATGAGAGAGGTTTCCGCTTTTTCACGAATTCCGGAAGCAGAAAAGCTTCGCAACTTGCGGAGAATCATTCCGCATCGTTACTTTTTTACTGGGAGGTTTTGGAGCGGCAGATCCAGATCAATGGAAAAGTTTCTCAGGTCACCCGTGCCGAAACCGAGGCCTACTTTGCCAGTCGCCCCCGGGGCAGTCGCATCGGTGCCTGGGCCTCGCGCCAGAGCGAGATCGTTCCCGACCGGGCAATGCTCGAGCGTCAGGCCGAGGAATTCGAACGACGGTTCGAGGGTGGGGAAGTTCCTGCACCCGAGTTTTGGAGTGGGTATCTGCTGGTTCCCTCAACGATCGAATTCTGGCAGGGACGCCCCAATCGTCTTCATGACCGTTTTCTCTATTCACGCACGGGTGATGGTTGGTCCATCGACCGCTTGAGTCCCTGACCTTGCGATCCATCAAGTCACAATGTTCCAGGATGCAAATTGCACTCCTTACCTAAAAAACTCTCCAATCATTTTCCCCAGTTGAATCTCCATTTCCTGAAACAGCGTCTCTTCTATTACTGGAGACTCTTGCGCGAAACCGCTCTCATCTACCAGCGCATCGGGGGAGAGCAGTGCGCAGCAGCCTTTGCCTACTACGCGCTTTTTTCCTTGGTGCCGCTGGTAGCCCTGTTACTGACCCTAGGCTCGTATGTCTTCCCCGCGGACTCTGTTCTCAACACCATCCACCGGTTTGCCCCCATCGGGGAGCAGCAGCAGGAGCTCCTCTGGACCATGGTGCAAGGGCTGGAAAAAGCACGCGGAAGCGTGAGCATCCTCTCCATCCTGATCCTGATTTGGGCATCCCTGCGGTTTTTTCATTCGCTCGTCCTTTCGATCAACCACGCATGGGGAACCCGTCGCTTACCATGGTGGGAAATGCCCGTCAAAAATTTCACGATGATCCTGGCAATGAGCGGGGCTCTTCTTATCGGAACCGTGGTCCCAGCGATCCTTCAAGGTATCGCCAGGGCACTTCACTCCTTTGAATCAATGTTCAACCAACATTTCCCATTCATGAACGTTGGACGATTGCTCACCCTGGTCGATCTGAGCCGCTACGTCGTCGGCACGCTGGTTCTCTTCTACTCCTTCTCCGTTCTTTATATGCTGGCCCCTAGAAACCATGTCCGCTTTGTGCAGATCTGGGGTCCGGCTCTGCTTGTTTCCTTACTCTTGCAGGTAGGACAGGCTTTCTTCGTGAATCTTGCCCCGAAATTGATCAACTACAGCGCTATCTACGGCACCATGGGCAGCATGATGTTTTTGCTTCTCTGGGTCTTTATTGCGGGGATTATCATCATCAGCGGGGGATGTCTTTGTGCTGCGTTGGCGCATCTGCGTGGTCACTCCTACATCAACCACTCTCGGATCGGATCACACCCGGAAGATGGTCTGCAAAGTCATCCGCAGCCTTAGAAAAAAGACTGAAGGCTAAAGCAGATCAAACATCGCCCCCTAGGCCGTCTCACGGCGCCTACTCCACCCAGTTGAAAAAATTAAAGTTGGCGGACATAAGCGCCGCCACGATGACAAGAGCACCTAGCAGATGACCTGCCAGAATGACCGGCAACGCCACGACGATCCAACGTCCGATGGCACCCTCGATGACATTCTGCTTCTCGGAAGGCTCCGTGGGAAAAGGAAAACTGTTCATGTGGGTTCTGAAGTATCGGGAGCCTTCCTTGGAGTCAATGCCTCTCGATAACAATTAACGGCGGGGAGCCCGCCCCTTGCGTGGCGCGGCGGTTTTTTTCCCCCCAAGTCGCTTCTGCGGTTTGTGGGATGGGGCTCGACGGCGGGGCGTTGGTTTTGCAACCGGTCGTCTAGGGGCTTTTTTAACGATCTCCTCTTCCACAGCAATGGAATCCCTCCCGATATTGACAAGGATTGCGGCATCATTGGCCGAACGACTTTCCTTCTTTCGATCCTGGACTTCACGACTCTCGCGTCCCTTCATGCGCAAGCGGATCGGCAATCCCGGGTAAGGCCAGCGTTCACGGAATTGGTTGAAGAGATACTCGCGGTAGGCGTCGGGAATGAGATCCGGGTCGTTGACGAAGAGCAGGAACTCGGGCGGGTGAAAAGGCCTGACGCGCTCGGACACAACTTGTGTGGCGTAAAGGAGCTTGAAACGCTTACCCGCTTTGTTCGGAGGGGGATGTTGCTCGAAGACATCCTTGAAGAAACGGTTGAGTTCTCCCGTGGCAATCCGGGTTTGACTCTCCTGACGCACGCTCTGCAGTGCCGAGAAAATACGACTGAAGCCTTGTCCCGTTTTGGCAGAGATACAAACCACGGGGGCATAGTCGAGAAAGAAGAGGTTTTTGCGAATCACATCGGCCTGCTCCCCTTGGGAGGCACGTCCCCCATCCTCCTTGCGTACAAGATCCCATTTATTCAGCAGGATAATGCAGGCTTTCTGGGACTCCTGAAGCATTCCCGCAATTCTTTTGTCCTGACTTGTGACACCGCTCTCCGCATCGATCACGAGAAGACCGGCATCCGCGCGACGGATGGCCTCCTCCGAGCGCATAGCGCTGAAAATCTCAACGGATGTATCGGGACGAGATCGGTGACGCAGCCCCGCCGTATCGACCAGCACATAGTGCTCGCCAGCGAGTTCGCATTTCACGTCAAGCGCATCACGCGTGGTTCCGGAAATATCACTGACAATGCTACGCTCCTCTCCCAGCAAACGATTCAGGAGGGAGGACTTCCCGACATTCGGTCGCCCCACGATGGCCAGCCTGGGAGCCGATAGTTCCTCGGAAACCTCACTTCCATCGTTGCCACCCAGCATCTCTCCAATCCTGGAGAGAAGGTCAAGCGTTCCTCGACCATGGGCCGCGCTCACGGTCATCACCTCGGGCAAGCCAAGCTCGAAGAAATCGGCTACCATGGACTCGTGCATCTCCTGATCGATCTTATTGATGATCAAAATCAACGGACGGCCTCCCGTCCGGAGCATGTGAGCAAGCTCACGGTCAAGGGGAGTGAGGCCCGCACGTCCATCAACCACGAAGAGAAGAAGGTCTGCACTGGCAATGGCAGCCTGGGCGGCCACATGGGTTGCTTCGGCAAAGTCAGGATCAGGAGCATCCCCGATTCCTCCGGTATCGATGATCTCGAAGGGAATCTGACCTGTCTTGCAAATCCCTGCCAATCGATCACGGGTCACCCCCGGTTGGTCATGGACAATCGCAACCCTCCGACCCATGAGCCTGTTAAAGAGGGAGGACTTACCCACATTGGGGCGACCGACAATGGCGACGCGTCTCATGGAAATTATTGAATTTTACCCGATCGACCCGACCGAGGATCTGATCCTGTCACGGGAACGGTATGACCGCCATCCTTGAGTTGACGGATTCCGGCGGAGACGTAACCGATTCCACTCAAAAGCGTCACCACACCGGAAACCCAGACAACAGGATCACAATGACTCCACTGGAGCATCACGACGGCAACCGTTAGCATCTGCAAAAAGGTGGACGCCTTGCCGAGGAGGGAGGGATGCACCTCAAGATGATCGTTCAGCAAACGAAGCACGCCGCAGCCGCCTAAAATGATGACATCGCGGGAAATCACCAGCACGGGATACCAGACAGGAAGTTCATAAGGCCATTTGGTGATACTCAGCGTGATGATGGCAGTCAGCATTAGTCCTTTGTCAGCCAAAGGATCAAGGACGGCTCCGAGCCGTGATTTCAGATGAAAGCGTCGTGCCAGCCAACCATCAACACCGTCACTCAGGGAGGCGATCAGAAAAACACCGATGGTGGCCATTCTGAGGGATTCGTTTGGGTGTCCGGTCACGGCCGTCTTGCCATAATAGATTGCAAGCACGACAAAGACCGGAATCAAGAGGATCCTGGCGATGGTGATCTGGTTGGGAAGGGTCATCAGGTTTCAACCATCAGCAGGGAACCGACTTCTGTAAAGCTCGGGCAAGCATTGCCTGCCGAGGCAACAAGAGCTAGGAATGCCGGGTCCATGGATCTCCCTTTAGAAAATAGACTGCCCGAAAAGATCGCCTCTCACGGCAAGACTTGGGGATCAACGATGGCCTGGGCTCTTCTGATGGTTCCAAGAGATCGGCGGGAAGATGCCTTTCTTTTTCATGATTTCTGCAGATACGTGGATGATATCGCCGATAACGTTGTGTTGGAAAACACACGCAAACAGCAACTTCTCGACCTTTGGCTTCGGGCTCTTGAGATGCCCGACCCCGGAGATCTACCCGAAGACTTACAACAGATGGTGGAGCGAAGGGATCTCGATCGAAATCTTTTGAATGAAATCATCCTGGGCGTCCGGATGGATACCGAGCGCAACCGCTATCCTTTTTTTGACGATCTCAAGGCCTATTGCCGAAGGGTCGCCTCCGTGGTGGGAATCCTCAGCGCCTCCATCTTCGGGGCACGTGGCGAGGACGTTTATCTCTACGCCGATTCGCTTGGAATTGCACTGCAGCTCACCAATATACTCCGAGATGTCAAAGAGGATGCCGCCATGGGCCGCATCTATCTGCCGCTGGAGGATCTAGAACGCTTTGGAGTCCGTGAGTCAGATATTCTCGAGTCCCGCCACACACCCCAAACGACCCACTTGCTTAACCATCAGGCAGAACGGGCCGACTCGTATTTCGCCAAGGCCGAAATCGCATGGTCAGAAATGTCCGCGAACCAGCGACGCCTGATGCGTCCGGCGCGACTGATGAGCGCCGTCTATCGTGATCTCCTGCTTCAGATGAACCGTGATCGGTATGATGTTTTTGAGAAACGGTATCGGGTGGCGGCTTTCAGAAAATTAGTGCTCCTGTTACGGGTCATGACTGCTAGAAAATGATGTTGCAGGTTGGAAGCTGGAGAGAAGGAGAAAGGAATGACCAAAAGGTCTCGCATGGAGTCGCAAAACGCTCAGGGGGATTTTCTCTATGCTCCAATCCCTGTTCTCACCTTCATCCCGGTGATTTGCTTCCCACAACCTATCCCCGAAACACATCCGCCCACGCCTTTACCGAGGGATCCATCTTTACTAACTCAGGCCAACCACGGGTGTAACCCTCGCCGGGGATTTTTTTTGTGGCGTCAAAGCCCATGTGACCGCCCATGTTTGGAACAGTTGGGGCATGGTCGAGGCTATCCAACGGATTCTTGGTGAGAATGCTATCGCGCTGGGGGTCAGTATTAGCCATCCAGCGGAAAAGAACCTCGGAGGAGTTCTGCACGTCGCAATCATGGTCGACCACGACAATATACTTTGCGAACATCATCTGTCCCATTCCCCAGAGACCATGCATGACCTTGAAGGCCTGCCACGGATACTGCTTTTTGATCGAAACAAAGACCAGGTTATGGAATGTGCCCTCCGCCGGAAGAGCCATGTCCACGATCTCGGGAAAGTTCATCTTGAAAATCGGCAGGAATATCCGGACGCTCGCCTCCCCCATGTAGAAGTCCTCCATCGGGGGGATACCCACGATCGTGCAGGGATAGATCGCCTCCTTGCGATGCGTGATCGCCGTGACATGGAAGACCGGATACTCATCAATCGGCGTGTAGAAGCCGGTGTGGTCGCCGAAAGGCCCTTCTGCCCTAGTTTCGCCAGGCTGGACATATCCCTCGATCACGAAATCACTCTCAGCCGGAACCTCCAGCGGTTGAGTCACGCACTTGACCAGATCGACTGACTTCTTGCGTGCGAATCCGGCGAAGAGAATCTCGTCGATTCCGTCCGGCAGTGGAGCCGTTGCCGCCAGAGTGAATGCGGGATCGCCACCGAGGCAGATGGCGACGGGCATCTTCTCACCTCGCTCATAGTAGCGCTTGCCGTGGCGGGCTCCGACCTTATGAACCTGCCAGTGCATCCCGGTGGTCTTGCCGTCGTAGATTTGGATGCGGTACATGCCGACATTCCTCTCTCCGGTGTCGGGATCCTTGGTGTATACGGTTGGAAGCGTTATGAAACGGCCGCCATCTTGAGGCCAGCACTTCAGAATCGGCAGTTGATCCAAGGAAAAAGGCTCCCCCTCCCCCATCCGATTCACGACTTCCTGACAGGGTGCGCTCTTTACGGAACGAGGGCGGGCATGGATGAGATCGATCCCGTTGCGCAGGAGCTTCAAGGCATCCTTGAAGCTCTTGGGCGGCTTCGCTTTCATTAGAAACTCAAGCTGGGAAGCCAATTCATCAACGGATTCAAGTCCGAGGGCCATGGCCATGCGGCGCTTCGATCCCAAGGCATTGATCGCCACGGGAAATGCGGAGACCCTGCCATTGATCGTCGGTTTTTCGAAGAGCAAAGCCTTCCCTCCCCCCGGCGACTTCATCTCGCGGTCGGCAAGCTCGGTGATCTGGAGTTCGGTGGCAACGGGTTCGCTGACTCGCCGAAGTTCTCCTGCCTCTTCGAGGGCCTTCAGAAAGGCAGCATAGGATGAATAAGCCATGGTGTTGTGATTCAAGAATGACCGGCAATCTAAGGAAAGTCACAAAAAAGATTGATCATCGCTCAATTGCATAGAAGATTACTCACCCTCGGAGTTCTCCGAGGCATCCTTGGAGTTGTAGCTCAATTGGTCAGAGCACCGCCCTGTCACGGCGGGGGTTGCGGGTTCGAGCCCCGTCAACTCCGGTGGGATTTTTTAAGAATTGTGAAATGCCATCAAGGCATAGAAATCCGTAGGGTCCGTGAAGAGCACGTCTGCCAGTTTCAAGCCCGCACCGACAGCCATCCCGTTAAGGGACGTGATCTCTTCCGGGAAGTCTGAGGTCGTCACGTGTTCCACCGCTTCGGAAACTTCGTCCATCGTGAGGGCGTTCCATGAACTCCGTGTATGATCGACCCACCTTCTCATGTAGGATTCCCGCGATTCACCGGGCATCAGGACGGGATCAAAAATTAGCAACACCCCTTCCGGATTCAGCTTGCGGCGCAATTCCCCGAAAAAGAATTCCTTCTCTCTCCGTTGAAGATGATGGAGGGAGAGTCCGATATATATGATGTCATACCTACCGGGAAGACGTCCGAGCCCCGTCATGAAATCGCCCGTGATCAGACTGCATGGCACCCCTAGCAATGAGGTCTTCTGATGCGCAAGGTCAAGTGCCACAGGGGAAAGATCTATCCCGGTGTAGGATTGAAGAGACCTGCCCCTTAAGATCCCCGAACTGAAGTCGGCGTCGCCACAACCAAGATCCAAAAAGGAAAAGGGGCGCCCTAGGTCATCCAACCATCGGGAGAGAGCCTCTCGAACCGAGCGATGGTAGAGGTAATCATTGTCGACGATGCGGCGGTAGAGCGACCAACCGTTGAAAAAGTCGCGGACGGAAGAGGCATCGCGATCGCTTATGATTAATGTCCCCGGATTCTCCATCTGCCAAGAATAGCCACCATCTTTCTAGAAATCCACCACCGCGCGAAGACCAACAACAAGAGCGTTCCCATCCTGTTGGCTTCCTCCCGGATGCAGGATATACTGAAGATCGGGTTGCAGGGCGATTGCCGGGGCGACACGGATGGAGTAGGTCAACTCCGCAACAGCCTCAAAAGAGGCACCGGGAATACCACCATCCGTCATTTTGTTCTTCAGATAACTGCTTACGTCTGCGTAACCAAAAGAGACCCCGAGCTTGTCGGCTTCGCGGGAAGGAATCAGCCCCGTGTAAACAAAACCCACATCAGCATAGAAGGAGCTCACGCAGACCTGCTGGGGATCAAATCCCATCTGAACAAAGGAGGAAAGCCCCTTTGTTGATGCGGAATTCCCCGGCGGTTGTGCATCTTTTCCAGAAGAGCCAGAATTCTTTCCGGATCCCGCATCGGTCGCTTTTATAGAAGGCACATAAATCTGCTGGTCAAGGATACCATAGAATCCACTGCTGTAGGCAACGGCAGTTGGTGATCCGTAGGAAAAGGTCTCTTCCCCCCGGGGCCCCTCCCCCGTCTGGAACCAGCAGCCGAATTTTGCCGTGCCCGGAAGCCCCTTGGATCCGGGGTCCTTGTTCCAAATTACCGCAGCCTCATTGATATTAAGCAGTCCGCCAGACTTTCCAAAGTTCCAATTAAAGTTGTGAAGGTTGTTCTGCTGTTCAAAGGGATTGGCTTGAGTGAATGCCGTTCGCAAGGTCAACCAGGAATAGGGTTCAAAGGCGAAACGAAGGCCAGGAGTCGACATTGGAAAAGCAGGCCCTCCATTGGGCACGTTCAAAACGAAGATGGGAAGTAGACTAAATGCACTGTTCACGAAAAGGTTGCCCGTGTCGCACACCATGAACTCGGTATCCACTCCGATTAAACCACCACGGAGCGAAACTGCATTGTTAAGAAAATTCTGCTGAAACCAGAGCTCGGAACAGCGGAAAGCAGGGTATCCCCCGACACTACTCGCCGTTAGTGCATTATGGATATATTTTTGGGAAAGATCGTTTCCATAGAGCCAAATCCAGCTGTTCTTAAAGGAAGCCCCCTCCCACCCCACGGCCTTTTGCAGATCGATGGCAAGGCCAGCGTTCAACAGTCCGGAGTATGTGCCGCCTTGTGAGGCTCCACCAGTCGTGTTTCCGAGCATATCGGAAATCGACTGCAAGGTGAGAACGACTCCGTTGGTCTCAGCTTTTGGCCTGTATCCCAGAAACTCTCCCGCAAGGCGCTGTTGGTTTAACAGATTGTAGGGATCCGGGATGTTGAGCGGATCGGCACGAAGGAGCTGTTGTCCAGTTGCTAAAAGAAACAAGAGCAAAACAAGAGTGATGAGATGCCGGATCATGGCTTTCATGATGTTTAGAGAGATAAAGTCCTGGCTTTTAACTTTCCAAAAAAACCCCAAGAACAATTACTAAGCAGACTTCTGTTTTTCAACACCTATCACCTCTCCAAGCGAAGAACATACCGACTTAGAGTTTCTCCAAAAAGATAGAGGACAAAAATCATTGCAGTAATCCAAAAACTTGGAGGCCAGTTGGAAACACAGGCAAGCAGGATCCCAACCCATACGGAGCCAAGCCCGATGAGAATGGAGAAGAAGATCGAACCCCAGAAACCTCGGCAGAATCGAGCCGCGATTCCAGCGGGTCCGATCACCAGAGTGAAAACAAGCAGGATCCCGACGACTTGACTGGCGAGAGTCACGGCGATAGCAAGAATAACCATAAAGGCCGTCGAGAGGGCCGTCAGGGAGATCCCCCGAGACTCGGCGAGATCAGGCTGAAGGCTGGCAAAAAGCAACCGACGTGAGAAGATGGCGAGCGCGGCAAGACTCAGAATGGCAAGCACCATCGTGGCCACGATCTGGGATTGGGAGACACCGAAAATATTCCCAAAAAGAATGGAGGACGCCTGTCCGACGAAGCCCTTGTAGAGGGCTAGAAAAAGAGTTCCGATACCAAGTGCAAAGGAGAGAACCATGCCAATGGCCAATTCACTGCGATGGAGTTTGTTCCCCGAAATTCCCATCATCGTGCCGGCCACACAGCTGATCACAAGCATTCCCTGAAGGGAGGAGAGCCCCAAGAGGGCCGCACCGGTTGCCCCGGTAAAACCGATATGAGCGAGTGCGTGGGCGGCAAATCCGACATTGCGAATGATCACGAAATAGCCGACCACTGCACCGAGGATTGCAGCGATGGACCCTGCCAGCAGTGCGTTGCGGACAAAGTCGTAAGCCAGAATATCGTTCACCTTATCAAGCATGGCAGGCGGTTTCGGTGACGTTGCTCTCGGAATTAACGATAAAAACACGGTTGGCGGCACGAATCACATCGACCTCCATGCCGTAAAGAGCACTTAAAACGGGGCCGGTGATCACCTCGTCGACAGCACCCAGCGATGCACCCCCTCCGGCCATATAGAGCACACGATCCATAACTCCGAGAAGAGGGTTGACATCGTGCGAGATGAAGAGGACCGTCGCGCCGGTCTCTTTCCGGATTTGCGCGATCCGCTCCACCAACAGCATTTGATTTTTCGGATCAAGTCCGGCCAAGGGCTCGTCCAAAACCAAAAGCCGGGGCTTTTCGATCAACGACTGTGCAAGCATGACCCGCCTCTTCTCACCGCCGGAAAGGAGAGAAAAGGGACGATCCGCATAGGAGGAGGCACCGGACAGTTCCAAAGCCCGGGAGACCTCTCCCGACGCCGAAGATGAGATCCATGGGATCCCCCAACGTTCGCCACGGAGCACAGCCGAGACAAGCGATCTGGCACTCAGGCCGGTGCCATCAGGACAGCCGGGGTGCTGCGGCATGTAACCGAGGGCATGTTTTGTCTTACCGGGTGGTTTTCCGAAAACAAGAAGCTCGCCACAACTGATCGGACAGAGTCCCAACAGCGCCCTCAGCAAAGTCGTCTTCCCGGCACCATTGGGTCCGAAAATCCCAATGAATTCCCCTTCCTGAATTTCCGCCGAGACCCCGTGCAGGATTTGCCGCCCCCCAAGACGAATCCCAAGATCACGGATTGAGAGTATGGAGTTCATCGGAGGCGGTAATTTTGAGGCATTATTTTAACACGGATTCGACAACCTCAAGCTGCGAGAGCATCCACTGCACGTAGTTCTTCATATCGGCGGGCTGTGTTTCCGTCACACCAACCACCGACACCCCGTTGTCCCGCGCCAACTCCTGCATCCGCTTTGTTGTGGGATTAATCACCTGACTATTATAAAAGAGAATTTTAACCGTTTTGGTGGTCAGGCTATTCTCAAAGGCCGCTGTCTGAATGAAGCTTGGTTCCGTGTCATTCATCACGGCAACCTGGAAAGGATCGTTCAGTGTTTCAAATCCCAAGGCTGTGGCCATAGAGCCGAAGATTGGCTCCGTGGCAGTGACTTTGACCCCCGCAGACTTGGATTGAAGCCTGGCAATCTTATCGAGCAGGGGCTTCATCGAGTGCGCAAACTTCGTAACGGCCTCCGGCTTATTGAAAACCACGGCAAGCTTTGCAACCAGCGCCGGCATTGTCTTGGGATTATACCAGATGTGAGGATTCTCTCCATCCTTCGCACCGATCAGATCCGAGACCTTGATCACGACACGCCCGGACTTGGCCTGCGCATCAATCAACTTCTCCATCCAGTCGTCGTAACCGATGCCGGAATAGATCACGATATCGGCATTGGCCACGGCTTTGGCTGTGGCGGCATCTGTCTGGAACTCATGGGGATCCTGATTGGGATTGCTCATGATGCTGGTCACCTTGGCTGAAGAGCCTGCCACTTGGGCCGCAACTCCCCCGTAGAAGTTTTCAGCGGCAACAATGCTCACCGATTGCGCGCGCAGTTGAATAACACCGGGCAAAAACATGACGGCCAGCAAGAGCATGATGTTCTTTTGCATCGGATTCATGAAAATCCTAAGCAGACGATACTGATATGTCAATCTCATTAAAGAAATGCTCACCACCCCATCCAGTTACCAACTTCTTTGCTGATGACTTGAAATAGGGGTCTTATCGGATCAAGTTGCCATCTTGTCACTCGAACGTCGCACCACAAAACAGAAGGAAGCCATCAGGGCCGTCCTGGCAACCCAGGAAGGTCCCCTGATGCCTGACGAAATCCATGCCATGGCGTTGAAGGCCGTCCCTTCGCTTGGAATTGCGACCGTCTATCGTTCACTAAAGACCCTGCAGGATGAGGGCATGGTTCGATGCGTTGAAATACCGGGACAGTCGCCTCGCTACGAACGCTCTGACAAGGGCCATCACCATCACTTCCTTTGCCAGAAATGTCACACGGTCTTTGACCTCGAAAAATGCGTGGAGGGAATCAAGAAATTAGTTCCCCCCGGATTCCGAATCACAGATCATGAAATTATCCTTCATGGTCTTTGCAAATCTTGCGTCTGATCGCGTTATCAAGGCAGCGAACCTGATTTCTCGGATGGTCAGAGCAACACTTTTGCCGCACTGATTCCCCTCCTGCCCCTGACTCAACTCCTCGCTTCAAGGCGATCGAATCCCTTGAACCGATAAATAGCCAACGAGAGAGCCCAACTCACTGCGAAGATTCCGATGATGAGATAACCGATCGTACCGAAGTTATCATTCAAGGATCCAATCGCACTCCAAACAGGTCCTTCCAATTTGAGTTGGTCCCCTATGAGTCCCAAAGCCTCAATACCACCGATGACAACGGCGACGACAACCGAGACAAGGGTAATCGTCATGTTGTAGTAGAGTTTTCGGATTGGCTTGATGAAGGCCCATCCATAGGCTCCCAGCATCATGATTCCATCGATGGAATCAATCAGACTCATCCCCGCCGTGAAGAGCATGGGGAAGACAAGAATCGACCAGACGGGTAGGCCCTTTGCAGCTTCCGTTGCCGAGATCCCAAGCAGGCTGATTTCCGTGGCCGTGTCAAATCCCAGGCCAAAAAGAAAACCTAGGGGATACATGTGCCAGCTTTCTGAGATCAATCCGAACAAAGGACGGAAAAGACGGGAGAGGAGCCCTCGGTTTGCCAGCAGCATGTCAAAGTCATCCTCGGAGTAAGGTTCGCCGTTACGGACACGTTGAAAGGCCTTCGCAATCGAGGAGAAAATCACCAGATTCATGATGGCGAGAAGCAGCAAGAATGCCGCCGAAATCAACGTCCCGATCACTCCACCCATGTGATGCAATGCATCCAACTGGCTCTTAAAAGAGTTTGCTGTTACGGCAACGGCGACACTTGCAAGAACCACAACCGTGGAATGTCCCAGCGAAAATAGGAATCCAACGGCGACGGGACGCTTCCCCTGCTGCATCATTTTACGGGTCACGTTGTCGATGGCCGCAATGTGATCCGCATCCACCGCATGACGCAGACCGAATCCATACGCAAGAAGCGCCGTCCCCAGCAGCACCGGGAACGAGTGAAAAGAGGCTAACGCCCATCCCCAGGCAACGAGATTAAAACCCACAAGCAGGATCAGCATTGCAGCGATCTTACCGCGAAGATCGCTGGGTGAATCATTGAAAAACCGAGCAAAGAAAGAACTCATGCCTCTTTCACATTAGAAAAAAAACTCTTCCTTGAAAGGTTAAAGAAACCCTGAGGCGCTGAGGAAATCCCCCATTATCTTGTAGGAAAGGTCAGCGGCGACCGAAGCCGAGGAACCTGCCGATCCCTCCTTTTTTTGCGGACCCGCCTGCGGTCTTACCCGGTTCCCCACTCATCGAAAGATTGCGGGGCTTGCCATCGCTTCTTCCCCTGGATCGAGATTCGCGGGGGCCTCCCTGAGAAGCCTCGGACCTTCCATCTCCTCGAGATGGAGTTTCCTCAGTGGAACGCTCCTGCCTGTTCCCGCGCTGAATATTCGGACGCGGTGTTCGGACTTCACCCGGCCTGCGGGGCGGACGACGCCCTCCATTGGGATCTCTCGGCGGCGCGGGGGCCGTGTAGTCAAAGCCCTCGGCCTTCACTCGAGGGATGCCACGGCGAGTGAAGCGCTCAAGTGCCCGAAGGGCATCTTCATCCTCTCGGCTTACGAAACTCACCGCCTCTCCAACAGCTTTCGCCCGGCCGGTGCGACCGATGCGGTGAACGTAGTCTTCGTGGTTTGGGGGGAAGTCGTAGTTCACGACATGCGAGATGCCGTCGACATCGATGCCGCGTGCTGCGATATCGGTCGCCACAAGGACTCGGATCTTACCCTCGCGGAATTCATTAAGAGCGCGCAGACGTTGATTCTGGGATCGGTTGGAGTGGATCGTACCGGTCGTGATTTTTGCCTGTTCCAAGCGACGAGCAATCCTGTCGGCCCCGTGCTTGGTTCTGGTGAAGACAAGGACCATTGTGAACTTAGGATCCTGCAGAAGGTGCAGGATCATTCCTGGCTTGAGGTGCTGGGGAATCTCGTAGACCGACTGGGAGACAGTGTCCGCCGGATTGGAGCGGCGACCGATCTCGACGGTCTCGGGCTCCTGCAGAAATTCTCCGGTAAGCTTCTCGATTTCGCGGGAGAGTGTTGCCGAAAAGAAGAGCGTCTGGCGCTTCCGTGGCAACAACCTGACGATCTGCCGGATAGCCGGGACGAATCCCATGTCGAGCATCCTGTCAGCTTCATCGAGGACAAGAAATTCAATGCCGGCGAAAGCTTTCTCCCTTCCCCTGATGATATCAAGCAAGCGTCCCGGAGTGGCGATGACGATGTCCACGCCATGCTCCAACGCCTTGATTTGCGGCTTTTCACTTACTCCGCCATAGATCGTGGCCATGGAGAGTTGGAGATGCTTCGCGTAGGCACGGACATTCTCCTCGATCTGAACTACGAGTTCACGGGTCGGGGCGATCACGAGCGCCCGGATACCGGGAGTCGGCGTCGCAGCAAGAATAGAAAGGATAGGGAGGGTGAAAGCCGCTGTTTTCCCTGTTCCGGTCTGCGCGATGCCGATCAGGTCACGTCTCTGAAGAATCAACGGAATCGCAGCAGTCTGGATCGGGGTCGGTTCGGTATATCCCGTTTCCTGAACGGCTTTAAGAATGGCGGCATCGAGGCCGAGCGAGCGGAATGGCATGGGAGAAATAAGTAAGATAGCAGTGCACTATGACCCAATGCAGGGGAATTGCACGGGATTAGATCAAAGCAAAACCCGACTCCTGCGAACAATCCGCAAAAAGGACACAACCTGACCGTCTGCTATTTTTTCAAAATATCGATAAGGGATTTGCTCGCATCTCTTGCACCATCATGGAGTTGCTTGTATTCCAAACCGATAAAGATCACTGCGGCAACAAAGAGGGCAACCAGCCCCAATTTCACATTTCTAAGATCATTGGGATTGGAGGGTAGTTTGAAACTAAATCCCCGTGACCGAGGAACGGGAGTTTCTGACTGCTGCCTGAATCCTGGGTCAATCATGGCCACTTTACGAATTTTTGTTTGGGCCTCCTTACTTTGATTCCCATCAACTGAAAGCTTGCCTTCTGTCGGTTTCATAATTCAGGGAATCATCAAGAAGCCAATTGAGTCTCGTGTCATAGGGACCGGTTTGATTCAAAAAATCTCAACCCCCATCAATGTTTGCCGTGTTTCAATTTGCAATCAGTCAAAACGATATCCCCGACATTAAGATCCTTGAAAGATCCGGAGATCTCGACTTTCTGCCCCACGGACAGATAAGGAGTTCGACTGAGAATCATGCCGTAACGATCCCGTCTCAGAAGGGTTGCCTCACCACCTTCTCCGGAAACATCCAATTCACTATTTTCAGGGAGGGACCCAGAGAGAAACTCTGCTTTCACAGCAGGGAGCGATGCCGTGCGGCCTTGCAGAGTGACGATAAGAGCCTTGCTATATCCATGCCCCTTTCGCAGGGATTGGATACGTCCGGAGACGGTAATACGCCGTCCCGAGTATTTGCCGGTTGCGGCGACAGCATTCGTAAAAAAATCTCCCGCTATTGTTTTTAGCGGCACAATACCATCCTTTGGAAAGGGACTCAGAACTGAGTTCGCCTCCATAACGGAACTGCCGGTCGGGGCGAACGTATCCTGTGCCTTAAGTTGACCTGATCCCAAGGGGATTCCTACAACATACAGCGCAAGGGGTAGCAAAAAAACTCTGGGGGGGAAATTCACTTTTCAAAGAATAGCAATTCAAGTTCGGAATTCAACTTCCAATGCTATCAATCTCGGGATCCATGAGTTAATCCATCAACGGCTTGACCCTCGACATGGTATCCTGCTCAACATTTCGTATGTCTTTCTTTGTATCTCTCCTCAAGCATCCTTATATCCTGGCAGGGATCGGCGGTGCGATTGGTTCGATAGGACGCATCGGGATGACGGATTTGGTTGCCAAGTGGCTCGGTAATGATTTCCCGTTCGGAACCATCATGGTGAATTTTACGGGTGCACTCTTCATGGGGCTGCTTGCCGGATACGGTGAGGCAGACCCAGGCCAACTCCTCTTTGCTCCCGCGACGCGCACTTTACTGATGATCGGCGTCTTGGGTGGCTACACCACCTTTTCATCATTCAGCCTCCAGACCTTTCTCCTCATTGAGCAGGGTAATCTGCTCGGTGCTTTTCTAAATGTCTTTCTCTCCATTGCTCTCTGCATTTCCGGAGTGTGGTTGGGGTTTTTTACAATCAGATCCCTCTGATTCCTTCAGGATTAGGATCCCGAAAATGACAATGCAGGAATTAAAAGGTTTCCAATGCTTTCATCTCCATTTCAGAAAACCGAACCCAGGAAATTCCTCCGCTCCATCAACCATTTTGGTGTTCCTATGAGCAAACATCTCTCGTGAAAGATTCCTCTGGGTTCACCCTGATCGAATTGCTGGTAGCCATCGCACTCATAGTGGTCCTTGCGTCCGTGCTCGTTCCTTCCTCGAAGGCCCTCTCCCGGGCTCATGCTAGGAGAGCGGCAATCAGCATCGTCATGGACTCCATGGAGGGAGCCAAAAGATCGGCCCAGGTCTCAAAAAAGAACGTCTGGGTTATTTTCAGACACACTGGAGGCAAAAAGCCTGATTCACTTCGTGTCGTTACCATGGATGGGATCTCTCCCGTTGCGCAGGGAACATGGCTGAAACTTCCCGAAGGCATTTTCTTCAAGGTTGAGGACGAAAGCCTCATGGGCGAACCACCCCCGAAAAACATTCTTCTTGCAGGCTTGAATGACCTGCTTCCGCTCGAAGGGGAAAGTTTTGGATCTCTAATGTTCTCAGGTTCCGGACGGATTCTCATTCCAAAGCCAGGCGGCAGGAGTCTTAAAATCGATTTTTCATCGACCATTGGCCCCTCCCCCGGCTCGATCACGATTTCGCGCGGCACGGGACGCACCTCCTATCAATGAGATACAAGCTCTCCGGGTTTACCCTCATAGAAGTTCTGATCGCAATGCTCCTATTTGTCATTGCAGCGGCAGGGCTCCTCACGCTGTTTCCAGTGGCCCACAGGACAGAACGCGAGAGCGTTCAGGAAACGAGAGCCTCCCTCATCGCATCAGGCATCATGGAATCCCTAGGTCCAACCGATCAAACTGCAAACGCAAAAATACCCTGTGGAGTCAGTCACGGAAGCACAATCTGGGAACCGGTCGATCCATCGGCAAGATCCTCTCACACTTTATTATACAATTCCGCCTGCCAGCCAATTCGCCCGGTAGATGCTGAGGACACAGCTTCTGGCGTGACTGAACCCGACGCAGTTGCAGTCGCAACCCTTGATTTGGAGCCTTTGGCATCGATTCCTCACCTGACGAGAGCAGAGGTGAGTGTGGCTTCCCCGGCATCTGCACCAGCTCCACGCAGGGTCATTCATCGCTACGTCACACTACTTTTTGTCCCATAAAATGATCACGGAGCACTCCTCGAACAGAACTCCGAAGCCAGCCTTCGTCGCTGGATTTACGCTCCTTGAGGTGCTGGTTTCCACCGTCATTCTTTCCATTCTCGTTCTGATTCTTATTGGCATGAGTGACGGAGCTTCTCGCCTCTGGCGTGATGGGGAACACCGTCGGGAATCCCTCACGGAGGGTATGGGCGGATTGCAGATCATCTCGGATGATCTGCGTTCAGCGGTGGTCACGAGCAATCCCGAAACCTTGATTATAGAATCCCAGTCACCCGAGGACCCATCGTCTTCTGAGGAGCAAGACGAACGTTCCAGTGACTGCCTCTTCTTTCTTGTTTCGCATACCACTGAACAGCGTGAACAAGACTCATCCGGGGATCTCTGCGCTGTCGGTTATTTTATCGCCCCGGAGCCCACCCAGAAAGGGAAAGGGAGTGATAACCTCTACCGTTTCCACGCTTCGGGTCGGGAAGTATGGGAAGCCCTCAGGAGCGGCTCACTTCGGAAACTTTATGAACGAGCTTCTCCATCGAACGGCCTCTGCACCGAGTTATTGGCAAGAAACATCATCGGCCTGCAAGTCTCACCGATGGATCATGAACTTCCCGGTCAACCTCCCCAAGCCCTTTGCATAACCATTGAAGCAATCAACGGTGATACAACACGCCATATCTCCAACAATCCCACGGCAAAGAAAAGTAACGATCGGCTCATTCTGCGGCATCTCCAGAAGTTCTCAACGATTGTTCACCTGCCGCCGCTGAGAGAATCTTCCGAGGGTCTATGAAATCCATCCGCCTGCGTAAGCCTCGATCAGCCAAAGCACTGCCCTGTGGCTCGGCTATTGTGGCGGTTCTGAGTGTTCTTGCACTTTTAAGCCTATTGCTTGTTTCCATGCTCCTTAGCGTTCGCATGGAGCGAAGCAACGCTGCCAACCGTTCCGCCTCGGAGCAGGCGCGTTTGGCTGCGGAATCCGGAGTATCCGCCGCCTCGACCCTGCTTCTTATGGTGACATCCAATAGACCGGCATATCTGGTCGGATACTGTCCGGAATCAGGCAACGAAGACACCCCGCCCGCCCTGATGATTGGAGCAACCAACCTTGTGTCCAAATCCCAGATGGTCCCCCTGATGTCATCGGATCTGAAATCTTTTCTCTCTTTTCCAAAACTTCCCGAGGATCTGCTCCCCAATATTTTGGAAAAACGCCTCTCTCATGACCCGGATGAGGCTGTCGATCTGAACGCCCACCGACTCCTTGGCTCTGAAGACACCGAAAACGCTCATGGGGTAATCGCTTCGACCGGCCACTATCCGACTCTCTGGCAATCCATCAAGGACAACGAAGGCAAAACGATCGGTCGTTATGCATTCGTCATGACAGACGAGTCGGCACGGCTCAACCCGGCCCTTCATCTGGGAATGCCTCGTAACAACTCCACAAATTGGGAGAACGGACCCTCTGATCTTTCACTCACAAACTCATCTGGCAGCCTTTTGACAGCCAAGGAGGCCGAATTTTTGAAAGAATCAGCTCCCATCATGCTCACTGATGAAAGCTATGAGATGGCTTTTGAGAGTCCGGATGATTATCAGGAGAAGAAGTCCCTCTTGACCCGGGACCCCTGCCAATCACCCGACCTCATTCCCTCGGGGCTGACGGAAGGTGGACTGCCAAAATACAATCTGAATGATTTGGCGACGAATCCCGCCTGGGGAGCAACTCCTTACCTGAGGGCGTTAAAGATTGCCGAAGTCATTGATAAAAACCTTCCAAAATTCAAGACACGGGACGCTTCCCTTTCAGGAAAAAAGGGTGATCCCAATCTCTACCTGCGGCGCTTGGCGTGTTGCATGGTCGATTATATCTCCAAAGATCCCGGACCCACGGGACCACCGGGAGGAGAGCCATCCGGAAGAGACCTTGTTCCCTATGTCACTCAGATCGGAGAATGCTGCACACGGAAGGATCTGACCAGCAACAGCACCACGATCCAGAGTCAGTTCTTTGCCGAAGTCTGGAACCCTACAACTTCCACGATTCCCCCGGGCGGCATTGCGCAGTTGGTGATTAGTAACCGGGCGGTCTTACACTTTGGGGATAGTGCGACGACCCCCTTTGAAAATTACACCGGCATCTCCGCCCCTCTCCCAGCAATACGGCCCAACGAATTCATCGTCATCCCTTTGCCGCCCAGGGATCAAACCTGGACCTCAGGCAATCCGATCAATCCCAAAAATGTATTCCCTTACTGGGAAAGGGGAACAAATGCGAACGCCAACCCGAATTACCACCAATCCTTTATGTTTTACTGGAATTCCAAACTGGTGGACAGGACGCGTGCTCCCGGAATTTCTCAGGGAGATACCGCCGGGGGACTCAGTCACAACGCACAGACCCTTAGTAATGCGCTGCCACAGTGGCAATGTTTCACCCTACCCACGTATTCCGGGAAGAAAGGAGAAGCCACAACCGAAGAAACCATCCAACAAGGTGATCAACGATTTGTTGGCGACCCTTGGGCAGGCTTCCTGACGGCATACAAATGGTCGATGAGCGATTATTCCAATACCCTCTGGAAGGGCATTAATCCCTCCGGACCTTTCAAAGCGGGATATCTCCTGGATCCTGCCGCGACATGGAATACTAGGGATAAAATCCCGGTCAATCCCTTTACCGGTTCGACCCCTTCCAACGGTCAGACTCCCGACATGGTTCCCTCCCCTTACATTCCCGGAGCAAAGGAGTGTCAGGCTCCCTATGTCCTTAGGAAAGGTCCTATGCGTTCCCTTAGTGAACTCGGAAATATTTTTGAACCAGCTCAGGTTGATGACAAGGGACATGCTCCAATGGCAGGAACACCAGAAACACTCTTCTGCTCTGGCGGAGGTCGGACTCTCAGAATCGGACAGCCTGAGTTTCATTATGACGATGCTGCGGTGGACTGGGACGCGGAAGGGAAACGCGCCACCGAACTGCTGGATCTCTTCACGCTCAATGAAGGCAGACCCCCGGACTTAAATCAATTCGGCACCAATGCCGGAACTCCCGGCCGTATTAATGTGAATACGGCATCTCACGCCGTCCTCACAGCACTATTCAACGGCATCATCGTTACGTCGGACACACGATTCACCAACTCCATGATTGAGGACGAGGAGGCCGATAAACTGGCATCACTCATTGAGGAAAAGCGGCCTTTCTCCCGACTTTCTGATCTTCGTATTCTCACTCCCAAACTTGCCAATGCCAAAACCTTTACTCCCCCTCTCTCTACGAACGTTCAGGGAAGTTCTCCTCCCGTTGCCGATGTCTTCGACCGGGCCAGAGAGGAAGCTTTTGGGAAAGCAATCGGTCACTGCATCCTGCAAACACGGGTTTTTCGCATTTACGCCCTAGGGGAGTCCTTGAATCGATCAGGCAAACCGAATGGGCGTGCCCTCATGGAGGGACTTTTAAGACTGACACCCAACTCCGAGGGAGTTCTCATTCCAACACTCCACGACATTCGCTGGTATTGATTGGGAGTGGTCTTATTCAGGACTCTAAGAGCTCTCTAATTGTTCGTTTGCAAAGATTGGGGAATGATTCTCTTCAGATCGGCAGGGGCATTAAAATTCTCGATTTTTGTCGGTTTGACTTGTGTCGGGATTCCGGTGATTGGACCCATATCATTTGGAGGTCTAGGAGCTTCGCCCATCAGTTTTTTAGCACGCATCTGCACGAGTTTTTGATCCATCGAACTCATTTGATCTTCAATGGTGACTTCCATTTGGTCACTTCTGTTTTCCTCAGTAGTCCCCTTGTTGTGTGGGATTAATGCCTTGGCAGCACGCTCCTCCTCAACTTTTTGGAAGTAGTATGAATTCCCCTGATAAAAATCGACAACCGCCTCCTCGGAGTTTCTCACAGCTCCTTTTTTGAGAGAGTATTTTTTGCTGTTTAAAAAGACTCCAAGAATCACGACGGCCAAAACAACAAGGGCACCAATAAACAGTAGCCAGGTTAACTGATCGGCTCTTTTGCTATGAATCGCCTTGTTGGCTGAGAATTTCTGAACGGGGAAATTGGTCTCCGTCGGTGGATGATCAAAGAATTCTGTCTTTGTCTTTCCCTGTGTCACAGGCATGATGCGGGCAGTAACTGAAGTATTCCCCTCCTCGGAGGGAAGCCGATCGGCTGTTTCTATCCTAGGAGCGATAATAGTAGCAGGAGGGATGCTCGGGATTTGCTTCATTTTATCCATACCTAACAACAAAAGTAACTTTTTTTTACCTGCTTGCCATCAAAAACACGCTGGGTGAAACCTCCTCTTCGCTCTGATAAAAATCTTCCTTCGGCTTCTTCAGGCGTGCATCGTTTTCAGGAACAGTCACTTTTTACGATATGCCGTCACCAATTACGAACAGACTCCGGGAGTGTTTGGATTCCTTTGCAGTGCCAGGACTAATCCGCTATGTCGCCCTCCTGAATGCCCTTGTCTTTGTGCTTCATCTGATTGCTCCAGGCTACCTCTCCTTGCTGGAACTTGATCCCTCACTCGTCCTGAAAGGTCAGATTTGGAGGCTGATGACCTGGATTTTCATCCCCGAAACGTTAAGTCCTTTTTGGATTATTTTTGCGATCCTCTTTCTTTTTTATCTTGGCGACGGACTGGAATCATCAATGGGGCCGGCAAGACTCACTCTTTTTTACTTCTCCGGGATTTTTCTCTGCACGGCGACATCATTCATTATCGGGTGGACTCAAGCCTCTTGGGTATCCCTTGCACATGCCAACACCTTTTTGAACCTGACCCTACTCCTCGCGTATGCAACGATCTATCCAGAGTTCAAGGTCCTTGTTTTCTTCGTATTGCCGGTAAGGATTGTCTGGTTGGCCCTCTTTAGCGCCGTCTTGATGATCTTGTCAGCCATCGGTCAACCACTGGTCGTTGCCGCAACCTTAGGCGTCGCTTTTCTGAATTACTTCCTCTTCTTTGGGAAAGCTCTTCGCCAGATGCTCCCTGCTTCTGCAGTCCTTCCCACTGCTGGTAGGACTCTCTCGGAGGTTTTACAAAAAAATTCGCCTCACGAGTCCAACCCAACCTTTCATCGATGCCATACCTGCGGGCGCACTGAAGTCTCGGAACCACTTCTTGAATTTAGAGTCAGCACGGATGGAGAAGAATACTGCTCCGATCATCGTCCACGTTGATCACTTATTGCCCTCTTCCATTTGAGGGCTGCTTGATCTTATCTACCCCTTGCAACTGACCCGCAAGCGTCGCCGAGTTTGGCGATGCCGCCTCAATAACGGCTTGATTTGAGGCTTGGAGTGATGAACTTTGCTGATCTGACCAGCGTTTTTTCAAAACTTTGGCGTTTTTTATTAAACTAGGCTTCGGGAGAGGTTTCCCATCCACATGATTTGTAGGAGCGTCTGTTGTGCTTGCATCAACCTCTTTGGCCTCATTCGGGAGAGGTTTCTCATCAGCCTGATTTTCAGGAGCGTCTGTTGTGCTTGCATCAACCTCTTTAGCCTCAACATTTTCAGTAGCTGTATCTTCCTGATGCATCAAGGATTTCGCAGTATTCAGCTTGTCCTTCAAGATAGCGGCTTGTTCACTGATAGAAATATTCATCGACTTTCCCGAATAGTCTTTTTGTAAATTCTGGTCGGGCACGCTATCTTTGAGTTTTTTTTCCCGCTGATAGTTCTCATTGAAACTTTTATTTCCTGAATAGTATGGGAGATCCGCGGGGCCGGAGTTCCCTTTGGGATGAAGATTGGTTCTCAAGCTTTTATTCTGATAACGAAGCCCGGCAAAGATCCCAGCAATAATGATCACGGCGGCAACAAGCAGGAATCTGTTCATGTTTTGCGAATTGCGCAAATGCCGACGGCTATCCGTGAGGCTAGCTTTTCGACTGTTTTTTTTCCATGCCATGTGCCTTATAAAATCCGATAGAACTATCGGTTCTTTATCTCTATCTTGATGACAAGATGATTGGAATTCATTCTTGAACGTCGCCTCTCTTTTTCAAATCACCGATCAACAGACCCGAACAGAGGATGAAAAAAGGGCTGGTGAAAACTAGCTAGGTCGAAATCTGACCATTCCCTGAGTCTCTTCCCTAAGGATCGGCAGACCTAATACTTCCGAGACCAAGTGCGCTTCCAAAGTGCAAATCTCGGGAAAATCTAATTGGAGACGTTTGTTCAAGAGTGAACTTTCCCTGATCTCCCAGGGATTGCCATTGATGAATTCACTCATCCTTCCCTCTCGATCTCTTGCCTTTGCAAAAAGGAGAGCTCTTTCGATGGGAGTTCCCACTCCCACAATGCTGGTGTAGCGACGAGCCAAAGAGCGAAAAGCCATCACTAAAATTTTTTGGGCGGCTGTTGGGCCGTAGAGAGTCGAGGCCTCTTGTAAAAGGAGCGAGGGAAAGTCCGATTCAGGCTCCGAAAAAAGACGCTCTCCGGACTGGGAAATCCTGTAGATCATGGTTGGCCGCCCCTTGGAGGCTCCATTGGACGTTGATGAAGGCCTTCTGAATGAGGCCACACATCCTTCCGAGGCCAATACGGAACAGTGAGCTTTCACCCCCATGTAACTCATTCCCAGTTCCGCGGAGAGTTCCTTGACGCTCAGTCCCACTCCTGACCGCTTGATGCGCTCCAAGATCTCCAGCCTCAGACCGCGTCCGGCTCCCAGCACGAGACTCGCTTTCATCAAAAGAGTTCCCCCTGCTGCACCTGCGGCAATTTCGCAATGAGTGATTCCGAATGATTCAAGGTTGATTCTACGCGGCTGTTAAAGGGCTGGTCTGGAACCGCTTTGCCCACAGTAACCGAGGAAGAGTCCTTCTTGCCTAGTCTCATGAATTCTGCCTCCACTTCGGCAACGAGTGATCGAAATTCACATTTTTTAAGCGCCTCGATCAGTGCTGGATAGCATGGGGAGATCGTCATCTCCCCGATGGGTCTTGGCAAAGGGAGATCAAGATCCAACGCAACCATCTTTCGGTTCTCTAAAATCAAATCCCGAAAGCCCTCTATCTTTCCGGCAATCTTAGGATTTTGAGTCGTCGTGTCTAGCAGGCGTTCCAGAGAACCATGTTCTGAAATCCATTTTGCTGCTGTCTTTGTCCCCACACCCGTCACTCCGGGAATGTTATCAGCGGCGTCACCGCTTAGCGCCAGGACGTCGGCTATGAACTCAGGATCCACTCCCCATTTTGACCTCACCTCAGGCACCCCGAGCAATTTGAAACCTTGCTTATCCTCTCCGATATCAGCTTTTGCTGTCGAGTAGATCGCAACACCCTCCCGGACAAGTTGCAGGATGTCCTTATCATTCGTGGCAACAACACACTCCAGCCCGATTTTGCAAGCCTCCACGACATACGAAGCAATGAGATCATCGGCCTCCGTATTTTCAAGCGAGAGACTTGAGACCCCCATGAGGAGGAGAATCTCGCGGATCGGTTCTTGCTGGATTTGAAGATCATCAGGCATTTCCTCCCGTTGCTGCTTGTATTGGGGTTGGAGTTGCGTGCGTCGCTCCGGAAGACCGGCATCCCAGATGACTGCGGCCAGATCGGGCTTCACATCCGAGATCATCCTGCGGAGGGCCTTCACAAATCCATAAATCGCATTGGTGGGCTCACCCTTTGTGTTCGTCAGACCGCGAATGGCAAAGAAAGATCGATAGAGATAGTAATGACCATCCACCAGCAGGATGCGTCTTTTCGGATCTTGCATCAGATTTCCCGCCTGATGATTGGAGTCAGGCGTTAAATTCACTCGAAGCCTTCTTGTTAACAATCGCAGCCAGAATTTTACCCCTCACAGATGACGGTATTTGTTTCACTGCAGAGTATTTTTTGGAAGCAACAATCAAGGTTCCCTCTGATCAATAAGGATCAATATTCTTGGGAGTTTCAACATCAACTCCCTTGTCAGTTCGCAGCGAATCCATACCCCGGCCCCTCCACTGATGGTTCAGTAATGCCCCCAACCCCATCATTCCAAGCAGGGCGACAATGAAGACAAGATACCCGGCCGCGAGGTGAAACCACGAGGGGGCGTTCAGTGGATCCTTCCCCAAGGCAAATGTGCTGCCGAAAGCCAAGGTGCCAAGGGTCAGCATCAGAATCCGGGCAAAATTCCCCAAGACGGCGAGCGGAATGGTGGCGAGGAAAAGCACCCACTTTTTCCAGGGATTGGGCATCGTGAAATGGGCAAAGAGAGCTCCCACCATCATCAACGCAAAAAGAGAGTGAATCCCACTGCAGGGGGTAGCCACATCGATGGCAAAACGCTGCCCCGTCGCAAGGCCCAATGATGAATCCGGAGCCGAAAGAATTCCTGTTCCACTCAGGAGAGTCGGGATCCCGATCAGATTCAGCACCACGACACTAAGCCTAGACATGATGAATCTCAGGGGCAGAGCCACCATCATATCAAGTCCCGGAAAAGGAATCGCAAAGATCAGAAATCCGAGGGGAAAAGAGAGGGCCTTAAGAAAATCCCAACCTAACAACCACCAGATAGTTCCCGCCAGAACGCTCATGATACTGATCAGACCGATGAAGGTGACGTCAGCCTGATTGCCCGCCCAAAACAGGAAAAGCCCGGCGACAAGCAGGTAGAGACCTCCCCAGCCTGAGCGAAGGGGCAGGGTCAGCAGTTTCTTCCGATCACTGTAGATCAGGAAGAGAACCGCCGGGATAACAAGAAATCCGTGCCCCATATCTTCGTTCTCGGTCCAGTTAATCCAGATATAACGCGCAAGAGAGTAGGTGGTTGTTCCCACCCCATAGCTGTATTGAAGAGATAACAGGAATGCAGTGAGAGCGAGGACAACGAATCCTGCAATGCCAAGAGTGCGGATACTCAGTGATTGCTGATTGTTGATTGCTGATTGTTGATTAAGGGATGGCTGTCTAGATTCCATGGTAGAGAGAGGTCAGAGGTCAGAGGTCAGAATAAATGGAGCAGGATTCTTGATCATGGAGCCGAGCATTTTACCAATTTCCCGATTCCGACCCAACAGATCAGCATGAATTTCAGAAGTTAGATAACCACATTCCCGAGCGAAATCCAAAGAAGTCTCAGTCTCGGCGTTTTCACCGTCACAATCCGTTAGTTTACTGATAAAATGGGCTTCATATCGTCTCTTGGCCCACGCCTCCCTGAGATTCATGGCAACTGATCCGGAACTTCTTCGAAGTTGATCGATCAGGGCATACCGTTCATCGGTAGGAAACTGCTTTGTGATCCAGTAGAGCTCCATCGCAAGGGAATAGGACTTTTTATAGACTTCCAGATCTTTTGCCGTATCAATCCTCATGCTCGACACCCTGATGACCGTGATATCTGGCTTTCAATTCGAATGGCCAGCATCAGGGGTTCGCCCTCCTATTTCAACCTTACTTACAGAGGAAGGATCCAAGCTCTGATCTCCGACATCTGAACTCTGACTTTTGGAAACGCGCTTCGCGTGATTAACCTTCATCACCACTGGTCCGATTTCTGCAATAAACTCATCGATCATTTTCTGGGTGGCCTCGGCATTTTTCCCATTCCGAGTGAACCCCTCCAAGACCGGAGCACTCACAGCCACATAGGCCCAGCGATGATTCTTGTGGTGGACCACACGATCCCAACTTGTGAGGAACAAGCGCATCAGATGGGAGGGAGTCGAGGCTCCGTTCCCAACGAACCAGTAGCAGTAAAGACTGGTGAGTGGTTTTGTGACCCCATTTCCGACGTCAACAGTCCGGGAAATTGTGTCCTTCATGTAGGAAATTGTTCTCCCATCCGCCAGTTTCACGGGAACTGTCTCCCGTCCGTTGATCGACCAACCTTGGGCGGGAAGGCACAACTCGGGACGGTGAATACTTCTCTTCTCCGCGCCAGCCAGGACGATTTGAGCATTTAACACATCACCCACCCCATTGGAATAAACCATTTTGGCAATCTCCGTATCTTTTGGTAGGACAAATTTTTCCCCTTCACTTGCCTCGGATTGCTTACCTGAAAAACCCCCGACTCTCTCTGGAAACTCCATCACCACTCCACTTTCCGTCGAGGAGTTGATAACCGCTGAAAAGTGAAAGGCCAGCGCAGTCACGATAACAAGCACGAAGACGACGCCTATGCGAACGACAAGCGACCTGGAATTGGTGGGTATGAATGTCATTCCGGAACTATTTAGAGCATCAGGCAATCGGGAATGCAATCTACCCTTGAAGCGACTTTCAGCAATCAGCGAGTTTTTGTTTTTGAGGGTTCATCTCGATCCGTCGTTTTTCTGACTGCCTCTATAAGATCACAACGACAACAAGGTTTTAACCGATAGGATTTCTGAATGTGGAGGCCGCCCGTTGCTTCACAAACCGGGAGAGATCCTTTCGTCCAACTCTTTCACCGGATGCACCGTCCAACAACCCAGCCTCCGCGCCGCATCCAGAGTAAAACCTCGCGCCGGCAAATTATGAATCAGATGATCGGACCCTTTCCAGTTCCGGACACGAAACCCGAGATGATGGGCAAGAGTCGGAAGATAAACCTCGAAATAACAGGGCATCTCCTGCGGCCTTGAGGCAACGGCCATGAATGCATCCCTAGTCCAAAAAGAGCCACTTCCGAACATCCAGAGCACGACACTCGGATCATCCCGCAGCGAAAGCGATTCCCAGAACGGGTGGAAGGAGGCATCTGACTCATGGGCCAATGCGATTGGCCAGCAGGTCCGGTCCGTCCTGATCAGGGAATGGGCCATCACATCGGCTCCGTCCTCGCGCAGGGCACGGATCTGTCGCTCGTTCAGATCGGCTACCGCCGGCAGATGGTCATACTCGCAGAGATAGACAAAGTCGGGGGACTCCCGCTCGATAACGGGGACACAAGCCTTGAGAATGCCCGCATAAGACTGTTTTTCCCTCTGGTGATCCTGCGTTCTTAATCCCGGGTCATCGATGAAGAGTTTTCTCGGATAATTGATCGTGTCGAAATCCTGCCGGCTTCCACCGAAGATCAACCAGACATTTTCCTCGGAGGAACACTCTCTCCAAATCCTCAGGAGCCTCTCAGCCTGCTCCCCCCCCTTGTGGGTGATAATCAGATTCAGAACCTTGTTTCCCGTGTAGGAGCGGGGTGTACCGGCCTCACTCCTTCTTGGAAAATCAGGATCAGGATGTGATGTGAAACCGATCTCCTGCCTCCAAAATGTGAGTCTTTGTTGTGGTAGGAAGACCGGGATAAGCGGCCGCCCATTGTAGCCGATGAGCTGAATCTTACCCGCCCACGCCAGGAGGAACCCACGCCCAAGCTTCTCACCACTCCTGCAATCCATGATTTCTCGGGAAACCAAATTCAGGATGGATAGCAAGAACCTGCGGATGAGTTTCTTCATGGCTTTCGGGAAATATGATGCTTGGGATCGGGTCTCACTCCAATCGGGTGAGACTTCTGGAAATCAACCTTCATCTCTAGCCTTCGCTTTTGCAGCCAGTTGACTTCAGGCATTCCAGTGCGGAATACCAGAGAAACATCGAATTGTATTTTAAATAACGGCCGACGAGCCGCCTTGGTTCACTGGCCATTCGATAGAGCCAGGTCAGCCCCGCTCGTTGCATCCAGAGCGGGGCATCGGGCTTCATTCCCGCATTCACGTCGAAGGCAAAGCCCACCGCAAGCAGGATTCCTTGTTCGAGATGAGGTTTCACCCGACTGATCCAGGCATACTGCTTCGGCGTCCCAAGTCCTACCCAGATGAAATCAGGACGCTTACTGATGATGTCAGCCAGGACTGCGTCATCATCATCATCCTTCAGGACTCCATCCGCCGAACACTTGCCATGATACCCCCCCACAAAGTTCAGCGTTGGGTTGAGTTCCCTCATCCTATCCCGAAACCTCCGGCCACACTCCTCGGATCCACCCACCAGATAATGGGTCATTCCGGAGGGGCACGTCCTCAGAAACTCCCTTGTGAAGGTCGGTCCATAGACCCGGTCACTCAGCCCCGCACCCATGCGGTTCATGGCCCAGACTAGCGGCATCCCGTCCGGGAGCGTGATGTCGATGCAATCCGAAAGTCTGGCAAAATCTTTATCATGCCTACGCATCGTCACAATCTGGGTGTTTGCAAAATCGATGGCACGGACCCCCGACCGGGCTCTTATTAGACCGATCAAAAGCTCACCAAGGGAATGGTATGTCAACGACTCAATACGCGCTCCCAAGATGATCTTAAACTGGCGGGTAGTGTCGGCGGGTTGCAAAGTTATTCTAAGTTATTTCGTGTCGGTATTGAACTCTATTCAGAGTGAGATAAGTCTAAAAGATCCTCTGTGATCTGGGAGATATTGTAAAAAAGAAGGAATCGATCCAAGGGCTTACCAAGGCATTTCAAGGTCGAATAATAATCATCATTAAATCTTGATTGAAATTCTTGATTTTCTTTAGTTTCGCTAGAACAGGGCTATTCCTGATTTTCAATTCCAATTTCGGGTCTTCTAAGTCGAATGATTCGATGTATTTAGAAAGCATTTTACCCCGATTTTTTGAGTCAAAAAACATCTCGATGACATTCATTTCCGGGAAGCATTTATCCTTCGTAGATTCGTTGATTTCTAGGAGTTTAATAGCAGAATTATTGAGGAAGTAGATTCGCCCATTAATGTCTGCGGTGATCAC
>Ga0209697_10001703_pt1 | contig 33190 bp, 35 predicted proteins | sample AliMusrvi5mmetaG_FD_184115 | JGI IMG/M metagenome (GOLD analysis project Ga0209697, IMG submission 184115) | Freshwater lake bacterial and archeal communities from Alinen Mustajarvi, Finland, to study Microbial Dark Matter (Phase II) - Alinen... | ecosystem: Environmental > Aquatic > Freshwater... | reverse complement strand
CCGCTACACCGTCCGATCCACCCACTGCCGGGCGGCACAGACCAGTTCCGGGGCATTGGCGAGGCGCAGCTTCATCTTGAGATTCTCTCGGTAGGTCTCGATGGTCTTGATGCTCAGGCGCAGTTCCGCGGCGATCTGTTTGGTCGCGAGTCCGGCTCCGATCAACCGGAAGACGTGCAATTCGCGGTCGGAAAGCGGTGGGTCTGCCTGCGGGACGAGGAAACGGCAGGGTTCGGTCGCCAGCCCCTTTTGCGAAAGCAGCACGCGCATCCGCCCGCTCAGGTAAATCTCCTCCCGGAGCACCGCGCGCACTGCCGCCAGCATCTGCTCCGAGGTTTCCTTTTTCATGATGTAGCCCGAGGCGCCCGCGCGCAGGGCTCGCTCGGCGTAGATCAGTTCGTCGTGCATGGATATGACCAGGATCAGGAGCCCCGGCCGCAGCATCCGAAGCTGTTTGATCAGTTCCAGGCCGTCGGCGTGGCCAAGCATCAGGTCAAGAATGACGAGGTCCGGCGGCGGGTCGTCATCCACGGCCAGGATGGTGGCTCCCACGCTGTCCGCTTCCCCGCAGAGCAGCAGGTCCGGCGTGCCGGCGATCAATTGCACCAGCCCGCCGCGCAAGAGCGGGTGGTCGTCCACGACCAGAACTCGCGCTTTGTCGCTCACAGCGTCACCGCAAAGCTGTCGGCTTCCGAAACGGATTCGACAAACGCAGTCAGCAGCTCGATGACTTTTTTGACGTCCTCCAAGTCGCCCATTTCCACGACGGAGTGCATGTAGCGCAAGGGCAGCGAGACCAGCGCGCTGGGGATGCCTTCCCTGGTCTCGAAAATCACATCGGTATCTGTGCCGCTGTAACGCGAGGAGGATTCGTGCTGGATGGGAATTTTAAGCTGCTGGGCGACTTCCAGCATCCGCGCAATGACCGCCGGGTGGTTGCAGGTGCCGTGGGTGATGCTCGGGCCGCCACCAAGCTTGACCTCCCCGTGCTGCGCCGCGTCGATGCCCGGGGTATCCGTGGCGTGCGTGACGTCTAGGACGATGCACACATCCGGCATGAGCCGATGGGCGACCATCTTTGCGCCGTGCCCGCCGATCTCCTCCTGCACGGCGTTCACCGCGTAAACCGTGGAGCGAAGTTGCTCCTTGCGCTGGCTCAAATTTGCAAGCACCTGGGAGAGGATGTAGCCGCCGACGCGGTTGTCCAGCGCGCGGCTCACCACGTAGCGGCTGCCGAGCTTTTCCGCCTGGTCCACATAGACCGCCGGGTGCCCCACGCGAATGCCCAGCGCCGCGACTTCCTCCGGATTCGCCGCGCCCACATCCACGTAAAGCTCGTGAATCTTCGGCGCTTTTTCGTCCCCCAGGCTGTCTTTGCGGAGATGAATGGCCGTGTTGCCGATGATCCCGCGCACGGGCTTCTTGTCCCCGAGAATTTGCAGCCGACGGCCCCGCGCGGTGGCGGTGTCCGAGCCGCCGATGCGGTCGATCCTCAGAAAGCCCTCCTTGGTGATCTGCTTGACGATGAAGCCGATCTCGTCCGCGTGCGCTTCGAGCATGATGCGCTTGGGCGAAACGCCCGCACCCGCTCCCCTCCCCTCAAGGGTGGCCCAGGCCGTGCCATAGGCGTCGTTCTCAACGCGGTCGGCAAAGCCCCGGACATAGGCGGCCCATTTGCGCTGGCCTGCCACTTCAAAACCGGTGGGGCTGGGGGTGTTGAGCAACTCAAAGAGAAAAGCGTGGTCTTCCATACGAGGCATTTACATAAAACCAATCGCTCCCAAAGCGGAGAAAAATCGGAAGAAAAACCGAAAGTTTGCTGCGAAAGGCGCAAGACACAGAAAAAGTTTGAGGACCTGTTTTCTTGTCACAAGTCGGCGCGCCGGGAAGCGTGCGCCGTTCTCCGCCGCCATCTGTCGAAAAGCAGTCTGCCCGTGGGCGGAAAGTAAAGAGCGCTCAAGACCAGGAAGCTCAAGAAGGAAAAAACGAGCGAACCGAGGACGATGGCCTGGTAATCCCTCTCGTTACCGGTCGCCACAATGGCCGGAACCAGCGTTTGCAGACGGGAGTAATACCAGGAAAAAGGGGTGGTGCTCTCCAACCGGGGAAGCAGCCAGAGTTGAGCGTGAACCCAAGCGCTGTGCAGCGCGAAAGGGAGCACCAAGACGGCGCAGAATTTCGCCGCGAACCCGAATCTGCCCCGCTGCGCGCGTTCCAGGCCGGTCAACGCGATCCACAGGAAACCGAGAAAGCTCAGGCAGATAAAACGGGACGATACCCTCTCGGAACGGAATATGACCAGAGGGAGGGAGTAAACCCAGGAATAGATGCTCCCGTAAGACAAAACCGCCATCCCCAGGCTTGCCGCCGTGATCGGCCGGACAAACGGGGTTTGCCTGCGCCAAAACAACAGGATGACTGCCGTGAAAAACACCACAAAGACGACGACCGCCCACCCGACATAATGGTCATATTCCCACCAGCCCAGAATCTCCGGCCCCCACGCGCGCGGTGTCGGGCGATACGCCTGCGTTTTCGTAAATCCCCTCACCAGCATCTCCAAGCTCGGGTAGCCGGTAAGAAACGCAGACCGTTCATGGAGAAAGACAATGGCAGGAAGAATGCGAAAACACGCCATCGCGCAGGCACTGAGAACTGCGGCGGATGCGGGAACCAGCAGCCTCGGCTGTGCCAGGCAGGCGATGCCGAGGAATAAAAACCACCAAATGGCGATGTGAAAGGAGCCGAATAGAAAAAGCGCAAAAAAGGCAAACGAGAGCGGTGCCCAGCAGAGCCTGCGGTCCGGTGAAATCAGCATCCGGTGAATGCCAAAGAGCACCCAGGGGGAAAGAAAATAGCCGCACCACATCAAATGCCCCACAGCCAGGCGGGAAACGATGTAGCCATTAAACGACGCAACCACCACCGCCACCACAAAGGTCAACCGCGACCAGTTCATCTCCCCTTTCAGCACCCACCATCCCCAGACACCGATCCCAAACGAAAGGCAAACTTCGAGGGCTACGAACCAGCCATTGGACACCCACGGAAGAAGCAAAAGGAGAGGGCTGATGTATGTCTCCGGGTTGGCCAGGAACCGATCCGTCCCCTGCGAACTCCAGTTGACCACCCAAGGCAAAGTCCCATGCGTGAGACTCAGTCGGCCAATGTTCAGGTAATAACCATGCATGGGCCAGTCTTCGAGGGTCAGCGAGAGTCGGCCAAAACCAAAGAAATAGAGCCAGAACCAACAGCCCAAACCGGTCGTCAATACCACCAGAGCCAGGTCGATGAAGCGGGAACCGGCACGGGAAGTCGGCTGTCGAAGGAGCGGTTCAGAAAGCGGGGGGATTGTCTCTTGGTGCTTCACAAATGACGGGAGTGGCGGCAAGCTAAAGAGCGCTCCCATGGATGTCAACGCAGTTGTCCCCTACCCTCGAACGCCTCCCGGGGAGTGAACATTTTCACGGGCTGGGATTGGCCACTATCCGCCCTTTCCTGCTTTCATCTACGGGCGGGAATATTTTTTCCCGCCGATGACGGCCACCTGCCCTTCGCTCGTCCTGAACCAGACAGGCACGGGGACCGTGATCATCTCCACCGCCGTCAATTCCCAGCGCTCCGTGACGAAGTGCAGATGCGGGCGGATGTTCACACCCCCTGTTTTGCCGCTCCTGCCGATCTCCTGCCCGGCGGTGACGCTCTGGCCGGGTTTCACCAGCACCCCGTCGATGTCAAGGTGCCCGTAACGGGCGACCAACCCGTCGGCACTGCAAATCGTGATGGAATTGCTTGCCTTGAGCGACCCCGGAGCCTTGGAGGTGATTTTCCCGTCCGTGCGCGTGGCGACAACCGTACCGGCGAAGGCCGCGCAAACGGGGGTGCCCACCGGCATGGAAAAATCGATCGCGGTTTCCCCGCCGTGACTCTCCGCCCCGTTGTAGCCTTGGGTAACCACACTGGTCACGCCGGGGCCGAAGGGGAGCTCGAGCACGGGGGAGTTTGCCCCCGGTTCAAACGAGTCAATCCGCTTGAGCTTGCTGGTTTTCATTCCTGCCATCGCAAAGGCGGCACGCATGCGGGCGGGACGGGCGTCTTCGATCGCTTTTTGCGGATTCTCCGTTGTCGGAATGGGAATCAGGCCGAACTTCAAACCCGCGGGATCGGTTTTTTTGCGCGCCCCTCCGGGCGTTGCAACCCCGTCGAGGGAGTCGTCCCCCTCAGGACGCGCAGGCGAGGGTTTTGCAATGGGCAGCAACACCGGTTTCCAAGTGGATTGGATCTGGAAGGTGGGAGCCGCCGTGCCGATCGGGACTATGGCCGTCAGGCGCACGCGTTCACCGGGCGGGCAGCTTTTGTCACCCGCCAAGGGCCAGCCTTCGGTCTGCCCGCCCGCAAGGTCGCGCACCTCAAAATGGATGGTGATCGGCGCGTTGCTGGTGTTGGCGGCGAACAACTCGGTCACGTCACGGGTCTGGACCTTCTCAATGCGATAGGGAAGGGCGGCGGGCTCCCCGGCAAAAAGAGCGCCCACAACGCCAAGCAAAAGGAGCGGGAGCCGGAGAGGAAGCGCGAGCGTGCGGAAGGGGTGTTTCATCTACCCGGGAAAGAAATATTGTAGCAGACTCCACCCCCAAGGAAAGCAACGAAGGCAAGTTTGTTCGTCCGCCTGTAGGTCGGTTCTCAGAGCTTGTGAAAAAAGTGGGAGGGAGCCTTGCCGCAAGGAAGCTCGACTCTTGCGGAAAAATTTGTGATAAGTGCCATGAGTTCATGGATATTTCCCTTCATAATCGCCAGCGGAAAGTCTGCGTCCCCCTGCCCTGGCTGCGGCATTTTGCCCCGGTAGCCCTGGCGGAGTGCCTGCGCCATCCCGCCCACGGGGCTGCGCCCTTGCCGCTCTTGCCAGAGGTGGAGGTGACGCTGGTCTCCGACGCGACCATTGCCCGCGTCCATCGCGATTTTATGGAGATACCCGGAGCCACGGATGTGATCACGTTCGACCACGGAGAAATCGTCATCAGCACGGAGACCGCGCAGGCCAACGCGACGGAATACGGACGGCCTCTGGACGAGGAGCTCGCCCGTTACATCGTGCACGGGCTGCTTCATTTGAACGGTTACGAGGACAAGGAACCTGCTGCCGCCGCGCGGATGCACCGGGTGCAGGAGAGGATTCTTGCGGATTGCCTGGAGGCGCTCCAATGAACGAAACGCAGGCCGAGACCAGGGAAAAAACCGCGCTCGACACGCCGTGGAACGTCGTGGTTCACAATGACCCGGTGAACCTGATGAGCTACGTGACGCTCATTTTCCAGCGTGTCTTTGGGTATTCCAAAGCGAAGGCCGAGACACACATGCTGGAGGTTCACCACAACGGGCGCTCGGTGGTGTGGACGGGCGGGCGCGAACGCGCGGAACTTTACGTCCAGCAGCTTCACAGCCACCTGCTGCTGGCGACCCTGGAGCGGGCCGCCTGAAAAGTAGAACAACCGGTGAACATCGCACGCAACACAGAAGGGGGATTTGTCTTTAGCGAAGTGGACCCGCCACTGGTGGAGATGTTCCTGTCCATCCCGGCGTCTGCGGACCCGGAAGGAAGCAAGGCGGCAAACGAGCGGCTCTTCCCCAAGCCCGTGTCCGGGCAGGAAAGCGGGGTTTGCGAGGAGTGGTCGGAATACGTGAAGCCGGAGCTGCGCGAGGGGTTTGAGAACGCCTCCACCACCGTCGAGGGCGATCTGGGGCAACTCTTCGCGGAAGGCGAATTGACGATCCCCCCGGGGCACGTGGACGCCTGGCTCAACACCCTCAACCAGGCGCGGTTGGTTCTGGCCGCGCGGTTTGACGTGACCGAAGAGGACATGAACCGCACAGCGCCGTTGCGGACGGATGACGAGCGCGACCTGGCCCTTTCCCGCATCCACATTTACGGTCTCCTGCAGGAGTGCCTCCTCAACGGGATCGATTAGGATCACGCCCGCGCCGACGACCACGGCCATCGCGGTGAACAACATCGGGTGGAAGCGCACGTTCCGTGCCGTTTGACTACCGCCGAAAAGTCCGCCCACGAAAAAATCCCGCGCACCTGGCTGAAGATGCGGTTTAACTTCCTCAGGATGGGGAACCTGTTGGCTATGCCGTGTTTTTCATCTTACCTTCAGACTGCCAGTTCGGGGTTCCCCGTTCAATTTGTCGCTTGCCCCTCAAGCCCGTTTTGGATAAGATTGACTCCTACTAAAAAGTCATCCCCAGCATAAAACCATGAAAATCAAAGCCTATATCATCCTGCTTGTCGTTTGCGCCGCGGCACTGAACCTGTGCGGTTGCGCCCAGCTCCCAACGGCCATCCGGGAAGTCAACTCCGCTCCCGGCGTATCCAAGGATCCTGCACAAGTCGCAAAGATTTATGTCGGTGGACTGGGCAAAACGGCGGTCACAATCAAGTGGGGTTACAACCTCGCAAGCGGTAAACCTGAATCCACCAAGACCGGCGGTGGATATTATTATACAGATTACATGTTCGACAATATTGACCTCCACCAAGTGTGTGGAGAGGCCAACGAAGGCAGTTATGTTTTATTGAATGCAACACCGGGGACACACGTCCTGAAAGTGAGGTTTTCCTGTGGATCTGAGAACCAGATGAAGCAGGTCGATGTGACGCGTAAAATTACGCTGGAAGGCGGCAACATCTACAAACTGCACGGCGCGGGACTGGGCCTCTGGAAATGGGACAACAAGGCGACTGCAAAGGGTTTCTTCTGGGTGCCTTCGGGACTGGAGGCTCCCATTACCCTCATGCCGATCATCCCCGCTGGTGCCGCAGCGATGGGGGGCGCAGACTGCTTCTTTCGAACATTCGGCTTTCAATATTGATCAGGAGCTGCGCGAAGGGTTTGAGAACGCCTCCAGCACCGTCGAGGGCAATCTGGGGCAACTCTTCGCGGAAGGCGAATTGACGATCCCCCCGGGGCACGTGGACGCCTGGCTCAACACCCTCAACCAAGCGCGGTTGGTTCTGGCCGCGCGGTTTGACGTGACCGAGGAGGACATGAACCGCACGGCACCGTTGCGGACGGATGACGAGCGCGACCTGGCCATTTCCCGCATCCACATTTACGGTCTCCTGCAGGAGTGCCTCCTCAACGGGATCGAGGAACTCTGACAAACGGTCGGGACGGCTCTCCGTGCCGTCCGGAAAGCCGCGCATTTGGCATTACTCCTCCCCCACCGCAATCTGCACGGTCGTTCCTTCGGGGATCTTGCCTGCGGTGACCTGGCAGCTATTCTTGCCTTTCTTGCCGATGACCAAGGACATGTCGCCCATGTTCATCGTGGTTTCAATCTCCCATCCTTGGGCTTTTAACCCGTCGGAGTAAAACTTGATGACGTCCGGGGCATTGTCCTTGGTTTCCTGCATCACCATCATCATCTTCCCAGTGGTCGTGGCCATTTTGATCTTCGCTCCTTTGTAAAGAGGAACGTCTTTTGGGAAATTATCCGGCAGGGAAATTTCGCCCTTGTCGCTGGCAGTCATCTTGAAATTTCCCTCCTTCGTTTTGACTTCGTACGTCGCTTTGTCCCCACTATTTTCCATCGTCACTTGGCCGCCTTGGGTCGTCACGACCGTTTTTTTCTTGCCGCAGCCTGTCCCCAGCATGCCAAGGCTTATCAACGCAAGAACCGTCGGGATAAAACGCTTATTTGTAGCCATGCAGGCACGATGGGAAAAACGCCCGCTTCTGTCAAGCCGCCGCCACGGGTTGGCTTTTATTTTAGAGCGGCTGGAGCCTGCGGCGCAGGGATCTTCAGCTCCGGGGAATGCGCTTTCCCGCGCGGGGCGTTCGCCATGAAGTAGAGCACCGGCACGGCCATGCGGCTGATCAAGAGGGAGGCGATTTCGCCTGCCATCAGGGAAATGGCGAGCCCCTGGAAGATGGGATCGAAAAGGATCACACCCGCACCGACCACCACGGCCATCGCGGTGAGCAGCATCGGGCGGAAGCGGACGGCTCCGGCATCGACAACCGCCTCGGCCAGGGGCATCCCCTCGCGCAGGCGGAGTTCGATAAAGTCCACCAAAATGATCGAGTTACGCACGACGATCCCGGCTCCGGCCATGAAGCCGATCATGGAGGTGGCGGTGAAGAACGCCCCCAGCGCGCCGTGCGCAGGCAGGATGCCGACAAGCGAAAAGGGAATGGCCACCATGACAACCAAGGGCGTGAGGAACGAGCGAAACCAGCCGACCATCAACACGTAAATAAGCACCAGCACGGCGGCGAACGCGGTGCCGAGATCACGGAAGACTTCCAGGGTGATATGCCACTCGCCGTCCCATTTCATCGCGGGCTGTTCGCCGGTAAATGGCATGGCGATGTTGAAGACTTGCAGCTTCGCACCGGAACCGCCGAAGGCTGCGGTATCCAGCTTTTCCAGCGCCTGGTTCATTTTTGCGATGGCATACACCGGGCTTTCAATCGCACCCGCCACATCTCCGATCACATAAGTCACCGGCATCAGGTTTTTGTGGTAGATGCTCTTGTCGGTGAGGGTCTTCTCGATCTTCACCAGTTCGCGCAACGGGACGAGCTGCGTGCCGCTGGATGCGCCGGGCTCGGGGAGCGCGTTGGCGTCGCCGGAGCGGACCCGCAGCGCGAGCAACTCCTCCGGGGTCACGCGGGCGGAACGCGGCAGTTCGAGCGTGAGATTTACGTCCTCTTTTTCGCGCGGCAGATGCAGCAGGTCGATGGACTCTCCACCCACGGCGATGTGCAGCGTTTGCGAAATGGTCTCGGCGCTGATACCGTTGAGCGCGGCCTTTTCCTTGTCGATGACGAATTTCGCCTTGGGCTGGTCGGCTTCCACATACCAGTCGATGTCCACGACGCCGTCCACGCTCTTGAAAATATCGCGCACTTTGCTGGCCATGGCGAGCCGGGATTCCTCGGTCGGCCCGTAGATTTCCGCGACAAGGGTCTGCAGCACCGGCGGGCCGGGCGGCACTTCCGCCACGGCGACGCGCGCCCCGTATTTTGCGGCGATGGCTGCCACGCGGGGGCGGATGCGCTTGGCGATGTCGTGGCTCTTCGCAGCACGCTCGTTTTTCCCGACGAGGTTCACCTGGACGTCCGCCACGTTCGCACCGCCGCGCATGAAATAATGGCGCACCAAGCCGTTGAAGTTGAAGGGCGACGCGACGCCCGCGTACACTTGGTAGTCCTTCACCTCGGGCTCGACGCGCACGGCGGCGGCGATTTCCCGCGCGGCCTGCGCGGTGCGTTCGAGCGCACTGCCTTCCGGCATGTTGAGGATGATCTGGAACTCGCTCTTGTTGTCAAATGGGAGCATCTTCACCTTCACCCAGCCGATACCCACCAGAGCCATCGCGCCAAGCAGCAGCGCGGTGATGCCGACGAGAAAACCCAAACGCCAACCCACGTGGCTCAGCAGCGGCGTCATAATGTGCCGGTAGAAGCGAGTGAAGAAATCCTCCTCGTGCTCGAAGTGGGAGTGCGCGCCGGGTTTCGCGTCGGAAGCGGAACCCGCCACGCGCCGCAGCATCCGCACTGCCGCCCAAGGGGTGACGATGAACGCGATGGCCAGCGAGAAGAACATCGCCGCGCTCGACCCGATGGGGATGGGCCGCATGTAAGGCCCCATCAACCCGCCCACGAACGCCATCGGCAGCACTGCGGCGATGACGGCAAAGGTGGCGAGGATCGTCGGATTGCCCACTTCGTTGACGGCTTCCACGGCTATGTCCGAGCGGTCGCGCCCGTTGTTTCCTGGCAAATGGAAATGGCGCACGATATTCTCGACGACCACGATGGCGTCATCGACCAGGATGCCGATGGAGAATATCAGGGCGAAAAGCGTGATCCGGTTGAGCGTGTAGCCATACAGATAAAAGACGAGCAATGTCAGCGCGAGCGTGGAGGGAATGGCTATGGCGACGATTCCCGACTCCCGCCAGCCGAGTGTGAGCATAATCAAGAGCGAGACGCTGAACACGGCGATGAGCATGTGGAAAAGCAGTTCGTTGGATTTCTCCGCCGCCGTCTCCGCGTAGTCGCGGGTGATGGACACCTGCACGTCTGCGGGGATCACCGTTCCCTTGAGGGTCTCCACTTTTTTAAGCACGGCATGGGCAACAGCCACCGCGTTGACGCCGGGGCGCTTGGCGACGCTAATCGTCACCGCCGCCTGCTCCGGTGTGGCGTGGTCGCCATAAAAAACATAGTTGGAAGGCTCCTCCGCGCCGTCCACCACCTCGGCGACATCCTTCAAATAGACGGGCTTGCCGCCATAGACACCAACCACCACGTTGCGCACATCATCCGCATTTTGTAGGAACGCCCCGGTCTCCACCGCCACCTCACGATTCTCGCTGGTTAATCCGCCGGAAGCGTACTGGCGGTCAGCCTGCTGGATCATCGGGATCAAGCCCGCCGGACTGAGGTTGCGCGAGGCGAGCCGTGCCGGGTCGATCAGCACACGGAGTTGGCGCTTGGCTCCCCCGATGAGCTTGGTCTCGGCAACTTGCGGCACCTGCTTGATGGCGTCATCGACCTGCGCCGCCAGACGCCGCAACGTCAGGTGGTCATGGCGCGCACTGTGGAGCGTGAGAGCAAGAATCGGCACGTCGTCAATGGAACGGAGCTTGATGAGCGGCTGCGAAGCGCCGTGAGGGATGCGGTCGAAGTTCGACTGCAACTTCTGGTTTAGACGCACGAGGCACTCCTCGGCATTCGAGCCGACCAGGAACCGCACGATGACGAGGCTCTCGCCGGGGCGCGAAGTGGAATAGACATATTCCACGCCGGGAATTTCCCAGAGCAGCTTTTCCATGGGCCGCGTCACGCGCTCCTCGGCTTCCTTGGCGCTCGTGCCGGGCATGGAGACCAGCACATCCACCATCGGCACCTTGATTTGCGGCTCTTCCTCGCGCGGCAGCAAGAACACGGCAGCCACCCCAAGCAGGATGGAAGTGACAATGATGAGCGGCGTCAGCTTGGAGTTGATGAACGCCTTGGCAATTCGCCCGGCCAACCCGAGCGGCTCTGGTTGTTGCGGGTTCATTTGGATTGCACCTCCACGCGTTGACCGTCGGTGAGCCGGGAGACGTTCTCCACCACGACCTGCTCTTTGGCTTCAATGCCGGACACGAGTTCCACCTCATTGCCAAACCGCTTGCCGGTTTTTACCAGGCGCAACCGGGCTCGTCCGTTCTCGACGACGAACACGATTTCCATCTGCCCGCGCTGCACGAGCGCGCTTGAAGGGATGCGCAACACCGAGGTTTCGCTCACGGGCACCGCCACGCGTCCGAACTGCCCCGCGCGAAGGCCCGGCGTTTGCGGCAGATCGAGTTTGACGAGGAACGTGCGGCTTTGCGCATCGGCCACCGGAGCGATTTCGCTCACCGCTCCGACAATCTCGACCGCGCCCGTGCGCACGGCCATTTTCGCCCCGGATTCGACGGAGCCGATGATCGCCTCCGGAACGTCGGCCTCGAAACGCAACGCTGCCGGATCCTCGATTTCCAGCAGCGTCTTGCCCTGGGTGGCAAGATCGCCCACATCGGCAGACTTCCGGGTGATCACCCCGTCAAAGGGAGCCACGATGGTCATGTAACCCAGATTGGTTTCCGCCTCCGCAAGCGCGGCCTTGGCGACCCGATTGGACGACTGCGCGGTGTCAAACTCCGCCTGCGTGGTCACCTTGTTGGCGAGCAGAGCTGTGTAACGCTTCAAGTTGGTCTCCGATTGGTCGCGGACGGCGCGAGCCTGGTCGAGCTTTGCTTGAATCTCCCGCGCATCGAGTTGGACAAGCACCTCGCCCTGCTTCACCCGTTGACCCGGCGCGACCAGCATTTTTTCAATGCGTCCGGCGCTTTTCGCCTCGATCACCGAATGCAACTTGGCGCGAACGGACCCGGTGACTTCCTCCGTGGCGATATGCGGCCTGGGCTCGACCGTCTGCACGCGGACTGCGATGGGAGGAAGATCGTCGCCGGGAGCCGCTTCACGCGGTTTTTTTGAGCAAGCAGCGAGAGACAATGCGAGCGCAAAGAGGGAGGCGGTCAGGAAAGGAAAATTTTTCATAGTGACGGATATTTCAACAGGACCATTTGTTTCCGTTGACAATATGATCATATTTGCATATAGTGCGCAAGAATCTTTTTTGTCCCATGCCAAAAATCAGCCATCCCCGAAAACTCTCCGATCCAGCCATTGAGTTGATCGCCGCACGTTTTCGCACCCTGAGCGAACCGACCCGCCTCAAACTCTTGATGGCTTTGGAAGAGGGCGAAAAAAACGTCACGGAGCTGGTGCGCGCCACCGGTTCGACCCAGACCAACGTCTCCCGCCAGCTCGGCGTGCTCACCACGGCGGGGCTTCTGGCGCGCCGCAAGAGCGGCCTAAGCGTGCTCTATCGCATCGCCGACCCCGGCATTTTTGAAATGTGCAACCATGTCTGCAAAAGCCTCCAAAAACGCTTCACGCAGGAAAGCGAGATTTTCCGGACAACCGTCCATTCACCATTAAAATAAACACCATCCAAACTATGAAAACCGTATCCGTCCAAGAACTCCAAAAAATCCTCGCTGCCGGTGCGCCGGTCGATCTGATCGACGTCCGCACCCCCGCCGAATACGCCAGCGTCCGCGTCCCCGGGGCGCGTCTCTGCCAGCTTGACGGCCTTGACTGCGGGGCGATCCTCGCCGCGCGCAATGGAACGTCGCATTCTCCCATCTACCTCCTTTGCCACGGCGGCACCCGCGCAAAGAAAGCGGCAGCCAAGTTCGCCGAAGCCGGTTTCACCGACACCGTGGTGGTGGAGGGAGGCACGCAAGCCTGGGTGGATGCCGGGTTGCCGGTGGAGCGAAGCGCAAAAACAGTGCTACCCCTGGATCGCCAGCTTCAGTTGACCGTCGGCGCCCTTGTCGTCACCGGCGTGCTGCTTTCCCATTTCGTAAATTCCAACTTCATCTGGCTCTCCGGCTTTGTCGGCGCGGGGCTGATGATGGCGGGAGCCACCGGCTTTTGCCCGATGCGCAGCCTGATCGCCCTGATGCCCTGGAACCAAAAGGGCAAATGCTGCGGCGGCGGATCCTGCTGTTCATGCTAAGTCGATTTCAAGCCACTGGGAGACCATTATGAGCCGAAAGAAAATCGTGATCGTTGGCGGGGTGGCAGGCGGCGCTTCGTGCGCGACCCGGTGCCGGAGGTTGGACGAAACCGCGGAGATTCTCCTCCTCGACCGCGGCCCGTATGTTTCCTTCGCGAACTGCGGCCTGCCCTACTACGTGGGCGACGTGATCAAGGAGGAAGGGAAGCTTCTGCTGGCCAGCGCGGCGCATTTCCGGGACCGCTTCAACATCGAAGTCCGCACGCGGCACGAGGCGGTGGACATCGACTGCGGCAAGCGTGAAATCGAGGTGCGGGAACTCGCCACCGGGCGCGTTTACCGCGAATCCTACGACGCGCTCGTGCTTTCGCCGGGCGCAGCGGCGCTCCGCCCGCCCCTGCAGGGGATTGATCTGCCGGGCATCTTCGTCCTGCGCACCATCCCGGACAGCCGGGAGATTCGCGCGTGGATCGAGGCGAAACAGGCCAGGAACGCCGTGGTCGTCGGCGGGGGTTTCATCGGCTTGGAAATGGCGGAAAACCTCGCCCACCGGGGACTCTCTGTGACCGTCGTGGAAATGCTCAATCAAGTGATGCCGCCGCTCGATCCCGAAATGGCGTTCCCCGTTCAGCAGCACATGGAAGCTCACGGCATTACGATGGCGCTCGGGGACGGTGTCGCAGGGTTTGAGAATAATGCAGCCGGGCAACTGGTGGTCAAAACCAAATCCGGCGCGGAGCACACGGGCGATCTCGTCATTTTGGCCATTGGCGTACGACCGGAAACGGCGCTCGCAAAAGCGTCGGGGCTGGAACTGGGCGAGCGCGGCGGCATCAAGGTCGATGACCAGATGCGCACCAGCGATCCGCACATCTGGGCCGTGGGCGACGCCGTGGAAACCCGTGACATCGTCACGGGCCAGGCTACGATCCTCCCGCTCGCCGGACCCGCCAACCGTCAGGGGCGCATCGCCGCCGATGTCATCTGCGGGCGAGATTCCCGGTTTCGCGGTGTGCAAGGCACGGCCATCTGCGGCGTGTTTGACATCGCCGTGGCCAGCACCGGCGCGAGCGAAAAAGCGCTCCTGCGGGCAGGCATCACCGATTTTGAGAAGATTTATCTGCACCCGAACCATCATGTCGGCTACTACCCCGGAGCGAAACAGATCAGCCTGAAGCTCCTCTTCCGCAAATCCGACGGGCGCATCCTTGGCGCGCAAGCCGTGGGCGAAGCGGACGTGGCGCGGCGCATCGACGTGATCGCCACGGCCATCCAGTTGGGCGGCACCGTCCTTGACCTTGAGGAAACGGAACTCTGCTACGCGCCCCAATTCGGCGGCGCCAAAGACCCGGTGAACTTTGCCGGGATGATCGCCTCCAACGCGCTGCGCGGCGATCTTCCGCTCGCGGACTGGGATCAACTCGGCACGGATGGCGCGCTCCTATTGGATGTGCGCGACCCGGACGAATTTGAGAAGGGCCACATCCCCGGCGCGCTCAATCTCCCGCTCAACGAGCTCCGCGCCCGCATGGGCGAACTGCCGCGCGAGCGCGAAATCTCCACCTACTGCGGGGTGGGCCAGCGCGCCTACTACGCCACGCGCATCCTGCTGCAAAACGGCTACCGCGTGAAGAACCTTGCGGGGGGCATCAAGACCTACCAACACCGCGCGGCGTCCGGGCGCGGGTAGCGGAGGCCTAGTTGCGCACGTAGCGGCGCACCTCGAATTCCGGGTGCACGAGCACGGTTTCGCGGTATTCAAAAAGCGGCTCGAAGGCGGGGAACAGCGTGTCGCCTTCCACGTCGCAAGGCAGGACGGTGAGGAGCAGCTCCGCGCAACGGGGCAGGAGTTGCGCGTAGATTTCCGCGCCGCCAATGACGAAGACATCCGCACCGGGCGCGGCATATGCAGTGGGATTAAATGTTGCAAGATCGCGGATCACCTCGACGCCCTCGATCTCCCCTCCCCGGGTGACGACGAGGTTGCGCCGGTTGGGCAGCGGGCGGCCCAGGGAGGCGTAGGTCTTGCGCCCCATCAGGACGGTCTGCCCGGTGGTGGCGCGCTTGAACCAGCGCAGTTCCTCGGAGATGTGCCAAGGGATGACGCCGCCGCGGCCGATCACCCGGTTGCGCGCCATCGCGGCGATGGCTTTGAGTTGGGGCTGCTGGCTCATGGGAGACTACACCGCCACGGGGGCTTTGATGGCCGGGTGCGGGTCGTAGCCGCTCAGGGTGAAATCCTCAAAGCGGAAGGCGTGGATGTCCCGCACGTCGGGGTTGAGGGTCATGGCTGGGAGCGCCCGCGGCTCGCGGGAGAGCTGCTCCTTCACCTGGTCCATGTGGTTGGAGTAGAGATGGAGATCGCCGAAGGTGTGGACGAAATCCCCCGGTTGCAAGCCGCAGACCTGGGCGACCATGAGGGTCAAGAGGGCGTAGGAGGCGATGTTGAAGGGAACGCCCAGGAAGAGGTCCGCGCTGCGCTGGTAGAGCTGGCAGGAAAGCGTTCCCTCCTGCACGTAGAACTGGAAAAGGAGATGGCAGGGCGGGAGTTTCATGGTCTCCAGCTCGCCGGGGTTCCACGCGCTGACGATCAGGCGGCGGCTGTCGGGATTGCGGCGGATCTGGTCGATGACCTGGTCGATTTGGTTGATGGAGCGTCCGTCCGGCGTGCGCCAGTCGCACCATTGCGCGCCATAGACGCGGCCCAGGTTGCCCTCGGTATCCGCCCACTCGTCCCAGATGCTCACGCCCGCCGCCTGGAGGGAGCGGATGTTGGTCTCCCCGCGCAGGAACCAGAGGAGCTCGTGGAGGATGGACTTGAGGTGGAGCTTCTTGGTGGTCAGCAGCGGGAAGCCGTTGCGCAGGCTGAAGCGGGCTTGCGCCCCGAAGAGGGAGACGGTGCCCGTGCCGGTCCTGTCGGCTTTGAATTTGCCTTCTGCGAGAACGAGCCGGAGGAGATCGAGATATGCGCGCACGGTGGGTGGTGGGGTGTTGCTTTGACCCTAGAGAACCGCTCCCCGCGAAGCAAGCCCTCTGAGAGCTTGTGAAAAAGTTGTTGTGTTGTTGTTTGGCCCGCCGCACCGCAAAAGCTTTTGTATGCGTATTCTTTTCCTGCCGAGCTTTAGTCGGCATTCCTGCTTTGCCACCGGCTTCAGTCGGTGGTTTCCCCCTCCGGGAAGCTCGTGAGCCGGCTTCAGCCGGGCTTCTCTTTTTAAGCAGGAAAAGCCCGGCTGAAGCCGGCTGGGGAACAGGTTGCGTAAAGCCCACCAGCTAAAGCTGGTGGCAAAGAAAGATTGCTGGCTGAAGCCCAGCATTCCCCGAGTTTTTTTCACAAGCTCTGAAAAGCCAAATTGCCGCCTTCGAACCGGAGATTTGCGGACAAGGACGTTGCCCATAAGAAATTGGGGACGAGAAGAAAGTGCTCTCAGCGGGATTTCGCCTTTGTGATCACCATGTGAAGTCCGGTGAATGAATAGCGTTTTTGAAACTCAGAAAGCGAAAGGCGATATTCACCCTGCAGAGGATCGGCGAATGTGACTTGGTCTCCGTTCAACTCCAATACGGCAATAAAATGACCACAGCCGCCAATGCGAACACCCACCATGGCGGGGAGCCCAACGGACGGAAAGAATGTGTCTCGAAAGTCGAATCGTGGCGTAAAGCCTTTGCTGCGCACGAAGCGCGCCAAATACCAAGCTTCAGTGCCCCCACTGTAACTAAAAGAAGCCCGCGCGGCTGCCCGCTCGGAGGTTTCAGCGCCGAGCCGTTTCAGAATGGTGCAGACGCTGGCAGGGCCACATGTGGACCTTGTGCTCTGGAGAAAGGCGTTCCCTCGCCAATGCTCCTGAAAATCGCCGTCTCCCAACGGCCCAAAAACAGGTTTGATGTAGGGAATGGCGGCTAAAAATAATAAGGCAAAAAGCGGGAACCCGAGCAGCATCCGGGGGAGAAAGGATGCGAAAGCACCCATTGCACAACCAAGAAAGATGACGAGAAGTTCCGAACCTCTCCATGAGCGAAGAGTGTAATACCAATCCCACTCCGGTAAGACGTGGAGGTAGTAAATGGTGAACAATAGCGATGGAAGAGCGAGGAGGGAAAATGTTCCGAAAAAAGCCAAACGAACCATCGTGGTTTGGCTGCGAAGACGGCTGCAGGTCAACACGCACGCCCATGCGCTGAGGATAACCGCGATGACGCCGACAAGGTTCATAGCGAGGCTGGCACCGTTGTCATGGTTCAAGGTGCTGTCTGTTCCACCACCAAGCGGCGAAGCGTTTTGCTCCGATAATCAGGGCAAAGGCGATTACGAACTGAGCCGTGGTGCCGAGGATGAGCCCGAGGTCGGCGTAAAAAGTATTAGAGCGCATGAGCGGCGTGCTATCCTCTCGGTGCAATATCTGGAACCAGCGAACCCACAACTGAACGGCTCGCGGCACGGCCATAAAAAAGCCGATGAGACCGGCAGCTCCAAAGGCAATGACGGCCAGCGTGCGAGAATCTGAAGGGGGCTCAGACCCTTCCGTATCTAAACCGGGCAAGAGGTGATCTGCGATCAGTTGACTGAATCGAAAAAGGCCAAACCCGATCCCCAAAAAAACAACTGCGGGCGAAAGGATACACACCACACCTGCCACAGTGAGGCTTCCGATACTCATCATCTGCTGCATGATAAGCCCCAACGCGCCGCCTGCGAGCATTTCGAGCGCCTGCAAACACGCATAAATTGCTAACAGCCGAATACCCAGTACTGCGAAGTCCCTCTTGCTCATAGAGCGGCGTAGAATGGCCTGATTTTGAGCGGGGTGCAAATCACAACTTCCTAGAAAATGAAGTTTCCAAAGTTCACCTTAGGAGCAAGGGCAAAGGTTCATGCTGAGGCAAAACCCGCCTCCTACCTCGAAATATCCAGCTGGCTGAGCACGCGGAAGCCGTGGCTGCTGAGGACGGCGATGGCGCAGTCGTTGTCCTCCACGTGGACGGCGAGGGCGGTGTTGCCGCGCGGGCGCGTCAGCAGGCCGTAGCTGCCGTGGATGTTCACTTCGGCCATGAGCAGGGCGGAGAGGAGCTTGGGAAGCTCGCTGGCGCCTTGCCGCAGCTCGACGACGAGGATGTTGCTGGAGGAAAACGGGATGTCGTGGAGCCCGAAAAGCTCCTGCGCCTGCTCGGGATCGCTCACGACGATGCGCACGATGGCGCACTCTGCCGAGTCCTGCACGTCCAAGGCCAGGACGTCGATGCTCCGCTCGTGCAGCAGCTTCACGATCTCCGCGAGCGCGCCCACTTTATTGGGCAGGAAGACGGAGAACTGTTTGACTCTCGGCCCGGCGACTTTTTCGGTGGTCTTGGTGGCGGCTTCCATGGTGTCTCCTTATTTGTAGCTGTAGAGCAGGCAGAACGGGGCGGGTTCGCCCTCCAGTTCCTCGATGCGGACGATGTAAGCGCCGCTGACCTGGGGCGAAAAACCGGCCGCCGCCTGGGCGTTGTTGTCGTAAAGCTCGGCGGGAACGTGTTTCCCTTTTTCGTCGTAAAGGGTGACGGCGATTTTTTTGGCCGGGGCGGCGGCGGCGGCGATGATCCAATACTGGTTGCCGGCGAATAGGTTGACCTGGAAGAATTTCGGCTCCTTGGGGGCAACCTTGCCGTAGGCGTAGCCGTCGCGGGTTTTGAAGCCGTCGTTGGAGAACGCTCCCGCGACTTCCCGGGCGCTGGCCTGGGCTTTGACTTCGGCGTCGCTGGGGGCGTTGACGGTTTCGGGTGCGCCCATCACGGTGAGGGCGGCGGCGAACAGCAACGGAAGGAAGAGGGCGCGTCTGTGGTGTGGCTTCATGGCTGCTTCCTCGCGTCCAGTTTGGTGGAGATGCGTTTCATCAGTTTGCCGGTGGCTTCCTGCACGCTCTTGACTTCGTTTTGCGTGGGCGCTTTGTCGCTGGAAAAAGAGACCAGTTGCTCGAGTTCGGCAAGGCTTGCCGCCAAGTCTTTGACGAGGGGGGTCTCCTTGGACTTCTCCGGCAGCTCGTTGAGTTTGGAGCGCAGGAGGGCGACAATGGCCGGCTGGCGCAGGAGTTTGGCGGAGGCGGGGGTGTAGTTTTCCGCGACCCAGGCGCTGATGACCTCCGTGCCGCGAATCCACGCGCCGATGCTCACCAGGCAGACGAGCGCGGCATCATGCTGCTCTTCCAAGGCCAGCTTCACGTTGTTTTGCGTGGCTTCGAGCTCCTCCTTGAGGGTGTTCCATTCGTTGCGTTCGGCGAACTCAAAGAGGCTGTTGCCGCGCGCGATGATGCTCTCGCTCACGGCGAGGCACTTGGCCAGGGCGATGATGTCCTTGCCGACGTTCTTGACCTGCTGGGCGTCCTCGGCTTCCACGGCGATGTAGCCGTCGGCCACGAGTCCCCCGATGTTCAGCGCGCTCTGCTCGCGGCTGGAGAAGTTGGTGGGGATGGGCGCGCGGTATTTGGACTGCCAGTTGGGCTTGGCCACCTTGTTCAAGGCGGCCATCACTTCGGCGGGCGTGGGGATGGAGAGCGCATCCGTTTTTGCGACCGAGGCGAGCTCCTTGGCCGTGAGGGTCGCGGGCGCCGCCATCAAGGTCGCCGCACCTACCGTGAAAAAAATGAAAACAAAAATACGGAACAACATCTGATTGGGGAAAGATAACCCAAGGCGGCTTGGATTGTCAGCAGGGTTTTTTTGCAGGGGGGTGGTCGCCCGGCAAGGAAATCGCCGGGGCCAACAGGTTCGTCAATCTCAACCGCCAATGCCCAGAAGCTCTTCGAGTTCGGCACACCGGACTTCCAGTTTCGCGCGCAGTTCCTCGGCGGTCTTGCGGGCCAGACGTTCCCGGATGAGGTCTTCCTCAAGTTGGCGGATGCGGGCCTGGAGGTTTTCCCTGGCGCTGACGCGGATGAGGGGATGCTGGTCCGGCGACTGGTAGATTTCAGGGCAGTCCTGCAGCGGGCTTTGATCGCCGTTTTTGCAATCAATGATCAACGTCTGCATCGTGATCTCACCGCTCGCGAGAAATTCCCGGATGGCGCCGATGGTGGTGGGGCCGTAGAAGTTTCCCGGGTCGAGTTCCAGGAGGTAGTCCATGTGAAGCTCGGGGATCATCGGGGCTTTCACCCACGTCGTCTCGTCGCTGGAAACCATGTCGAGCGGGGCGATGCAGGCGTCCACGGCCCATTGGTGGAGCTGGCTAAAGGGCATGGGGCCGAAAACGGCGCCGTCTGCCTGTTTCATGAGAAACCATCTGGGGGAGTCGTCCATTGCTTCTATTATTGGGGGTCGGTTTTTTGGGAAGAGGGCTTGGGAAGGAGCAAAGTCTGGCCGATTTGCAGTTTTCGCTCGTCCTCGATTTTGTTGATCTTGAGCAGTTCGGCGACGGTGGTGCCATGCTGCCGGGCCACGGAAATGAGGTTTTCCCCGCGCTTGATGACGTGGGTGGGGGAGCCGTCCGGGGCCAAGGTGGGAGCGGGCTCGGCGGGAACGGGATCCGCTTTATGGATGGTTACCCCGGTGGCACCTGAGCCTGTGGTGACAGCCGGTTCGCCGGAGGAGGTTTTCGGCGAAGGAGCGGCGGCAGCGGCGGCGAGTTCCCCGCTGTGGGCGAGCACCACGGTGGTGAGGCGGTTTAAATCCGCGTTGAGGGTTTCAATTTGTTTGCTCTGCAGCTCGGCGCGTTTGGCCAGCTCTTCCATCTGCTTGGTCTGCGCTTGAATCTCGGTGACCAGTTGGTCGATGCGCTTGCCTTGCTGTTCGAGGTGATGCTGGACGATCTGGGTGGGGGTCGGCTTGAGGGCGTGCTTGGAGGTGGGGATATCGCCGTCCGATGCGGCGTCTCCGGAATTTGGTTTTGAGGTCGATTGCGCAATGGCGTAGCGGGAAAAAGCCATAAGCGCGATCACGGCGCAAAAACGAAACCAACGGTGCATGGCTCTACCTTTCTCATGGAGGCAGAGCGAAGGCAAGCCTTGCGATCCCACTTTTAACTTACCGTGACTATGCCAGAGAGGATTCAACGACCCGTAGCCCCCGCTCCCTGGGGACCAAAAGAGGGAGACAGCGGCGGACCCATCTCCCCCGATGTCTCAAAACCCGACACGAAGGATTTGCTCCGGCGAATGCGGCGCGTGGACCCCGAGCAATCCAAACGTTACCGCCAGCGCACGGGGGAATAAATCTATGGAAGAGAGCCTGGGAGGAATACTGCCAATGGAAAGAACGGGGGCCATGCCGGATTTCCCCACCGTGCTGCGCCGCCACGGGATAATTCCCGCCCCGCCGCCAGTGCAGGCCCCGCCCACCATGGCACCCGGCGCTTTGGAGAGCGGCTTCCAGACCCAGGCGACCACCATTCTCGCCTTCAAATTCTGCGGGGGCGTGCTCGTGGCCGGGGATCGCCGGGCCACAGCAGGCAACCTCGTGGTCTATGACCGCGCGGACAAGGTGCTCGAGATCGACCGCTATTCGCTCATGGCCATCGCCGGCGTGCCCGCGACGGCCTGGGAAATGGCGCGGATGCTGGAGCATTCCTTCCAGTTCTACCGGCGCAGCCAGCTCCAGGAAATGAGCCTGGACGGCAAGGTGCGCGCGCTCTCCAAGCTGTTGCGCGAGAATCTCGGCTTCGCCATGCAGGGAGTCGGGGTCGTGGTGCCCCTTTTTGCCGCCTTCGACACCGAGGAAGCCGTGCCGCGCCTTTACTTTTATGACGTGATGGGCGCGAAGTTTGAAGTGGCGGATTTCGCGGCCTCCGGCTCGGGTTCCCCCTCGGTCCGTGCGGTCCTCCAATACGCCAACGCCTACGGCCCGCGGCCCCTGGGAAAGATGAACGAGGAGGAGGCGGTGCTCTTGGCGTTGCGCGCGCTCGACACGGCGGCGGAAAACGACACGGCCACGGGGGGCGTGGACCGCCATGGGCGCGTCTATCCGCTCGTCAAAATCGTCGGCCAGGCCGGCATCACCACGCTGCCGGACTCGGTGTTGGTGAAGGCCTACCAACGCGACCTCCAGTCCCTGCCAAAAAACACGTTCCTACTCACCGAAACCGAATGACCGAAGAACCCTACCGCTGGGTGGAGGCGATCGCCAACCGCCGCGAATACATCGAGAACCAACTCGCCCTTGGCAGCCCCATCGCATGCGTGAGCTGCGCGGACGGCGTGCTCCTGCTCACCGTAAGCCGGGAACGGCAAAAGCTTTTTGAAATTTACGACCGGATCGCCATGGGAGCCATCGGCCACCCCGGGGACATCGAGCGGCTGCGGATGAACGCCATCGAAGTGGCCAGCGCGGAAGGGTTTAACCGCTCATCCCACGATGTCACCCTGCGGCGTCTCGCGGCCTATTCCCTGAGCCCGCTGCTCAAAAACGCCTTCGAGCAAATCTACGGCCCACCATTTTTGGCCCGCATGCTGTACGCGGAACTGGGCAAAAAAGGCGAGCCCGACCTCCTCTTGCGGATGGACTATGACGGCTCCTTTGACACCAACGGCGGAACGCCCGCCAGCAGCTTGGAGCCGTTCGCGGTGATCTCAGGGAAAAGCCATTCCGCCAGGATGATGGAGCAGTTTTTGCGAGGGAAAAACACGACGCGTCTCTCCGGAGCCGAAGCGCTTCCCGTTGTGCTGGAAGCCTGGATCATCGGACATTACGCGCTGACAAACGAAGACCGGGGGTTTCCCTCCCCCGAGGAGGTAGCCGCCCACCGGCGGGAACACCTCCGCGAGGAGATGCTGGAGGCGGCGCTGCTGGACCGGCACACGCGGAGCCAATCCACTTACCGCATCTTCAAGGTGTGATGCTTCAGGAGCAGCGCGAAGCGGATATTCCCGTCAAATCCGCTCGCAATCCCCTCCAAAGGGCCATAATATGGCCCAAAATGATCCCCTTCAAAGTCTGGACCACAGCAGCTGGCTTCGCCTGCCGCGTCTGGAAAATTTTAGCGCGTACGGTTTTCAAGTATTTGGAAATTGACGGGGAGTTGCGTGCTGCCTCCTTCGCCTACTACGCCTTTTTTGCCCTTTTTCCGTTGATTCTGCTCTTTATTTCCTTGGGTTCGATGGTCTGTGGAGACACGAACACGGTGGCCAGCCAGGTGCTCGAGTTTGTCAGCGGCTACATCCCGGTAAACCCAACCGAGCAAAATGTGGTGGCAAAAACGATCAACGACGTGCTCAGATCACGCGGGTCGGCCGGCGCGGTCGCGTTGCTGGCGCTGGCGTGGAGCTCGCTCCGCTTTTTCCAGGCGCTGGTGCACGGCGTCAACCGCGCATGGGGCACCAAGGAATATTCATGGTGGCACCTTCCGTTGGCGAATCTGGGGATGGTAGCTATTTTGGCCAGCACGCTGCTGCTGGGCGTGCTTGCCCCGGTGATCATGAAAGCCATCGAGGCGTATTGGACAAATGCCGGCGTGGTGGGACATGAACTGCTCGAAACATCGATCAAAACAGCCCGCCTGATCCTGCCCTCCTTTGTGCTCTTTTACGGCTTGGTGATGTTTTACAAATACGCCCCCCGGCGCAAGACCAACGTCAAAGAAGTATGGGTGGAATCGCTCCTGGTGACGGGGGTTCTTCAACTCTTGTCGAAGGGGTTCGTGATTTACGCCGCAAATTTTGCCAAGTTTAACGCCCTCTATGGAACCCTCGGCAGCGTCGTGGCCGTGCTGATGTGGATTTATCTCTCCGGGGCCGTCATCATTTTTGGAGGCTGCATGTGTGCCGCCCGCGCGGAAGTTATTTCAGAAGAAGCAGGGGGAATGGAAATTTCCCACATCTAAATCCCATGCTAAAGCTCTACACAAGAAGGCAAACCATGCTGATCTTTACGCTGGTTGTAGCGGCGGCATTCGCCTGGTGGGGAAATTACTGGCAGGGCGTAATGGACAGCAAGACGGAGGCGGAACCCCTCGTCCTTGGAACCCTCTCCTGGCAGATCCCCTCCCCCTTGGGAGATGTTCAGTTTCATTTCGTTTCGCCAGGCGGCGAAAAAAGAACCGCTTTCCAGTCCTTGGAGGGCAAAAAAATCGGCCCCGAAACCTATCTCCAAATCGAAGCGCAAACGGAGTTTTCCCGCGAACTCGAGGCCACGTTCCAAGTGCAAAACCCCACGGGATGGCGGCGGATCGGGGAGGCTACCATCTCTGGAACCAACGGATTCCCGGTGGTCGTGGGAGTTTATCTGACTCCGAAACCTTCGCTCGGCTTTGGAAGGAACGGGAGCTATTACATGCCGATCGCCCCGTCGTCACAACTGGTCGAGTTCTTTTCATCCCAGCAACAGAACCCCAAATAGAGCGACTGCCGGAAAATGCGTTTCGTTTCTCAGGAAATGCAAAAATCTGAGTTCCCTTCCCCAGAAGAGACTGTTAAAATATTTTTATCCCGACTTTGTCCTGCCTCCAGCCCAAGGTGCATAACGCTCCAATAATGAACCGTCCACTATATTTCGCCTATTGGATACGATCCGTGATTCTCACGGGGCTTTTTTTGTGCCTTTTTCCCTGTCTCTCTGCGGCTCAGGATTACCCAACCGGGGACATATTACGGAATCGAAAAGATCCCATGCGCCTCGTTTTGGAACAAGTCGATTTGCTCAAAATCGAACGCTGTTCCCTCAGGGCTGAAGCGACCACGCGCAATGTCATCAACGCCGTTGCCCTTATGTTCCTCTTTGGAGGATTCTGCGGGGTATGGGCACAAAACACCGGACGCAGCTCCGTGTTTTGGTTTTTGGCGGGCTTTTTGACGACCATTGTAGCCGTCTGCGTTATCTTGCGGCTAAACGTCACACCCGCGCGCAAAAAACGTGGCCGTCACACCCGCGGACACCGGATTGTGAGCACGGAAGCGGATGTGTAATACCCACTTTCATCAATAAACGGACTCTTGAGCCCCAAAGGCGCGACCGCATAGCAGCCTGGGGCAACGCTCAAGGTCGAAGTTTCGGATGATTCGTCGGCTTTCGCAGGTCTTTGATTCTGTGCGCCTTCCGCTGTGCATTGCGATGAAAACTTAGCATAAACGCCCCCGGAATGGAAGGGCTTTGTCCTGCAATTTGTCATGCGGCAGCGGTGGCTTTGATGCTCCGCCGTCCATAGCAAGCCGTGATGCCCAGCGCCTTGCGATACTTCGCCACAGTCCTGTGGGAAATTGCAATCTTCGCCTGCTCGGTGAGCCTCCGGGCCAGTTGCGCAACGAAATGGTAAGAGGCCTGAGACGCCGAGTTTGAAAGGCTCTTGCTGAATAACACGGTTTCGTTCACTTTGAGAGCGTGTCGATGAAGAGACTGCGTTTATTGGGATGTGCCTGTGGACTGCTTGCTTCAACCGCAATGGGGGCCAGTGACTGTGCTTTCTGGGTTTGGCACCGGCGCGATCCGTTGCGCACGGATGAGCGGCAGGCGTTGACAGAAATGCAGGCATCTCTCCTTTGGCATGTGGGTGAACTTGATCTCGCAGATGCCATCCCCCCCAACCGCCCCCAAGCCCAGTGGCGCTGGCGGGATGCCTTGCCGGAGCCGGGCGCAATTCCCGTGGTGCGGCTGAACCTCAGCGGTTCTGATCCCTTCAATCAGGAAGGGCTTATGGAAAACATCGCCGGTTTGGCCAACACACAAGGGCGCTTGCAAATCGACTGCGATTGCCCCGACCGATTGCTCAGCAAATATGCACGGTTTCTTGGGGAACTTCGTAAGCGCGTGCCTCATCTCTCCGTTACGGCCCTTGCTGGGTGGAGTGGCCATGCGGCATTCGGCGCGTTGCAGGAAAGCGTGGAGAGCATCGACGTGATGTTTTACGACTTGGCGCCGGATGTTCCCCGCATCAGTCCCGAGAATCCGCCCTATCCGCTGCTCGACGAGCGGGTGTTTACCCGCCAACTTGCTTCCTGGCAGGGGTGCAAGGTGCCGTGGCGCACTGGACTGCCGAATTTCAGCCGCGTGACGGTTTTCGATGCCACGGGCCGTTCCCTCGGGCAAATCCGCAACTGGACTTGGGATGAGGTGGTTTTCCAATCCAGGCTCAAATTTGTCTCCACGCCCGGACCGGGGTTGGTCTTGATGAAAGTGACGGGGGATTTGGTGATGGCCGAGACGCCCATCAAGGCGGGGGCATTCGTGGCGGTTCGCTGGGTGGACAGGGAAACGCTTGTCCGCGTAATGGATATGGTAAAGAAGAGTGCATCTGTGGGGCCGGTCTTTTTCCGGCTGCCGGATTCTTCTGACCCGAGCGGATGGTCCGTATCGCAGTTAAGGGAAATGCTGCAAGGGCGCATAGAAACAGCAAAGTTTGGACTGCACAAAGAAGCTCAGGGTTTCGTGCTTCAAAATACTGGCGCTGCTGATTTGCCTCCGCGATTGGGTGGCGACGGTCCCTGCGACAGAGGTTATGCCTTGGAAATCGACGCCCCGGCTCACGTCTGGCGGGAGGCAATGGCAGGCGACTTTTGGCGAGTTGCCGCCCATGTGGAACCCGACACGAAACCGGTCGCCGTCCCCGTTGCCTTCGCCACGCGCCTCACCTTTTGGTTCAGCCGCCTGCGGGCTGGGGAAAATCTTAAAACCGGATTAATTCAACTCGCCCCGGACACCGATTTGCAGCAAATTCGCTTCCGCATCCTACCAGGAGATCAGCAATGGAAACCCATCGAATGAAACTCATCGTCCTTACCTCATTATTCACCGCTATTACGGCATCATCTCTGTTTGGCTGTGGAGGTTGGTCAGAGGAAGCTCCGCCGACCTTGGACGTTTATCTTGACCGGTTGCCAGCAAAGTCGCTCGGGCAGATTTTTGTTGAAACCACCCCGGCTTCCACTCCAGAGCCTCCGCCCTCCATCACCGACTCGATTAAGAGCATTACCGAAAGGGCTAAAACAAAGCCTGCCGAGAAGCTGATTGCAGAGGTGGACCATTTGCTTGCCTTATTCCGCGCTGCGGGAGGAGAGCACGAAGACTTGGCCCGACTGCACGATTTGCGGGATGCCCTTGTTGCAGCGCCGCGCGACTGTGCGGAATACATGCAGTGGCGTTTGGATCATACAGCTTCAATTAAGCCCACGATAAAACAGAATCGCTACGAATATCCTCCCAAAGCACCACTGGCTCCACCGTCCGATTTGACTGGAGAAATAGAAAAAAGTGCTGAAACGGCTATCGAACCGCTGCGTGCCCATTGGCTTTATCTTCGGGGTGCGGTCTCTTTTAACTACGGGAACAAAGCGGATGCGCAAAAGTGGTTTGACCGGGTAGTGCAGGAGTATCCGAATCATCCCCGTGCTGAGATGGCGCTATTCATGAGCGGGCGTTGCCTGCTGTCGCAGTCCCGGCAGGAAATTAGCTACTACAATCAATCACCGGAGGAGATTAAAAAAATCCAAGAAAAAGCCAAAGCAACACGTAGCGAAGCCATCGCCAAGTTCAGGCATTACCTCGAAAAATATCCTCAAGGGAGATTTGTGGCAGACACCTATGGTTGGCTGGGAGCCTTGGAGGAAGGCGTAACCGCTCTTGACGACTACATACGCCAGGTGGAAATACCGGGGCATCCAGAGGTTCTGAAATCCGGCATTTTCATGATCCAGAAATGCCTTGATGACCTTCCGGCTGACGCGCCTTACACGGATGAAGCGATTGCGCTTGTGGCAAAACACCCGAGGGTCGCCATGGGAACGCTTTATCTTGTTCTGGGATCTCACTTTGGATATTTCAAAGCCCAGCCTGATCCGAATGAACCGATCGGCGCACGGAGCAAAAAATGGCGGAACGTCATCCTGCCAAAACTAGCGGCGGCAGTAGCCTCGCAGAAAGATCTGTATGTGCCTGCCGAAGAATGGCAACCCCGGTATCTGGCAATTTTGGCGCATGCGGCAAGCAGCACGGGCGATCATATGAATGCCCTCAAGCTGACGCAACTGGCCCCGGACGCATTACAGAAGAACGACGACCTCCTATTTACTCGGGCGCTTGCGCTTCAGCGCGCAGGGCAGGCAGCGGAAGCGATAACGACATTTCGAGAATTTCTAGCACGATTTCCACAAAGCCCTTTGGCAGCTGGAGCCCGGATCAGGTGCGCTATTGCTCTGCGAGACAATCATCAGGCCGGGGAAGCTGTGCTGGAACTAAAGAAACTTCCGGTGGGGGACGAAGGGCGCGATGGTGACAGCGTTTATCCGCCGCCAGATAGCGATTTGCAACTGACCGATAGTCCGATCTACCCGGATATTTCCAATGCTGAAAGTTCTCAGATTACCCAAGCTATTGATGCGATCCTTAATTTCGCCCCGCTTTCTGAACTGGAAGCCGGGCTTGGGAACAAAGAGATTGATCCCGCTTTTGCGAATGAGCTTCGTGCAATCATCGCGGAGCGGGCTCTTGCCCACGAGGATTTTTCCACGGCTCGCCGAATGATGACGGCGGAGCAATTTGGCCTTGTTGCCAAAAAATTGGAGGCTCTAACCAGCGATGTTTCCAAGGCCAGAAACCCCAAGCAGAAAGCGGAAGCTCAGTTAAAGCTGGGCGATGCCTGGGCTGCATCGCGCGGAAAGCTATTGAAGCTCCCGCTCGATTCCAGCCAGTCCATACGGCAACTCTTCCGAGACGAGCCGGAGCGGGCTGGGGTTAATCGCAGAACGAATGGACGGGCGATGGGCTTCCGCAATATCGAGACCGAACTGGATGAACGCGATGAATTGCACCATGCCTCACGCTGGTGGTTAAGAGCGGCGCGATCATCTGCAGGAACTCCGGTTTCTGCCGCTGCGCGATTGAAAGCGCTTGAAGCAATTCCAAAAATTGCTGGTAGTTCTGATTACGCTTTCGGTCGTGCATTGGAGGACGAGATGGAAAAAGCGTCCAGGGAAATCTACGATAAGTTGCAGGCCGAAGCCCCGAATTCAGTGGAGGCCAAGCAAGCCGCATATTGTACCTTTGTTCGACCAGCAGGAGTCGTTTATCCAGACAAGTTCGGTTTTTCTGGCGCATACTTTTCTGATCGCTGGTATGAAACCCGGATGCGGCGTCTTTCCGGCTACTTCTGGAGCGACTATGAACTCCAAGGCGACCTAACAAGTGCTTACAACAACAATGAAGGCGACTTGAGCGGTTGGAAGGGAGTGGGAGAGCGAATCAACGCGCTCCGCGACACGGCGTTGCCGGTTCTGGAACTGACCAAGGAAATCAAAGACCTGCATCAGATTGTCTCGGCGCATTACAATTCCATCAACCAGGCGGCCTGCCTCAATTTCCTGGACGACCTGCTTCTCTTTTTGAGCGAACAGGGACTGACGGATGAAATTACCAAGCGCTATATCAATCTGCGGCTGGACGTCCTTACGGCCAGTTCGTGGAATCCAGCGCCAGTGGTTCCGCCACTTGTCGGCATCAACAGGGGAGAGCAAGAGTATGGTTTCGCGGTAATCAACCGGCAGATTCGGGAGCGGATTGCCGACGCCATTCAGGATGCAAAGATGAAGCCGGTGGCCGATTATCTGGAGTTTCTGGATGTGGCGATGACCGCCAATTCACAGGTGGAGGTGACGTCCGACAATAAGCCTCCGGGCAAGGATGTGGGTGATACATTCATGGGGCGGGACTACCCTGTAATCGAGAAGTTGGCGCGGGCGTTTCTTAATAAATATCCACAGAGCCGCAAGCGCGAAGCGGCCCGCTTGGTTTTGGCGCGAGCGGTTTACCGCCAGTCGTGGCCGCGGATCGAGACGTTTACATCCGAGTCGGGCGACACCTACACGTTCCCGGATACCTGGGAAAAACTCGATCCCAAGCGCGTGCTTGCCGAACTGGATGCCTACGACAAGGAATTCCCCAACGGCCGCTATGCGCCGGAAATCCGTGACATGCGTGCAAGCGTTTGCTGGCGTTCGGGAGATTGGAAACCTGCTGTCGATTTGACAGTAAGACAACTGGACGAAGGCAAGCCGGACCTCAAACGCGATGCGGTGCTCCGCTTGGCGAACATCTTCGCCGAACTGGCAACAGCGGAGCATCGTCCCGCCCTTATCGCCGCCATTCGGGAAAACCCGTCTGCTTTGTCTTGGCTGAAACTTTACTTGGCCAAAGCTCCCAATTACCGCGATCACCCATTGCGGTTCATGACCGGTTATTTGCAAGACCAACTCAGCTTTAAACTACCTGCCCCTGCCGAAAAGAAGACCAATCCGTAGGTTGGCCATCAAAACTCTTGTGGCTTCTATTGCCGCAGGGGTGCATGCGTAATCAAGCGAAAGCACAGGTCAGCGAAGGGTTCCATGAGTTTTTAGATGCAGGGGGTTGACGGCTGTGGTAAAGTTCTACCACAAACACAAACAAGACTATGTTCAACGAAACCGTCAAAACCCTGCGCCTTCAAAAGCGCCTGACTCTGCGCGACTTTTGCGAGCAGGTCGGGCTTGACCCCAGCAATTGGAGCAAAGTGGAACGGGGCGTGAATCCGCCGCCCGGCGATGTCAGCGTGCTGGAACGGCTGGCTGAGTTTTTTGGTCTCGCCGGAGCCGCAAAGCTCTCGTTCATGGATGAAGCCGCGCTGCAACGGAGGGAAATCCCACCCGACGTAGCCGATAACGTCATTCTGCAAAAGGCGCTGCCCGCCTTTTTCCGAGCGGCGCGCGGCCATGAACTTACCGAGGCCGAACTGAAAAGCTTCGCCGACGACATCCGCAAACTCCACACGCCCGACCAACGCTAACAAATCCCGCCGACATGGAACGCATCTGGAAGCAAGTGGAGGAATTTCGCGCCCAATACGAAATACTACGGGAGGATCGAACTCCCATAGACGTGTTCACGTTCTTGGAAATTGATCTCGGTTTGAACCCCATCCCATTCGATGACCTTGCTGCCAAATACCGTGTGGAAGCGGCGATCACTGCGGACTTCACTGGCATATATCTGGACGCCGAACAATATGCGCTGATGGAGAGGGGGCCGGGCTGGAAACTCAATCGGCTCCGTTTCACGGTGGCCCATGAATTGGCGCACTATTTTTTGCACCAAGACCTGCCGCAGCCTGAAAACTTCGCGTCGCTGCCCGACTTTGCCCGCTGGACGACCAATTATGGTGGGAAGAAATACACAGCAGAACAGGAGGCGAACGAATTTGCGGGGCGATTACTGGTTCCCGAGCCCCGGTTGCGTGCCTACTTCGATGAATTCGCAGCCCAAGCGGAGGGATTGATAGCGAACTTCATGGCCAGCGGCCAGCTCAGGGATAGATTTGCAGAAAGAATCGCCCCCCGTTTCGGCGTGAACGCTCAGGTGATTGAGGTCCGGCTGGATCGGGATGGTATTTGGCCCGCGTCATGAGTCATGGATGCCCAAAAGAGGATGAAAGAGGAAGAATGGAGCCAACCGAGCGTCAGGGGCAGTTTCTAGCCTATATCCAGCAATACAGCCTAGTGAATGGATGCGCTCCAGCGGAAGCGGACATGGAGAGGTATTTCCAGATCACGCCGCCGAGTGTGCATTCGATGGTGCTCACGCTGGAGAGACGGGGCTTCATCCGGCGCGTGCCCGGTCAGGCCCGTAGCATCTCCCTGCTCATCTCCCCCGAAGCCCTGCCCTCCTTGAAACGCATCCAACGCTAACCCCTCCCCATCCATGTCCGAAAAAACCAAGAAAACCACCCGGAAGCCCGACGGATGGAGCGCCGTCCGCCCGCAACTTGCCACTTGGGACAAGCCCGCGCTGCTCGCCCTAGTGAAAGACCTTTACGATGTCGCCGCCGCGAACCGCGATTTTATCCGTGCCCGCTGCCAGGCAGACGAGGGTGGCGGCGAAGTTCTGGAGACCTATCGGAAAAAGATCGTGGAGCAGTCTTCCCCGTGCGAGGCGAGGCAAAATTGAAGCTGGGTGAGGCACGCAAGGCCATCCGCGATTACCGCAAGGCCACCGGCGACATCCCCGGCACCGTAGAACTGCTTATGACCTACGTGGAAAACGGCGCTGAATTTACCCATGAATATGGGGACATAGACGAGCGCTTCTACAGCAGTGTGGAGTCGGCGCTAGACGAATTGACCGCACTGTTGCGCGGCGCGGCGCGGGAGACGTATCCCGCGTTCAGCGAGAGGCTCGCAAAAGTGGAACAGTTGACCAACGGCATCGGCTGGGGATTCCACGACTACATCGCCGATGAGGTCTGGCAATTGGAGGAAGACCTCCGCGGGCAGTGAGGGGTGCAAACTGATCACAGAATAAAGCCAGCCAGAGGAACGCTCCCCCGGCTGGCTTGTTGCTCCCATCGCTTTCTCTCTGGCCTACGTCTCCGTATTCACAATCGAATCCGTGATGACAATCGGGATGCCGCCCACGTTGTCGGGGAGCGTCGGGACGCCGGTCGGACTGGTCACATTGGTGCGGCTGCGGCGCAGTTGCTCCAGCGTGCGGCGGTTCATGAAGCAGTAATCCGGGGTGACACCTGCCGGGAATTTTGAAAGCGCCTCGAAAGCGAGGTCGTCGCTCATGGTGGTGCCGCTGGCGGTGCCGAGATTCTTGATGCGCACGGCGCTGTGCTTGTTCACGAATTGGAGACCGATCCAGGTGGTGAGGTCGGCCACGTAACCGGGGAACTTCTTCCCGGTTTCATCCTCTAGGGATTCCACGCGCCAGGGAGACATTGCCAGCACCGAGTTTTCCCCGAGCACGAATTGCACGTCCCGTTCCCCGAACTTCACAAACCAGACGCTCGTCTTGGCGGCGGTCGCCCCGGCGTCCACGGTCTTGTTCTCCGCATCGTAGCTGGCGATCAGGCCGGGGAAGCCTTTGCCGTCGAAGTCGGTGCCGTAATAGAATTGCACACCCACCTTGCGGTAGGCGGCTTCCATCACGCCCACGGCTTCCAACGCTTGATAGGCGGGCGAACCGTCCACATAGGCGTCGGCAATCGCCTGATCCGCCTCCACCCGCGCCGCAAGGATGTGGCATTGGCAGGGGCGATTTTCAAACGTGGACTTGGTGGCTTCCACGCCTTGGTTGGCGTCGCGGAAGCCCGTGGCGGGCAGTCCGGTGCGCACAATGGTGCGGTATTCCGTGCCGGGGATGA